>JYMV01034166.1_pt1 | contig 12019 bp, 10 predicted proteins | sample 338911 | NCBI WGS metagenome assembly JYMV01 (sample SAMN03354496, study PRJNA234377) | hydrothermal vent metagenome | biome: Deep sea; feature: Hydrothermal plumes at the Eastern Lau Spreading Center, Western Pacific Ocean; material: Seawater | place: Tonga | collected 2009 | depth 2000 m m | reverse complement strand
TTGTTTTTACTTTGTTTTTATATCTTTGCAGCGATTGTAAGATTTCAGATTAAAACAAGATCATTTTATTATAAAAATTAAACCAATTTACAATGAGAAATTCCAATATTAAGGCTATAACTTATATATGCTTGGCAGCATTACTTTTTATGGGTTGTGGCCTTGGCAAAATGGTCAAAAAATATCCGGATGTAAAATATACTGTTACCCCAGATGTATTAGAAGTGCATGGTGGCAAAGTACCGGTGACTATAAGCGGATCAATTCCTCCAAAGTATTTCCACAAGAAAGCGACGGTCACGTTTACTCCTACACTGAAATTTGAAGGGGGCGAAGCAGCCATGAAGTCAACCACACTGCTGGGTGAGGCTGCCGAAGGAGAGGGACAGAAAATTGGATATACTACCGGTGGAAGTTTCTCGTATGTGGATACCATTGCCTATAAGGATGCCATGAGAAAATCAGAGTTGATGGCAGTCGTAGGGGCCGTTATGGGATCCAAAACTGCGGAGTTTGATGACAGAAAGCTGGCTGATGGGTGTATTATCACTTCTACCAGAGTTGCAAATGATGAGGATGTAATGTTTGGAGCGGATAAATACGAGAAGATCACCATCTTAAATCAGAAGGCAGAGCTCTATTATCCTATTCAGAGTTCAGCCATTCCTTCTAAGGAGATGAGAAGCGAGAGTGTAAAAGCGTTGAAGGGTTTCATCAAGAACAAGTATGTAACCAAAGACGTAACGCTTACAGCCTGGGCTTCACCAGATGGACCAGAAGATTTGAATAATAAGATCTCAAATGATCGTACCAATTCGGCATTCAGGTATATCAAGAATGAATTGAGAAGAATGAAGCTCGAGGGCGCGAAAAATGATTCATTGTATACTAAAGTGTCTAAGGGTGAGTACTGGGATGGTTTCAACCAATTGGTAGGTGCTTCTGATATTGAAGACAAGCAATTGATTCTCGATATCGTTAACCGACACAGTGATGTAATCAAGCGAGAGCAGGAAATCAAGAACCTGGCGGTTGTTTTCCTGACGTTGGCCAAAGACATTCTCCCCAGGCTTAGAAAGGCGGAGATATCTATTAATTCTTATGAGCCTAAGAAAACAGACGCTGAGATTGATAGCTTGGCCACTGCCAAGCCTGATACGTTGGATGTAGAGGAATTGCTTTATGCAGCTACCCTAACAGAAGATGGTGACAAGCAAATGGCGATTTACACATCCGCAACAACGGCATATCCTGAAGATTGGAGAGGATATAATAACGTTGCTTATTTGCACCTGAAGAAAGGTGATATGGAGGATGCAAAAGCATGGTTGGCAAAGGCGAACGAAAAAGGCGGATCAGCTGAGGTTACAAACAACGAAGGCGTTATTGCGGTCTGGAACATGGAATACGACAGGGGTAAAACGCTTTTTGAAGACGCAAAATCGAAGGGCGGCGACGAAAGCAACAACCTGGGTATTTTACACTTAAGGATCGGAGATTATCCAACAGCACTTGAGTATTTCTCATCTACCTGTTCTTATAATTCCGCTTTAACCAATCTTGTTGCAAAAGACAATGACAAGGCCAAAGCACAATGTGAATGTGCTGAGCAAAACGCAGCCACATTCTACTTAAAGGCGATTGTCGGGGCACGAACAGGAGACACTGCTATGATGAAGGATAATCTGAAGAAAGCAGTTTCAGCTGATGGGTCTTACAGAAAAGAGGCAATGACAGACCTGGAATTTGCTAAGTATTGGGAGAGCACTGATTTTAAAGGAGCCGTTCAATAAAAGGCACAACGTTACTTGAGGTTTAAAACCCCGCACTTAAATTTAAGTGCGGGGTTTTTTGTCTTTAAATCAAAATTTCCTTATTGCCCTCAGCTATAGGGTTGGGTATAGCTATAGAGGCTCTATTGATTCCAGGGGGGTAATCCCGGTCGAGTAATGATACGATGGTTTTATAATGGGTTTCGTTGTTTACGAAGTCAATATTATTGACATCTATGATTAGGATTCGTTGTTCGGATTGTTGCTTCATATAGCGGAAGTAACCCTTCTGAACATCTGCCAGGTAGCTCTCTTTAATTTCCATTTCATAATTTCTACCTCTTGCTTTTATATTGCTCCTGATCTTCTCAATATCCAGATACAGGTAAACAAAAAGATCCGGCTTGGGTAGTTGCAAGTTGATAATGCTAAAGAGCTTAGAATATAGCAGGTATTCGTCTTCTGCTAAATTTATGTTAGCAAAGAGCAGGGATTTCTGAATACAGTAGTCAGAAATTGTAAATTCCTTAAACAGGTCTTGCTCAGACAATTGATCCTTCAACTGCTGGTATCTCTCAGCCAAAAATGAAAGCTCAAGAGGAAAGGCGTATTTACCGGGATCTTCATAAAATTTAGCCAGGAACGCATTGTCTTCAAATTGCTCGAGAATCAACTTTGCATTCAAATCAGCTGCTATTTTGGATGCCAATGTTGTCTTGCCGGTTCCTATGTTTCCCTCTATGGTTATGAAATTATACCTCATCGCTCCGCGTATATTACAACTTCAGATTGATCTGTGCATTGCGAATACAACTCCCGTACAGTCTTGTTGGTCAATGGGTGGATAAACCCTGGGTCTGATTCTAAAAGTGGCTCCAGCACAAATCGGCGCTCGTGTATTCTGGGATGTGGAATAATCAAATTTTTCTCTTTGACGATTGATTCTTCATAGAACAATATATCAATATCAATTATCCGCGAAGACCATTGCAACTCGCTTTCGGCCCTTCCCAAATCAGCTTCAATTAATTTGATTTTACTTAATACTTCTGTCGGCGAAAGAGCTGTTTGTACAATGACCAATTGATTTAGAAATTGATTCTCGTCGTCAAACCCCCATGGCTCGCTTTCGTAAATGGCCGATTTATAAACCACCGTACCAATCGTAGTGCTAAGTTGCAAATTGGCCTTCGCGAGGTATTTGGCCCTGTCGCCTAAGTTACCTCCCAGCAGCAATTGCACCTTGTGCGCTTCGTTCATTATCATCGAATTATATGATCAAAGATACACATTAGCCCCTCTTAAAGTCGCATAATTATTAGTAATATTGCAATTACTTAAAACCAGAAATTATGGGTCAATTTTTCAAATTTGTATTCGCCTCAATGCTTGGAATGCTTGTGGCGATTTTCGTATCTGTTTTCATATTTATAGGAATTGTTGCCGTATCTGTATCATCTCTTGATGAAAAGAAAAGTGTGACAGTAGAGCAGAATACAGTTCTTAAAATTTCATTAAGTACTCCAATTGTAGATCGGACACCGAATGATCCACTTCAAAATTTCGATTTTGAAGCAATGGAACCGAATAGAATGCTGGGATTAAACACTATTCTTGAAAGTATACAAAAGGCAAAGGGTGATAAAAAAATAAAAGGCATCTATTTGAATCTTGAAGAGATATCTGCTGGAATGTCGACAATTAGAGAAATAAGGGAGGCTCTTTTATCTTTCAAGGAGGATTCTGACAAGTTTATTGTTTGCTATAGTGAGATGATCTCTCAAAAGGCGTATTACCTGGGATCTGTGGCTGATGAAGTGATATTGAACCCTGAAGGTTATATACAATTAACAGGACTTAGCGCAACGATACCATTCTTTAAAGGAACCTTGGAAAAGCTAGACGTTGAAGCGCAGATCATCAGACATGGTAAATTCAAGAGTGCAGTTGAACCATTTATGTTAGATAAAATGAGTGAGGCTAACAGGGAGCAAACATCCAGGTTTGTCAATTCTATCTGGGACAATATGATCGTTGATATTACTGCCTCAAGAGATATGAGCGTTGGGGAGTTTAACAGAATCATCGATACGTTGGATGTGGGAAGTGCTGGTGATGCCTTACAGTTCGGTATCGTCGACAAGCTCATGTTTTATGATGAATTTATAGTGAGCTTGAAGGAGCGTCTGGGACTGGAGGAAGATAAGGAAATAACATTTATGTCTTTGACGAAGTACGAGAATGCTCCCAAAACCAAAAAAGAATCAAAGGGGGTAATCAGGGATAGGATCGCAGTGATATACGCTCAGGGAGGCATCGTATCCGGTGAAGGTGACCCAGATCAAATTGGTTCTACAACAATTTCAGCAGCAATAAGAAACGCGAGAAAGGATAAAAAAGTGAAGGCAATCGTATTGCGGGTAAATTCAGGTGGCGGAAGTGCCCTGGCGTCGGATATAATACTCAGGGAAATGGATTTGGCTAGACAAGTAAAGCCTGTAATAGCATCTATGGGTGATGTTGCCGCCTCAGGAGGATATTACATCTCATGTTTTGCGGATACAATTGTCGCAAGTAGCACGACGATTACAGGGTCCATAGGAGTCTTGGGGATTCTGTTGAATATGAAAGAATTCTACAGCAATAAACTGGGGATTACCTTTGATAGAGTTAGAACGAACGAGCACTCGGACATAGGTTCTCCCACGCGACCACTTACCCCTATGGAAAAGCAAAAAATTCAAGAGGAGGTAGAGCGGATTTACGATGTGTTCATTGACCATGTGGCTGAAGGCAGAGGAATGACCAAGGCGGATGTTGACAGCATTGGTCAGGGTAGGGTTTGGAGCGGTGAAGATGCGCTTGAGCTGGGATTGATAGATGTATTGGGTGGGCTTGGAGACGCTATTGAGATTGCTGCAGAAATGGCTGGCCTTGAGGAATACAGGATCAAGGAGCTACCAAAACAAAAGGACCCTTTTGAAGAAATACTAGCAGAGCTCACTGGCGCGGTCAGGTTGAGCATGATGAAGTACGAGCTGGGAGACTCCTATATTTATTACGAGCAGCTAAAAAAGTTGACTCGAATGAAGGGAATTCAAATGATAGTTCCGTATAGCCTGGAGCTCAACTAGAGTTACTTATTTTACTTTGCAACAATAAATTTAATCTCTGCAATACCGCCCTCAGTATCAACCCTGAGCAGATAAATACCCGAAGCGTAATGCTCGGTATCGATCATTGAAGAGCCATTATTCACGCGCCCAACACGCATAAGCTCACCTACAGCACTATAGATACACCATCTCGAATCTTCCCCCAGGCCCGGCGCCACTATTTCAAAAGTAGTAGTAGTGGGGTTGGGAAATAAATGGATGTCCGCCAAGCTCTGGCCACTTTCAGAAATAGCAGGTGTAATGATGTACTCTATCCAATATAACTTGTCACTGATAACCTGTCCCGTATCCATTCCACCGGCGATAAGGTATTGATTGCCCATCTGAACAACGCCTCGTAAATCCATTATGCTCAGACCGATACTTGTATCAACGGAAAATAGGCCTGATGATCTTTGATATTGAACGATGTTATCCAAAGGATCTACTCCGCTATTTGTACCGTATTCCAAACCATCATAGTTGTAAGCGCTGGCGCCGCCACCAATCCATATTGGGTTGTTATTAAAAACAGCCGCTGCAGATCGATAAATATTTACGGCTGAATCAGACGAGAATGACCAAGTAATGGAATCTGGTTGGTTCGGATTGATAATACCTTTTCGTAAACGGGGTTGAATGGTAAAAATCCACGAATCGTTTACACCACCGGCGTAATAAATGGTATCCCCAATAATTACACCTGAGGCTCCGAAAGCTTTGTAATCATCACTGTTCGGAATGGGAGTTCCGCTCAATACTGTATCATTTGTGGGGTCATAGATTTGAACATTCGGAATATTACCGGTATTGCTCCATCCTGTGATGATATAAATTAAACTGTCACGCCATACACATTGTACATGGTCATCCGTGGGAATTGGCAGGTCTGTACCAGAGGTATACACATTAGAATCAGGATTGTAAATGAAGATGTTTTTCGAAGAAATTTCGTTACCGCTTTGATAAACGTGATAGCCACCAATTATGTAAATCTTGTTTTTTACCGTGCTCGCCGATCCGGCTATTCTGGTAAGGATGTCGGGAACCTGGGGTATAGTATCCCAAAAATCAGTTGCAGTATTGTAGCGAAAGCTACGGTTGTGTATCCCTGACCAAAGTTTGGTGGAGTCGAGACCCATGAAAGAATATATATGAAACTCCCCGTTGAGCATGGCTCCGGCAACGGCGTTGTTTGTAACGGGCTCAGGCATAGATGCAAGCTCAGAGACAACCCACGTTCCTTGAGAATTCGCGCCAATACTAAGGGTAATGAATAGTATAGCTAAAAAGTATTTCATGAAGTTGCCGGCTAGTATTCCAGCTTAATTACATATCCGGTATGCTTCCTAATATTCAAAACCCGATCCTTATCAAAGAGTAGATATTGGCCCTTTATTCCCTGCAGAGTGCCGGAGATTTCGGGTAGCTTATCGAAACCTACGCTTTTAACTTTATCGGGAAATTGTTCAACGGGATATTCTATATGCGTTATTTCGGACTCCGCTGATTCCGCATATTGTAAGAGGTCATCTGGCAACAGTTTCTTCATTTTCTCCCTTTCTTCTTCTAAATCATAGTCGGCGATTTCATTCTTGAGCATCCTCCTCCAATTGGTTTTGTCCGACATATGGCCTTTTAGAGCAACCTCTATCACTCCTGACAGATACCGGTTTGGTGTTTTCGCGAAGAGAATGGCGCTGGACGCGCCTTGATCGATCCATCTTGTGGGAATTTGAGTCGATCTCGTCACTCCCACCTTTATTCCGCTTGCCACGGCCAAATAAACAAAGTGCTCCTGCAGGTGGTGCTTTTTCTCCCATTCAACGTCTCGGCCCTTGCCTTCATGCGCCAGGCATAATTCAGGCCTTATGATACACTCTGCTGCCTCAGGCACACTAATAAAGCAATTGTAGCAAAATCCCTGGGAAAATGACTTGTTCGTTTTATTTCCACAACTGATACAGTAGATATCTCCGCTGAACGAGAATTGAATATTCTCCCCTATCAACTCACTTATTTCAGGTAGCTCATCACCTATCGGAAGAAAATAGCGAACCGGGTCATCATGCTCCACTCTCATCTTAAAAATTTGCCCAGAATGCTCCATCTGTTTTTGTGTTAGGTTGTATAATGAAATTCCTATCTATTATAAAATTAATAAATTGCTTTATATTTGAATCAGAGACTAAGACTGCAAGATGGCATTATTTAACTCAATATTATCCTGGGGATTAAGAAAGCGAATTCATCAGATTGAGCTGTTTGTAAAATATCCTCATGACGTACAGGAAGAAGGGCTGTTAAAGCTTGTTGCCACTGCGAAGGACACTGAATGGGGAAAGAAGTTTGATTATAAAAGCATTGCGAATTCAGACGAATTCAAGAAACGCGTTCCTTTACAAGATTACGAGACCATAAAACCCTATGTCATTCGGTTAAGACAAACGGAGCAAAATCTACTTTGGCCAACCGAAATAAAATGGTTTTCTAAATCTTCGGGAACTACCAACGACAAGAGTAAGTTTATTCCGGTAAGCCAGGAATCGTTAGAGGACTGTCATTACAAAGGAGGGAAAGATGTGCTCACCATCTACTGTCACAATAACCCGGAAACAGAGATATTCAAAGGTAAATTTCTTACCATGGGCGGTAGCCGTAAGATGAACAACTTCAGCAATGATTCTTATTATGGTGATCTCTCATCCATCCTGATACAGAACTCTCCTTTTTGGACTGAATTTATCAGGACACCAGAGCGCTCTGTAGCGTTAATGGAGGATTTTGAAAAGAAGATCGACGTCATTGCAGAGGCATCTATTAAGGAAAATGTAACAAGCGTTGCAGGGGTGCCGTCATGGACCCTGGTTCTTTTAAAGCACATCTTAGAATTTAGCGGGAAAAAGAGCTTACAGGAAGTCTGGCCTGATATGGAACTATTGATACATGGAGGTGTAAACTTCGATCCATATCGATCCCAATTTAAAAAGATACTTCCCTATGAAGGACTAAAGTATTTGGAAACGTATTCTGCTTCAGAAGGATTTTTTGGTATCCAGGACAGAGAAGTTCCTAATGAAATGCTCTTGATGCTCGATTATGGAATTTACTATGAGTTTCAACCAATTGAGGAGGTAGGAAAAGAGTTTCCTAAAACATTGAGGTTAGAAGAGGTTGAGACCGGTGTAAACTATGCGATTATCATCTCAACTAACGCTGGATTATGGCGCTATCAAATAGGGGATACCATCCAATTTACTACACTCAATCCGTACAGAATAAGGGTGGCGGGAAGAATAAAACACTTTATAAATGCGTTTGGTGAGGAGCTGATTATCGACAATGCAAATCAGGCATTGGACATTGCCTGTAAGAAAACCGGGGCAGTCATTAAAGAATATACTGCGGCTCCAGTTTACATGGGTGACCATGGGTCGGGAGCTCATGAATGGTTGATTGAATTTGAGAAAAGGCCAGCTGACTTTGACTATTTTGAGGAAGTACTCGATAATGCTTTGAAATCAATTAACTCCGATTATGAGGCCAAAAGAACAGGCAATCTAACATTGAGAATGCCTATAGTAAGAGCGATGAATGAAGGAACTTTTTGGCGATGGCTAAAGGCAAAAGGAAAGCTGGGAGGGCAGCACAAAGTACCAAGGTTGTCTAATAGCCGAAAATTCGTGGATGAAATTTTGGAAATTGCCGGCATATCAGAACCCGACTATGCTGAGTGAGCTAAAACGCCGCGCTTTTGGAGTTGTCATTCTCTTAGTGACTCTTACTATAATCGGCACTGCTCAATCCACAAAAGAGAGATTTGAAAAGGTAATGGTTTTTGAAACCAAAGCCAATTATATTACTTCAGATTATCTGGGGTTTATTTATTTGATCAGCGATGATCAGATAAGTAAGTACGATAAAGCTGGAAAATTGATCGGCTCCTTTTCAGATAAGACTTTGGGAAGTATCACATCGATAGACGCATCCAACCCGCTTCGCATTCTGGTGTTTTACAATGATTTTGGGAAGGTGCTTTTTCTTGATGACGTACTCGGCCCAATAGGGTCTTCTATATCTCTGGAATCCATCGCGCTTGACCTTTCTGTTTTGTGCTGCACATCCAATAATGACGGAATCTGGTTTTACGACACACAGGGGTTTCAGCTAAAACGAATGGACCGTAACCTGCAGCTTACACATGCCAGCGGATATATAAATCAGATTACCGGATTTGATATCAATCCAAATTTCCTCATTGAATATAACAGCTACATTTATCTGAATAATCCGGAAATGGGGATACTGGTATTTGACGTGTATGGTGCTTACTATAAGACCATACCGATCAAGGGGCTTGAAAGATTCCAATTGTCGGGTGACAACATTTTTTATTTTCAGGACAGCTATATTAAAAGTTATAATCAAAAGACTTTCGAGGAATATAATATGCAGATTCCGATGGATAAAGACACACCGCTATCGGTGAGGTATGAAAAACAATCCCGGATATTGGGGATTTTGAAAGAAAACAAGATGGAATTGTATAATATTCAAGATTAATTTTTAATTTTAAAACCAACGAAACCAAGTAAAAAATGAACACGTGGCGGAAAAATTGAAACGTAAAAGTATGCACATTGCCATCGCAGGAAACATCGGTGCGGGCAAGACTACTTTAACTAGATTACTGGCGAAGCACTATAAATGGAATACGCATTTTGAAGATGCAGAAGAAAACCCCTACCTGCATGATTTTTACGAGGATATGCAGCGCTGGTCATTTAATCTCCAGATATACTTTCTCAATAGTCGCTTGAACCAAATCATTGAGATCAGGGATAATAACAAAACTACAATTCAGGATCGCACCATCTATGAGGACGCTTACATTTTCGCGCCAAACCTGCACGCAATGGGGCTAATGACCACCAGAGATTTTGAAAATTACATTGCATTGTTCAATAGCATGATGAGATTTATTCAACCTCCGGAGCTGCTCATATACCTCAGGGCGAGCATTCCAACCCTGGTTAACCAAATTTCAAAGAGGGGTAGAGCCTATGAGGAATCTATCCGGCTCGATTATTTAAAGCGCCTGAATGAGCGATACGAAGCATGGATAAGTACTTATGAAAGCGGGAACTTGTTGATTATTGATGTAGATGACAATAGCTTCTTCGACAGCGCAGAGGATTTAGGCGAGATTATCAACAAGATAGACTCAAAGATTTACGGTCTTTTTGAAACCGCTTAAAACCCCCTATTTTTTCAGTTTAAATTGTACGGGAAGATTGTAGGTTTCCGTTACGGCCTTGCCTCTTCTTCTTGCCGGAATCCAGTCAGGCATTGATTGCACAACCCTAACTGCCTCCTCATCCAATCCACCACCAATGTCGTTAAGAGATCGAACGTTGGTGACACTGCTATCCGCTTCTACCTTAAATTGAACAATGATGGTTCCTTCAATCTGTTGCGCCTTCGCCGAGTCTGGATACCGAATATTATCTACAAGATATTGGATCATTTGTTGATCTCCGCCCTCGTATCTTGGCCGCTCTTCTACGCCTGCTGTTACTGATGGCGCGGGGGCGGGCCCTTCTTCGGCCTGCACTGGCAGGAACTCATCATCTTCAGCAGCTTCATTAGCTTCAGATGAAGCTGCTTCGCTCGATAATTCTGCTTTCACAATGGAGTATTCTGCGGTAGATTGCACAGACTTGGATTGGGCCACCTGGGATAGACTTTCTTCATAGCGTCGCTCCTCAGCTTGTTCTTTCGCCATGTTGTCCGCTGCTTTTTTGCTTTCTGATTTTGCAAGCCGATTACCTTTACCCTTGTCTTCTTTGACAACACTGTAAAATCCAGCAGTAGTTTCTAGAATCTTATCCTTCTCTTTTGCGCCGGCGTCTCTCCTTTCTTCCTGGTCGTTCTCGATAGCATTGAGCGGCGCATCTGCCACCATCGTTTCAATATTATCTCCATCGCTCCACCCAGGAGTTTCTCTCCTGATACCAGCCGTGGCAGCACGGTTTGCGTTTTCGCCTAGAGCGCCTTCTAATTTGCCCGATGTGGATGTTGAGGTAGCGATGTCCTGGCTTCGGTTCTTTTCCCCATCTTTTCCCTTTTCAGGAGTGGGCGTTTGAGCTTGCTTACTTTTGGTGAGCTCTCGTTGGTAGTTATCTTGTTTCATCTCATCACTAACCAATTGGTTCGTTTTCTTGGAAGCATGATCTATCAAGACAAACACCATGCTACAGAAGATGAGCACAACCGCTGCGGCAGCGACGTACGTTAATTTATCTCGATTTAAAAATATTGACCGAATCGAAGATTTTGCATCTATTTGATGATCAATACTCTTGGTTCTTAATTCGAACTCTACGGGGTTATTTACCAACCTATATCCCTCTATTGCATCAGTGCAAAACGCACAATCCACCAGATGCTTCTCTACCCGTAGTTGAGCTTGTTCAGTCAAGCTGTTCTCTGCATATGCACGCAGGTCACCCTGCGACAAGCACTCCGTACTTGAAAAAATATCTATATGTTCCTTGTCAGTCATCTCTGATTCAACATCAGCATTTTTATATTTCTTTTACCGTTCTGAATATAACTTTTTACTTCATTTAAGGAGTATGTAGTAATCTCTGCCACCTCATTGTAGCACTTCTGTTCCAGATAAAATAACTCAATACATCTTCTCTGCTCCTCATTCAAGCCTGCAATTGCGTTTTCCAGTCCTTGTAAGGACCGTTCTTTTGCCCCGAGAGTTAGCGAATCTTCTTCATTAAGATGCAATAAATCGTTCGATTCCACAGCCTCTTCATTATTTATTTTAATTTCAATTACACTGCCCTCTGAAGTTTTCTTTTTTCTCAATTTCATTAAACAATGGTTGCGGGCCACTGAATACAGCCAGCTTTTAAAGTTCTCTATTTGATGTGCTTTGAGATCGTCTAATAATTTTTCGAAGATATCCATAACCGCATCTTCACTTTCATCGGCATTTTTAAGGTACTTCATGCAGGAACCAAATACCAGGTGGGTATATCGCTTGAAGAGGACACCTACTATTTGTTTCTCGCTCCC
>JYMV01021768.1_pt1 | contig 12019 bp, 8 predicted proteins | sample 338911 | NCBI WGS metagenome assembly JYMV01 (sample SAMN03354496, study PRJNA234377) | hydrothermal vent metagenome | biome: Deep sea; feature: Hydrothermal plumes at the Eastern Lau Spreading Center, Western Pacific Ocean; material: Seawater | place: Tonga | collected 2009 | depth 2000 m m | reverse complement strand
CGAACACGCGAATCATCCCTTAGCAGATCGTCTCCCATCCCCCTCCTCGACATCTAGCCGCAACTAACCTTTCGGAATGCGCGGACGTCTCGTTGAAAAAAGTGAAGGATTAATGGGGAAAGGCAAGAAGATGATAGTTTTTCTTGCCTGATCGAAGCAGCAAATAGCGTCCGAAAAGCAAGTGCTGTGAGCCAATCAGAGGTGAGTCTGAAGCACATCGTTCATTATTGACATACATGCCGCCCTGCTGGAAAAGACGTTTCCCCTCGCCACGGGATTTCACCATGCCGGCCGCAACAAATAAGTCGACCACATGTTGTCCATCTCCTGGAAGCGCACTTTCCGCCTGGGAATGGTCCATATCCTCGGCGGCGGCAAGAAGATCTCGTTCCGACAACTCTTCAACACTGCCGCCATAGAGCAATCGACTCGCCGCAAGCGCAGAACGGGCTGCGTCCTCGCCGTGCAATAGAGTCGTCATCTCCAGGCCCAGACGTTTTTGCGCCGCACGTTGTTCAGGTGCAGCCGCAAGCTGTTCTTCCAACTCAGCAATGTCAGGCAGACTCAAAAATGTGAAGTACTTGAGATAAGCAATCACGTCCCTGTCGTCGGTACGCACGTAGTATTGGTAGAGTTGGAAGGGACTGGTTCGCTCGGGATCCAACCACACGGCGCCCTTCTCGGTCTTGCCCAACTTGGACCCACCGGCAGTGGTAATGAGTGGAAAGGTCATGCCATGCACATTGGCGCCCGTACTCTTACGAATGAGCTCCATACCCGCCGTAATATTGCCCCACTGGTCCGACCCACCCACCTGGAGGGTGCAACCATGTTCCTTGTACAAATGTAGATAGTCAGCGGCCTGAAGAAGCATGTAGGTGAATTCCGTAAAGGAGATGCCTGCTTCCCGCGTTTCGACTCGTGTTTTAACCGAATCCTTGGCAATCATGTAGTTGACGCTGAAGTGCTTTCCAACATCTCGAAGAAATTCGAGCAGGCCGAAATTGCCCAGCCAGTCCGCGTTATCCACCAAAATTGCGCCTGTATCGGGATCATCAAAGTCCAAGAACGCCGACAGTTGCTTCTTGATGCACTGCACATTGTGCTTGAGTACATCTGCGGTCAAAAGGTTGCGCTCTTCACTCTTCCCGGACGGATCGCCCACCAACCCGGTGGCGCCGCCGGCCAACACAATAGGGCGCACCCCATGGCGTTGAAAACGGGCCAGGCTCAGCAGGGGCACCAAGCTCCCCACGTGCAACGAATCGGCCGTGGGATCAAAGCCCGCATAAACCGTGGCACCACCTTTATTCACGAGTTCGCGGACGGCGTCCTCATCAGTGGTGTCTTGAATAAGTCCTCTTTGCTGAAAATCGCTGAAGCAAGTCATAGGGGCTGTTCTTAGTCCGTTTGCAGGGTTCGGTCAATTCTCAACGAAGGCGCTGGCGTTGAGGTTTGCGGTTCCAGCTATTTACCCAACTTGTCGACGCCCAGGCCACCCGGATAACCGTAACTGACATCCTTATCAAAACCGTACACGGTTATGGCCGCAGGCTTGTCGGAGCTCAGCCGGTGAACGCCATCGGACACCAGTGTGCGATGGACCATGTAGTTGTTTCCCGGAACGTTGACGAACTGCTGCGGAGAAATGGCTACCCCATCCAATTTGACATTGGCACCCAGCTCCGTGACCACGTTGATGTAATCCTGAACATAGCTATCAGGGGTGAGGAACACATAGTTGGTGCGCCATTGCTCAATGGGCACCGCCAGAATCATGGCCGGATCACCGATGGGCTGACAGGCCTTGGGTCCCCCACCGGGATCCCCTGCACACACGTGCCCTGGCGGACATTGTGCAGTACTATTGCACGATGGCGGCGCACAGATTCCCAAACAAGTGTAACCCTGTGGGCAGTCAGCATCAGCGAAACAAAGTCCGCCCAAAGCCCCCCCCGGAATGATCTCCTGACTGGACGCCAGGAATTGGACCACCATCACGGGTTGGTTGGCCGTAACGGTAAAGTGCGAATCCGCTTGGAACTCCTTGAATTCACCCGCATTCAAGGTGATGACCGGTGGCGAGACAACGGCCGGGTTTATGGTGATCTGAGTGCCGTTGTTGGAAGCCAGAATGCGAAAATAGTCCTTCTCTTTCCAGCGAGGCTGCGAGCGAGTCACAACGTACTGTGTGCCCCAGGCAGACACAGGCACCATCTGTTGTTCCAGGTGGTCTGCGCAGCATGCCTGACCCGTAACAGCGGCTTCATGCCCACCAAAAACCATGATGGGACCCGTGGCCTTGATATGTGTTCCCGTCAGATCCGCCCCCGGAGCGTTAGACTCAATATTGACGACCTCACCGGGCTCAATTGCAAAGGTATGTGAATCGCCGGCATTGAGCGCCGGCAGGCCTGCGCCGCCCATGGTGGTTGCGGTCACGTTAATAGTCACATCCGTCGAAAACTCGCTCACTCCCACGACGGTAAAGTAGCTACGGTACTTGGATTCCAACTGCTTGTGACTCATCACATAGTATTCGCCGGACAGGGTTGCCACAGGCAACAACACAGAAGCATCGTTAGAAAACACCCCGGCATTGGATAGCGGATTGAATTGATACAGAGTAATGGGGAGATTGCTGTCAATCTTGAAAGCGCTATGGCTCCGGTTGGTACCGTCCTGACCAAAGCTGGCCGGCAGCAAGAAGGTCTCCAAACTGAGCGGTGCAACGTCTTTGGTCTGGTGGGTGCCGTCGGGCAATTTGACCGTCACTTTAGCCGTGGATTTGTCGGAGGTGTTGGAAGCAATCACAGCAAACTGAGCGTTCTGTGCATCCCAGGTCCCGTTTTCATTGACTTCAAGGGCATTGTCCAGGTCGACCGCATAGAAACCGCAACCGGCGTTGGTGTTGGCCTTGATATCATTGCCACAGGGGCTCAAACAGGCGCCAAACGCGCATTCCAGACCCGCCGCACCACAGTCTTGGAGCTGCTCGTAACCGCTCCCGTCATTCTTACAAATATAAGCCACGCCTTCTTCGCACATTTTGGTGCCGGGGTAGCACACAAGGCAGGTAGCGTTGGCACAGGTGTTGCCCTCTGGACACTGCTGAACCAACTCAAAACCGGATGCATCGGCCTTGCAAACAACCACCTTATCCCCGGAGCACTGCTCCTTTCCGGGCTTACAGGCAATGCACTCACCTTCAAAACACAGGGTTTCGCCATCACAATCGGCGTTCTCCAGACAGAAAACACACATCTTTGTCGCGCTGCAGAATGGTTTTCCCGACGGACAATCAGCATCTGAATCGCATTGAGGCTCCGTTGAACCGTCAGTGCTACCGGTGTCGCCGGTGCTTACACCATCGGCTGTTCCACCCGAGGTACCAGATTCTGTGAAATTGCCGATCACATCACCGTTCGTAGAACTTCCACTGCCGCTTGTGCAACCGGCAGGTCCACAAGCAATCAACGAAAAGATAATCAGAACACCCCAAAAATGGCTTATGCAACGTTTCATCGAATGGCTCCACAAATTCAGCAAGGTTAGCCGCCTACGAATTGCTGGGATAATACTGATTTTTCACACAGATGCACTGCTAAATGTTGAGTCAAGCACTACTTGACGCTCCAGGGGGGTCGCCTATATAACGCTGCAGCGTTATTTCCAGCTAGTGGAGTCTTGAATCTGTGAGCAGTGAACAGTCAGTAATAAATCGAAAAATGCTATGGGGCGTTCCGGCCTTCTTGATAATGGGCCTATGCGCTGCAGTCTACCTGGTTTTGGTCAAACTCCGAGTAGAAAACGAAATTGGCTATGTATCAGCCTGTAACTTCGGTGCCAAATTCAATTGTGATGCCGTTCAGAGCAGCGCCGAATCGCTGGTATTGGGTATTCCACTCGCCCTTTGGGCCATCCCTACCTACTTTGCCATGCTCGTCTTGGGCTGGTTTGGGCTTCAACAGGACGAAGAGGGCGAAACCGAGAACACGCTCGAAAAACGAATTTCAGCGCTCAACATGCTGGTGTTGCTGGGCACCCTGTCCATCCTCTACTCCTGCTACCTGGCCTATATTCAGCACATCAAGATAGGCGCCATATGCCCGTTTTGCATTCTCATGTATGTGGCGCAAATTGGAGTAACAGTCTGCGCGGCGTTGGCTTTACCAAATCGCTTTTTCGACTCTCTCAAAGGCGGTTTCAGGGACGGCCTGGGAGCCACGCAACCGGTGGCTATTTCTGCGCTCGTCTTTGGACTCGTACTCGGCATGTCCATGATGTGGTACGACCACGAAAGCGAGACTACCTACCATAACGGCGCCCAAAACGCGCTTGACCAGGTGGCTGAGCTGATTGCCAATCAACAGTATGAAAAGGCGGTGACCCTGATAACCCCGCTTACCAAGCGCCAGGGGGAATACAGAGCGGCAGCAGAGACCCTCATGATGCGGGCCATCGATGGGCAACTGGGTGGAACGATTGAATCTGAACCGTCCGCAGCGCCCGCAGTTGCAGCGCTCAAAGCAGCTCCTACAACAAACACCCCAAGCGCCGGGTCAACAAAGCCGGTGGTGGCAACGGCACCCAAGAAGGCCAAGACCGGGGGACGTCGCACAGATATGGGTTGGAGTTATTTTGAAGTTCCCATCACCGCTGACGACTTTGTTCTGGGGCCGGCCGACGCCAAAGTGACCTTTGTAGAATTTGCTGATTTCGAATGCGCCTATTGCCGAATGCTGTCGTCCAACGTCAAACAAATCCGCAAGAAGTACAAAGACCAGGTCCGCTTTGTTTTCAAATACTACCCAATGGATGCCTGCAATCCACGCATGGGAGGCGAACGTATGCATCCCGATGGTTGCGGCACAGCCAAGGCCTCCTATTGCGCCGGAAAGCAGGGCAAGTTCTGGGAAGCCCACGACACGCTCTTCAATCATCAGGGCAAGAACCAACCCGACAAGGTGCTCGGATACATGAAGGATCTGGGGCTGGATATGGCCAAGTATGACACCTGCATTAAGAGCAGCGCGCCTCTCACACGTATTCGTAACGATGTCAGAATTGCCGCACAGGCTGGGATTCAGGGCACGCCGCGAGCCTATATCAACAACCGACTCATGAGTGGCGCCGGTTCGGTGTCCATTATTGAGTATTACATCAAACATGCCCTCAAGAATCCCAATATGCCGGCAGAGGCCGTCAAATCAGTTGCCCCGTCCGTTCAAATGGGGGCCATGGCAAAAGGCAAAACCCAGAAAAGCAGCTACTGGATTGACCGATATGAAGCCGCCGTTGACAAAGAAGGTCGCGCAGTCAGCCTCCCCGGAGCCAAGCCTGCCTATGTGAGTTGGTTTGGCGCCAAAGAGGCCTGTGAAGCAGCAAACAAGCGATTGTGTACCGAGGAAGAGTGGGCGTCGGCATGCACGGGCGCACCGGCCATCGATAACAACAATAACGGATGGTACAACGACGACGAGATTGAGGGTGCACGCTATCCATACGGACCTTTCTATGAGCGCGGACAATGCCACGACGCCCAGGAAATACTAAGCGGCAATCCCATCAGAACCGGATCCAAACACAGTTGCCGCACTCAGGCCGGCGTCTACGACATGACGGGCAACGTGGCCGAGTGGATTGAGAGCGACAAGAAAAAGGCCTCTCTGGTCGGCGGTAATTTTGGAAGTGGTGAAGGTGCTGCATGCAACCGACGTGGCACTATGTTTGGCCCCGGTATTTCCAATAACACCACCGGGTTTCGCTGCTGCGCAGACACCCAGGTCAAGAATGCCACCCAATCCTTGAGCGATCTCAAGAGCAATCAAGAGATCCTCATTGGACGCCCGATTCCCGATTTCACAATCAAGACCGCTGACGGAAAGCCACTCACATCGTCATCACTCAAGGGCAAGGTCACCTACCTGACCTTTTATGCCTCCTGGTGCGGCAGTTGCAAACGCGAACTCCCGGAGCTCAACAACTGGCATAAGGAATGGTCGGGCAAAGGTTTCCAGGTCATTGCAATCGGCGTCGACCGCTACGAGAAGTTCAGTAAGGATTTTGCAGACAAGTACAAACTAGACTACACGGTCGCATTTGATCCCGAGGCCAAATCGATGGGCCCATTCAATATTGTCGCCATGCCCACGTCATTCGTTGTTGATAAGAAAGGAATTATCCGACATCGAGTGGTGGGGTTCAAAAAGGAAGAAGTTCCCGGCACCAAGAGTATCGTCAAGAACCTTCTATAGGCACCGAAATATGAAAGTCATGAAATTTGGCGGGACTTCCGTCGGAACCGCAGCCTCCATCCAGAAAACAGCGGCCATTGTGGCCGGAGCGGCACAAGAGCAGCCCGTCGTCGTGGTCGTCTCAGCATTGAGCGGCGTTACTGATGCACTGATCCAGGCAGCTGACGATGCACGTTCGCGCAAACGCCACCCAACCGAAATCATGGAGGACCTGAAAGAACGACACGCTGGAATCTGTACCGATTTAGGTTTGGATTCAGACGAGATTCTGGCCCCTATTGAGGCACTGACTGAGGTGCTTCACGGCATCCATTATCTACGCGAGCTCACGCCTCGATCCTATGACTATGTGTTGAGTCACGGCGAACTCTTGAGTTCACGCATTGTCGCTGCGTATCTGAACAGCCAGGGAACTCAGGCCGCACCCATGACTGGATGGGATGCAGGCATACTCACCAACGACAATCACGGCAATGCCGCCGTTTTAGCGGAAAGCTACGAGCGAATCCCCAAGCAATTGGACCCGACTCAAGGCACCACTTACATTGTTACGGGCTTTCTGGCCCAAACTGAAAAGGGTGAACGTACGACCCTCGGCCGAGGTGGATCAGACTACTCGGCGGCCATTCTGGGCCGAGCATTAGGCGCTTCTGAAATCCAGATCTGGACCGACGTCAACGGCATCTTGAGTTCGGACCCCCGAGTGGTCAGCAACGCGTTTACCTTGGACGTAGTCACATTCCAAGAGGCCGCTGAGCTGGCCTTTTTCGGCGCCAGGGTCATCCATCCAAAAACGATAGAGCCCGCACTCAATGCCGGCATCCCCGTGCGCGTATTAAACACATTTGAACCCGATCACCCAGGCACACAAATCGTCGCCGGACGACGAGATACAGAGCGTGAAATCGTGGCCCTGGCCGCAAAAAAAGGAAACACAATCCTAACGCTCGATTCCACACGCATGTTGGATGCCGAAGGCTATTTGGCCACTGTGTTCGAAATCCTCAAAGCTCACGGCATCTCTGTCGACGCCATCTCGACCAGTGAGGTGTCCGTCTGCATGACCGTAGAAAAGCGCTACAGCGACGCATTACAACTGGCTGCCAAGGAGCTGGAACAGTTTGCTCAGGTCGAACTTCGTCCGGGACGCGCTATTATTTGTTGTGTGGGTGCCGGTATGCAGAATCGCCCGGGCACCGCGGCCAAGGTATTTTCAGCCGCTCAACAAGCAAACGCTAATATTGAAATGATCTCAATGGGATCCAGTCGAATCAATCTCACCTTTGTAGTCCGCGATGAAGACGCTGACCACACTTTGCGCACACTGCACAGTGAACTTATTGGCTAGATTCTCCGGCCTGATCTTCGCGACAAAGCAGAAAATAGTTGTGAGTGGCCTTGCCCTTGATAATGGCGCGACCAATGGTGACATGTGACGAAACCCGTCGAAGACGGTCAACCATGCCGGAATAGACAAATCGGCCCAGACGGGATTCCTGGGGCACAATTTCAGGCCAACTTTCCACTTTTTGTGTAGGCAGTAAGCAATAATCAATATCAATTTCGCCGTCCGCATCATCGGCGGGACGTGTCACAAAATACCCGGGACCCGTTGCCCACATCATGGATTGCTCGTTGTAACCAGCAAAGCGATCGCTATCCGGTACTCGACAAAAGCGCTTTTGAAAGAAATTGAAGGTGGGCAGACTATTGCGGCCGTGGTGAATGACTTCGCTCAACGGCGCCCGATCGTTGGGTACAATGGCGTCCATAGTGAGACCGCCCCTGCCCTCACAGGCCTCAAACAACTTTCGTTGAATTTTCTTACCCAGTACACGAATAAACTGAAGTCTCTCGTCTGCAGGGAGCGCATCAAGACCTACAGTAATAGCATCAAGGTCAAGCGATTCTGCCTCAAACAATTCTCTAAGTTGGTCACTCATGCATGTTTTCTAACTCATTTTTGGCAGTTCAGACAAGCACTCAAGGTTCTAATATCGGGACAAGCAATGTTACGATGCCTGCAATGCACTGGTTTCTTCCCTTAGTGTTGCTGGCCAATCCAGCGCTTGCCCAAAATTTTGTGGACGAAACCGACTTGCGATTTCCCACGCCCGGACCCGAAGAATACACCAACCAAGTCGATATGGCCGACGTGGATAATGACGGTGACCTGGATCTGTTTTTTGCCAACGGGAACGGGTATGTCGTGGCGGTAAAAGCCGAACAATCCCGCCTCTATATAAATAATGGCTCAGGCGTGTTTAGCGATGAAACCACCGCGCGCATTGATCTGGGCCCTGCCTATGTTCGTGACGCAGATTTTGGCGACGTCAATGGTGACGGGTGGACAGACCTGATTCTGGCCGGCGCGTTCGGCGACCCGCCACGCCTGCTCATCAACGACGGGTCCGGCTCATACAACAATCAGACCTTAGCTCGCTTCCCGGCCCATGACGGCAGTTGGGGTTGTGCGGTCACGGTAGGGGACGTTGATTTAGACGGTGATCTGGATCTGTATTTCACCAATGTCGGCGAACACCTCTTCAAGGCTCCCGGTGGACAGGACCGTCTTTACCTGAACGACGGCAAGGGGTTCTTTGCCGACGTGACTGACGATCAATTACCAAAACTGATTACCCGCGCCTCTCTGCACGCGGAATTTGCGGACGTGGACAACGATGGCGACCTGGACATTCTGGTTGGCAATCGAGAGGCCGAAAATAATCTATTGATCAATGATGGAAAGGGCTTCTTTCTGAACGAAAGCTCCCTCCTCGCCGCGGACGGCAAGCTCAGCCAGCAAATCAGCGCGGGAACTTTAGACAGCGACGCTTTGCCGGACCTGTTTATCGTGAACGGTCAAGTGGGCAACCAATCGCCTCCAGGCGAGCAAATACTCATCAACGGACTCGATGGTGGGGCCGGTTTTGTCGATCTTACGTCACAGTTGATGCCCATCAATGGTGGCGGCGATGACAGCCGTTTTCTGCTTCATGACGTCGACAATGACGGTGACTGGGATGTGATTATTGCGGGCCTGAGCCCCGGTCAAGAACGCGTGCTGCTCAACAATGGCGAAGGGACAATGACCCCTGCAACCTCCTCTGAGTTCAAAGGACCGGCAGATACCACTCTGGACCTGGCAATGGGCGATTTAAACGGCGACGGACAACCTGATGTCGTGACAGCACAAGGTGAAAGTGGGCAATTCAGAAATCGAATCTACATTAAAAAGGGGACCAAGGGCGGGCACCCAAAGATTGATCTGGTTACCCCCAGAAACGGCGTGATCCCCTATATTGCGCCCATCATAATAAGCGCGCGAGTCCAATCAGGCTTCTTGGACGAAGGGGCTTCCCACGTGAAGAAGGTCCAGGTCAATAACCAGCCCATGCTTTGGTCCGGTCACGACCGGTACACCGGTTTTGTGGGACAGGGGCTCATAACATCCCCAGTCGTTGCAACATTGAAAGCCATGGATCGCAGCGGCCACTCCGCCCCCGATCAAAGCATTACATTAACTCCCAGACATCCTCTCGACGTCTTTCAAGACGGCCTGGTGAACGACGATGATCTGAACATTATGATTGGCCATCTCATTGACAAGGGCGGCCTTGGATCAGAAGGCGACATCAACAACGACGGAGACACAAACCTGAGCGACGCTCAGCTCCTGGCATCCGGTTTGGCGGGGTTCCCTGTTCTGTCTCATGCCGAGTACGTGGAAGGCCATGGTCTGCTGGTTCTGGGTTCGGGTTTCAAGGCAGGCATGACCGTCACAGTGGACGGCTCAACGGCCAAGGTCATAGCAAATGGTGAATTCTCGCTGCTCTGTGAAGCTACGGCTGACTCCCAATCCCTCGTAATCGAGGTGGGGGGCCACCTTTCCAACACATGGGAGCTGACACCATGATGCGCCGCCTGATTTGGATACTACTGCTGCTTGTGGGGGTGGCGGCGTGCGGCACCGACAAGGAGGAGACCATCCTGACCGTCACTCAGGGCGACTCCACCACAGAAGATCAGGTTGATTCAAGCGACGCGCCGGGACTCGACGGGAAACAGGCCAATAACGACAGTGACAATCCGATCAATGACAACGGTAATACGGTCTCGGAAGACGGCACCAGGGACAAAGAAACCGACACCCCTGAGATAAAGACCAAAGTGCTGGCAATCACCGTAAACCAGGGACCCGCTGCTGGAGACACATCCACTGTGGTCATTACCGTGGGATTTGCCGAGGATTTCAGAAACACGCTCCCAGAGCTTTCCTTTGGAAGTACTAAAGTGACCCAGGTTGAAGCGCTCAGTCACGGCATTCTCAAGCTAAAGAGCCCACCCGGACCCGCCGGCGAATTTGTAGATGTGACCGTTAGCCAGGGCAAGCAAAGCGCAACTCTTTCCAATGCGTTCCATTATCTAGAAAAAGCCCCCGAAAACTATGTGCGGGTTTCTATCAACGGCCTCCTGGAACAGCCGGGCACTCCCACGACCATGGAACTCAAGGTGGAAAGCGTCGGAAAGGTGTACCCAGCGGCATTGCTCACACATATTAAGGTCGACCTGGTACAGTTGCCCGTGGCCAACCCGGCGGCCATACCCGGCAATGTTCACCTTCAATCCAACAAAGAGATCTCAATCAACGCCAAGAAGAACGACACGGTCAGCGTGCTGCTCCTCGGCAAGAACCGCGACCTGATCAAGGACGGCGTTATAGCCCAACTGACCTATAGTGTGCCGCCAACCGATCCATGGACGATTACGCCACTTTACTTGAAGAGCGAGGCGGTGGACGGCCTGGGCAATCCAATTCCGGTGGTCGTTGAATCAGGTTGGTTGGGTGTGAGTGCGGGCACCGAATAAATAGCCCTACAACTCTCCGTACATCTCCAGCTCTACCGTGCAGGGGTCGGTTGCCAACAACGGACAGAGCTCTGCCTTGGAGCTAAATTCAGAGAGCACCACCTGGGTGTTCATGTGCAGGGAAGTGGCGGAGATCAATGTTACAAGGGCGGAAAAACTCATTTGGGCGGCACACTGCCCACCCGGCAGACCCAATTCAACCTGCCCCTGATCGGCCCCCGCTATCTTCATGGAATTCTGGCCATTGGATTCCATGGTAATCGTCATGTTGCTAAAAGGCTCTTTCAACTGGATTTCGTAGCTTTGTGGCAGCTCGGTCACGGCGGGAATCCAGGTTCGATGGCTCAACGCATACGGTTCTTCTGTCCCGGATGGCATAAATAACAAATCCAAACTCCCATCCAAACAACCGTCACTCACGGCATTGACCCGCAATTGAAAATCCCCGCCCGCGAAAACAAAACTCCCTGAAGAGTCGTCTTTAGCACTCACTGAAAGGGTGTCGGCACCACCGCAACCTAAGAAAGCGACACATAGGATCGTGAACCATCGCATTGCACTGATATACCATATCGCCAGGCATGTACCCACTCTGCACTGCGGCAGTTGTCACTGCGGCCGTATTCGATTCTCGGTACAAATTTCCGAATTCAAAGTCTTGGAATGTAATGGCTGTATCTGCACAACGGTGGCGCTCTAGCATTTGATTGTGGCCCGGGATGACTTCAAATTATTGAGTGGAAAGGAAGACTTGAATCGCGACCGTTTTAACACCCAACAAGCAACACAGCTCTTTTGCAGGCATTGTGGCGTAAAGAGTTTTTATGTGCCTCGTTCACACCCCAACGGAATCAGCATGAACATCCGCTGCCTCGACACCCTGGAGCCCAAGG
>JYMV01029402.1_pt2 | contig 12021 bp, 9 predicted proteins | sample 338911 | NCBI WGS metagenome assembly JYMV01 (sample SAMN03354496, study PRJNA234377) | hydrothermal vent metagenome | biome: Deep sea; feature: Hydrothermal plumes at the Eastern Lau Spreading Center, Western Pacific Ocean; material: Seawater | place: Tonga | collected 2009 | depth 2000 m m | reverse complement strand
CAGCGGTGAATTTGCGCTTCCTTTAGAATTACTGGATGAAGTTTTGGAACGTTGGCAAGGTGAACCGAAAACCTGATTTTCCTGGAAGAATAAAATAAACACCAAACCGTCTGATCAGAACTCAGATCAGAACCGTTCCGCTACAATGTCTACAATGTGTTTGCCAATATTGAGAGAAGAAGTTGCTGCAGGTGATGGTGCATTACAGACATTAATGATGTTTTTGTTTTCCTGAATTAGAAAATCATCAACCAGTTTTCCGTTGGACAAAACTGCTTGTGCTCGAATGCCCGCCGGTGCGGTTTCCAAGTCATCTGCAGAAATTTCCGGTACCAGACGCTGTAATGCACGAACAAAAGCGGCCTTGCTGAAAGAACGCCACATTTCTCCTACTCCTGGACGCCAGTATTTTGCAGCTAATTTTATGAATCCTGAATAACTCAAAATTTCAGCTAGTTCCAAAAAATTAACAGTACTGCGACTGTAACCTTCCCTGGCAAAAGCCAGCACAGCATTTGGTCCACATTCCAGAGAACCATTAATCATACGTGTGAAATGTACACCTAAAAAGGGAAAACTTGGATCCGGAACGGGATATATTAAATTTCTGCACAAGTGATGTTTTTCAGGCCGTACCTCGTAGTATTCACCTCGGAACGGAATAATTTTTGATTCCGGAGGTTGAGTCATAGCTGTTATTTTGTCGGAATATAATCCGGCACAGTTAACTAGAAAACGCCCCTCAAATTCGCCTTGCTCAGTTTCTACGACTATGCGTTCAGAATGGCGAATACCAATCACTTTTGTGGAGCAATGAATCTGGTTATCTTCGTTATTCTGAAGATGCTTCGCAAATCGCTTGCAGACTTGTCCATAATCAACGATTCCTGCCTCCGGAACATGAACGGCTTTAATACCTGCTACATACGGTTCAAGTTCGTGCAGTTTTTCTGTACTGATCATTTCACAGCTGACTCCGTTGGTTCGCCCACGTTGATAAATTGTTTCTAAAGCAGGCAACTCAGCTTCAGAAATTGCTACAATCACTTTCCCGCAAATCTCAAAATCTATTTCTTCTTTGCGGCAAAAATCCTCCATCCTGGATTTTCCTTCAAGGCAGTTGAGCGCTTTTAGAGAGCCCGGTTTATAGTATATTCCTGTGTGCAGGACTCCTGAATTGTGTCCTGTTTGGTGGGCCGCCAACTGCTGTTCTTTTTCCAGTAGTGTAATTTTAAGCAGTGGATAATCAAGGGTGAATTGGTAGGCCGTGGCGAGTCCAACAATACCCCCACCGATAATAATGATGTCAGTTTGCTGCATTTTGTTTGGTTCTGCACCTCACTGAATCAAGAGCACGACCAATTCCTTACAGCCGTGAACTCCATAAACGAGGGTTTGCTCTATATCAGCAGTTTTTGAAGGACCTGAAATCAGGAGCGCATTACTCGGCATTCCGGAATTCCAGTTTTCAGTGGTCATTGCTTCCAAAAAATTGTTGTAAATTGTGTCTGCATAAAGCACCGCGATGTGAATCGGCGGGATCAGCGACATCAAACGAGGTTCTTCCGGAGTGGGCCAAAGTATGAGCGAACCGGTTTCCGCTATGCCGCCAAGGGTTGTAGTAATGGCCGCATCAATGCCAAACAGCAAATCTTTAGATTCCTCAATCGGTTTTTCATAATATACTAATTCCGGTATTTCCTCAGGAGTCTGTTGGTACATCTCCCGGAGCTTTTGGGCCAAATCAGTATTTGTTCCGTAAAGTATTTTTTCAATATTTTTTTCTTTTACAACCCCTCTGAACATCCTTCCCCAGGAACTTTTCGAACAAGGTAAAACTTCAGTATGAACGGCTTCCATCTTTTGTTTCAGCTGCTCAACTTTCTCCTGCAAAGACCAGCGCTTGTATTCCATAACCGGATATTTCCGGGATGTAATATCTGGAACTACAGAGGATATTCTGAGATTCGAAAGAATATTTTCACGTGCAGTTGCTGTATTATTCATCAATCAATCCTTCCTCCCGGGCAAGTTGATGTAAACTTTTTTTGGCAAAACGCGGCTTTGAGCGTACCGAAGTCCAATTGCGGAGAAGCGGCAGCCATTCCGGAATATAATTTCCAACCTTGCTTAATTTATAGCTTTTCAGCTGATACAACATCGGATTCGCATAAACCATTCCCCAACATTTCCAAATTAAACTTTCGGTTTTTGCTTTCAAACCTCCGGATTCAGTGAACGGAATATTCCGTTTATTTTCAGCTTTATCGTGACGCAGGCGCAGAAGGATATCTGTAATCGGAATTTTGACTGGACAAACCTCAACGCAGGCCCCGCACAAACTCGACGCATCTGCTAAGTGTCCCGCTTCGTGCAGACTCTTGATTTGCGGCGTAAGAATTTTTCCGATGGGACCGGGGTATGTCGCACCGTAGGCATGGCCGCCGATGCGAGTATAAACAGGACAATGATTCATGCATGCTCCGCAGCGGATGCAGAGCAAAGTGTCCCGCAGCAACTCGTCAGAGTGCATCCGGGAACGTCCATTATCCAATAAAATTAAATGCACTTCAAGTGGGCCGTCTTTCTCAACTGATTTGCGTGGAGAAGTGATCATATTGAAATAGGTCGTGATGGCCTGTCCGGTTGCGGAACGTGTCAACAAACTCAACAATGGAGGAACATCATCAAGCCGCTGTAACACTTTTTCAATACCCATCACTGCCACATGAACTGGAGGCAAAGTCGTGCAAAATCTGCCGTTGCCCTCGTTTTCAACCAAACAAAGGGTTCCGGTTTCCGCCACCGCAAAGTTGACCCCTGAAACGCCCATATCCGCTTCATAAAACTTCTTACGCAAAACTTTCCGGGCAATGGCGGTCATTTCCTCTGCACTCTCAGCTAACGTTTCAGGATCTACTTTTTCGTGAAACATCTGAGAAATTTGTTCCTTATTTTTATGAATTGCAGGCATTATTATATGCGAAGGCAACTCATGGTCAACCTGTATAATATATTCCCCCAAGTCTGCTTCAAGAGCTTCAATACCATGCTGTCCAAGAAAATGATTCAATTCCATTTCCTCGGAAACCATCGATTTGCCTTTGACCACACTTTTCACTTTATGCCGCTGGGCGATTTCAAGTACCAACTTGTTGGCCTCATCAACTGTTTCAGCCCAATGAACCTGAATACCGTTTGCGGTGCAATTGGCCTCCAACTGTTCCAGCAGTTCCGGAAGCTTTCGTAAAGCATTTGCCCGAATCAAACTCCCCAATTCCCTTAGTTGTTGCCATTCTTCTGCATCCGGAAACACGGCTTGTCGTTTTTCCATCAATCCGGACATCGCCCTTTTAAAATTACGGCGCAACTGCGGGTTATTCAGTGCAGAAAAAGTGTCTCTCTGAAATTTTTCAGGGGAAAGCATAGGGGCTTTCTATAGATTTCATTCCAAATCAGTTACCGCACCCAGCGATGCAGAGCTTACGGTTTTTGCATATTTAGCAAGTACTCCGCGGGTGTAACGCGCTTCCGGACGAGTCCAGTTTGCTTGACGTGTTTTTACTTCTTCTTCCGGAATTTCCAAATCTATTTTTCTATTCAGAATATCTATTGTGATTGAGTCACCATTTTCAACAATAGCCAGCAAACCACCTTCGTGTGCTTCCGGAGTTATGTGTCCAATCACAAAACCATGAGAACCTCCTGAAAAACGTCCATCAGTAATCAGGGCAACATCCTGACCCAGACCTCGACCCATGATTGCAGAGGTTGGTGATAGCATTTCACGCATTCCCGGCCCGCCTTTTGGACCTTCGTAACGAATAACAATCACATCTCCTTTAACTACGGTTCCGTCTAAAATGCGATCCAGCGCTTCTTCTTCAGAATTAAAAACACGTGCTGTTCCTTTGAAATATTCACCCTCTTTACCAGAAATTTTAGCGACTGCACCTTCAGATGCAAGATTGCCACGGAGAATTACAAGGTGACCTGTTTTTTTAATGGGATCTGCCAGTGAATGCACAATCTCTTGATCGTCCTTATAAGGAGTAACGTTTTCCAGATTTTCTCGAACTGTTTTTCCGGTAACAGTCATACAGCCCCCATGCAGTATACCTCCATCTAGCAGCATTTTCATCAAAGGTGGTAATCCACCTATTTTGACGAAATTACTCATAAAATATTTCCCGCTTGGTTTCAAATCGGCCAGCACTGGTGCTTTTTCGCCAATTTTCAAAAAGTCATCCAGTTCAAGTTTGATGTTTGCGGCATGAGCCATGGCCAGCAAATGCAAAACCGCATTGGTCGAACCACCGAGAGCCATTACTACTGTGATTGCATTTTCAAAGGCTTCGCGTGTCAGGATGTCTCGTGGGCAAATGTTGTCTTCGATCAAGCGCAAAACCGCTTCCCCTGCTTCCACACAATCCCGAACTTTATCCTCGGAAACCGCTTCTTGTGCGGAACTGTTCGGTAAGCTCATACCAAGAGCTTCAATGGCGGAAGCCATTGTGTTAGCCGTGTACATACCACCACACGATCCGGCACCCGGAATGGCGCAGGATTCGACTTCTTCCAGTTCGTTTTGTGTAATCGAACCTGCGGCTTCTTTCCCTACCGCCTCAAAAATAGAAACAATATCAACGTCTTGACCTTTGTGAGTCCCGGGAAGAATCGTTCCTCCATAGACAAAAACCGCAGGACGATTTAGTCTGGCAATAGCAATTAAACAGCCGGGCATATTTTTGTCACATCCGCCAATGGTAACCAGCCCGTCGTAACTTTGACAGCCGACAACCGTTTCAATTGAATCGGCAATTACTTCACGTGAAACCAGTGAATATTTCATACCCTCGGTTCCCATTGATATGCCGTCTGAAACTGTAATTGTTCCGAAAATTAAAGGCATTCCTTTTGCTTTTCGAACACCTCGTGCGGCATGCTCAGCTAAAGCGTTAATGTGCATATTGCATGGTGTAACAGTACCCCATGTGGAAGCGATGCCAACCTGTGATTTCTGAAAATCTCCTTTTTTGAATCCAACGCCGTAAAGCATCCCCCTGCTGGCAGCACGTGCATTTGTTTCAGTTACAAGTTTTGAATAGCGACGGTGTCCGCTTCCTTTTGGTTGTGTTTTATCTTTCATTGAGGTCCCCTTTCGGTTTAATGAGATAAGTATTAAATCTGGTTTTTAGCATTCTACAAGGCCCTGTAGATTTTAATCAGCTAAACATACTATCTGTTTTATCGCATCACATAAAGGAAGACAAGAGTTTCAACGAAGAAAAATATCGGGAAACAGGAATTTCCGTTCAGAATTATTATACTTCTTTAATTAATTCTAAATCCGGTGGGAGTGCTGTGGCAGCAATGGTGCCGTTGACATGGAGAGTGTTTGGTAAAACTTCGACAAAAAAATCCTGTAAGGCGGGTGACAGTTCTACTGCAAAGCGGTGGGAAATGGCCATCAAAAACAGATAAACCAGTCCACGGCAATTCCACATTTGTAAAAGTGTCGTAGTGAAAAAAGGATCTTCTTCAACATAAATAACAGCATTTTTACCTGTCAGAAAATGGCCGCTAAACATCAATTTGAAAAACACGTCCGGATATTCGTCAAGTTTTTTTTGATGGTTCTGGTCAAAAAAAGCTGTACCAATTTGAAAAACACATAACTTATCTTTTTCAATTTCGATGGTCTTTGCCTTTTCCAGCGGGAAAAAAAACCTGAAAGGCAGCCGAGCATGAATCAGCATGCTCCATTCTGCTTTACGATCCAATACACGAGTCGTATCTTCCATCGAGCGGAAATAAATAGACTCCTCCTCTTCCTGTTTGTATTTAGGTACTACTCCCCACCTTTCTGCTGCATGGTACTCTTGTCCCCGCTGCATTAGTAATTCCAGTGTAAAATTGTGACTTGCAGCAATTACTTGTACATTTCCTCCATGCAAATGTTGGAAATAATTTGCAAATTCATCTCTATATTCTTCAACCCTGGAACGGAAATACGGTGAAGAACATTCCGGAACTGGACGAAAACTGGCGGACAACTTTTCTAAAGGCTCCGCATAAGAGGTGCATAGCTGTTCATATGGGGACATGGTTTCTTCAGAAATCTCTAAACTGACTGAATCAAAATTATTACCCCTTTCAACTTGCTTTTCCTCAATTGTAAATGCTTGCGGTGCTGTCTCAGTTTTTTTAGATTGATCTGAAATTGGGACACCTTCTGTTTCGGTATCTACCGGAGTTTGTAGCTTTGTTGACTCTTCACGTACTTCAGCCTGGTCTGAAGTTTTTGAAAACTGTTCCTTTACCAACTGCTCTATCATCCGGAAATCAATATTTTCCGTCAATAGATCAATGGATCCATCTTCATCGTTTTTAAACTTAGAGGTCAGCTTTGCTAAGTGACTTTGCTGTGTTTTGTAATATTTTGGATTTTTACTTAACCGTTTTAAACGTTTCAAAAAATAACGGTTTTTAAGCATTAGGTATGCACGATAATTTGATGAAAATAACGTTCGCAGACGTTCCGTAAAAAATTTGTTCCGGAGCGCCTCCGGAGCCTCGGAAACCACAACCATTTTTTCTGCCAGCACATCTTCTTCATACAGATCTTCCCGCCGACATTTGAGGACTTTACTCAAGGCCTCTTCCAGACGGGATTTGTAGGCATCAAGAGCCGTAGATTCACGTGAGTTATTTGTAAACTGTTCTAACTTCTGAATGACCATTAAAGAACGGTAACTTTTTTCTATTCCAGGAAGTACAACTTTTAAGCCTTTGGTGTCATCATAGTTCGCAACCAGGCGCATTACTGACTTCATGTCATAGAGTTGCAGGGAGTGCATGAAGGCCTGCTGTTCAACAGTTAGGTATAAATGAATTGGATTCTGCAAAAAAATGATGAATTGTTGAGGATAATCTTGTGCCAAACTGCTTTAGAATTTCCGGAGCACCCTGCTCACTTCCTCGTTTTAGCATTTCTGCTTCGATAAACTCAATGTGATCTTTCCACTCGGATTGTTTCACTTTGGGGATTTGAGTTGTAGCAGATTGGATTTAAAAAGTATTAGAAGTTTCAGAAGTATAAAGTGGGGTGATGGTTAAAACTCTTATTTCAACATTTCCACAATATCCAAGTGGCCCTGTTGTTCTGCGATAACAAGAGCAGTCCGTTCTAACAAATCTGACAATGATGGGTCAGCATTTGCGTCAACGAGCAATTTAACGGTATCGGTGCGCCCTTCCAAAGCAGCTTCCATCAATGCGGAACTTCCACTCTTGCTTTGCCAATTAATTTTTGCTCCGTGTTTAATCAACAGCCGCGCAATTTCAGTCCTGCCCTCATTTCCAGCAAGCATCAGTGAGGAGATACCTTCCGCATCAGCTGCATTAACATCAGCCTTCCAGTCGAGCAATAAGCTTACAACGCGTTCTCGACCCTCAAGTGTTGCAAACATCAATGCAGTCATTTTTTGATTGTCCGCAATATTAACCTTTGCACCTGATTCCAGCAGACGCTTTACAACACCATATCGTCCAAAAGAACTAGCCTCCATCAGTGCAGTACGACCCACATCGTCAGATTTATTCACTTGAGCTCCTTTTGTCAACAGTTGATTGACAACACTCAAGCGACCTTCGATAGAAGCGCTTATCAGTTCATAAAACGGTTCAGAGACCCTCATTTCTGTAGAATCAACTTGTAAATCAACCTCCTCCCGACTGCTGCCAAACAAGTTTTCCGGTGTAATAAGATTATTTTGAACTTGAACAATTTCAGACTTTGCACCACGGATTGTGAGGTAATTAACGACTTCCAAATAACCATTACTGGCAGCGGCCAAAAGTGCTGTGAAACCTTCTTCATTAACAGCATTTATTTCTGCACCTGCATCGAGTAGCAAACGAACAATTCCTAAATATCCCTCAAATGAGGCTACAATAAGAGCAGTTTCTCCGTAATTTGTGCGGATATTTACATTTGAATTATACTCAAGCAACAGGCGTACTGCGGACAGTTGTCCTTCAAGTGCAGCAAAAAACAGCGGCGTTGAACCGTCTTCAATAGTGCTGTTCACGTTTGCACCGTGTTCCAACAAAATTTTTGTCATTTCTGTATCGCCGTAACGTACCGATATGGTTAAAGGCGTCAGTCCCAAACCATCTTTGCTTTCGAGATCAGGTTCGTTCTCCAGCAAGACGAGCGCAGTTTCATGATTGCCGAAAAGCACGGCCTGCATCAACGCGTTTCTTCCGGAAATATCTTTGCTTTTCAAGTCTGCTCCGGATGCAATCATTTCCCGCATTTGCTCAGCAGTACCACTTCCTGCTACTTGAGACAAATCCAATTCATTTTCAGCAAACACAAGTGTGCCTGCCAAAAACAGAAACGGATAAATGAATAAATGAAAACGCATTTTGGGTGTTTGTTCTTTTTGCTTAATGTTTTTCTATTTTTTCACTTTTAGATGTTTTTTGCTCCGTAAAGCAGCACCAAGCCCTGAATAACGTAAAACTTTGTGCATTGCGGCAGACTCAAGAACCCTTTGATCTCCCATTATTAAAACAGATTTTTTTGCTCTTGTCAGCGCAGTATAAAGCATTTCGCGACTCATTAATTCCCGTTGAGTTCTTTTTTCTGACTCACTGTTCTCCCCCACTGTAGTAAATGCAGGCAAGATCAACGCCAGATGATCATATTCTGACCCCTGGCTTTTGTGAACAGAGGTTGCGTAAGCTGGATGCAAATGATGCAGCTCATGCACATAAAATGTTTTGTGTTCTTCTTCAACAGGAAAAACTGCTTTCAACTCTACTTTTTTAGTTACAGGATGTATAAATTTTAAAAAGATTCCCTGATCTCCATTGAAAAGTTTATGCTGATAATTGTTTTCTGACACCATCACTGGTTCACCAGGATAGTGCTCCGAAAATAAATGCTTAGTTCCGTTTTCTGCAAGCCAACATTTTAGAATTATTTGATTAAGTGCTTCAGCTCCAGTTGACAAAACTTGAGTTGCCGTTAAAATTCGAAAACGCTTTAAATAATTAAACAAATAATCCAGTTGAGAAGCATCAGATTCTACTGCATAAAGCAGATATTCCCGCTGTACCAGAAACATAAATTTTTTATCCCGCAAAAATCGCTTAACCCACCACTGTGCAAATTCTAACAATTGATTCGGAGAATTTGGCTGATTAAGGAACATCACCTTTTCCGACTCCGCCTCTTCAAGACCTTTCAATCTCCGGATAATTTCGTGATTTGGGGATTCGGTTTCAAAAAGCAACTCCGGACGCGGATTGAGCTCCATTTCCTTGACTGTGCTGGCCACTCCAAGAATATTACGCCCTGCAGGATCACTGATTTTTTGTCGGTAACTATGAACCAATCTTACTACCGGCACGGGATTATCCACTGCAACTTCCGGGACAGAATCACTATTTTCTGCAGTCAATTCCTGCAACACAGCGCCATTTCCAATTGACGGCAGTTGCTGAGTGTCTCCCAGGAGAATAATCCGTGGAACAGATGACTGGTACTGCAGTTCTGAAAAGGCTGCTCTCAACAAAGAAATCATCAAATCCTGATCAATCATCGACCCTTCATCTATTATCAGCAAGTCGTGTTCCAAAGGGGCATATTCGTGATGTCTGAAGCTTCGCTCTACAGGGTAATACTCTAAAAGACGATGAAGAGTTTTTGCTTCTGCAGCAACATCCAACAATTCAAGATCCTCTTCCAGTTGCTCCAAATTCTCTAGAGAGCGTAAACTACTTACCACCGCCTCAGACATCCTTTTTGCTGCCCTTCCTGTTGGAGCAGCCAATGCCGGTCGTTTTGCTAAACCAAGCCGTTTTAGCACCCTTAGCAAAGTGACCGCCACAGAAGTTTTTCCTGTACCTGGACCTCCTGAAATAATTAGAAAGGGATTGGAAATCGCTGACAAAACCGCATCCTTTTGTTCTTCTGCTAATTTTAGGGGGTGCTCACCTAAACGTACCGGGTTAACTTCAAGCACGGTTTTTAGGACATTCTCGACTTCAGATTTTTCCGGAAATTCCGGTTGCATGTTTAGACGCATCCGTACCAGTGAAATAAGCTGAAATTCACGCGACAAATTCTTTTTAAAATACAGAAGAGAATTATTTTCTACAAAAATAGATCTTTCTGCACAAAAACCTTCTGACCCTTCTTCAGTACCAGAGCTTGTCAACAACCATTTTCCCCATTCATCCTGAGATATTTCTTTTTCAAAAAAACCTGTTTGTAGAAGTATTGCTTTTATTTGAAATTGGAGTTCTGACCAAGGAAGGCAGGTACTTCCAGAAATTACCGCCTTGCGCATCAGGAGCAATCCGGATAACTGTACATGCAAACGAAGGGTCGCCGCTTCAGTCTCTTTTTTTTGGACTGACTCTCCCAAGCACAAATAATCCAATGCCTGAAAAAAATATTCACTGCCCAGTTGTATTTGAGAAAATTGCTGCCTAAGTCGCTGAAGTGACTCTGTCAAGGCAGGTGCAGCAATTTGTACTTTGAGAGTATCATCAGTAGATTCTTTCGCAAAGCGGGTGCGGGCAGTACCTGCGGTTGTCCATCCAGATGATATTAGTGAAGGACGTGTGAGTTCAGAAGAATCTGTCAAACTGGACATTTTGGCTTGTAAGAGTTATACTATGACTTAGTTTTAGGGATTTATCGAGTATCTCCGTTTTTAGTCTGTTCTGATTCAAGCTCCATCTTTTTTATGTTAAATCTGTTTCTGCTGAACAAACAATCAAAACTTTAATAATGAAAAGGCCTTCCCCCAATCATGCCATTAGCTGGTCCGAAGTCAAGCGTCCAATTGTTTGTCTTGCGCCAATGGACGGAGTTACCAATTCTGCCTTCCGACAAATTGTACGCACATTAAGCAAAGATGTCATTCTTTTCAGTGAATTCACAAGCGTTGATGGCCTGGTACGAAGCGAACATGTACGTTTGCGCTTGGACTATGAACCATGCGAACAACCTTTTTTCATGCAGCTTTTCGGCAACTCTCCAAAAATGTTTGCAGAAGCTGCCAGAATGGTGGCAGACCGTGGAATATGGGGCGTAGACATCAACATGGGATGCCCTGCAAAAAAGATTGTCCATTCTCAACATGGCAGTGCTTTGATGCAGGATTTAGACACTGCCTGCAGGATTGTTGAATCAATCCGGGAAGCATGTCCGCTGGAGGTTTCAGTCAAAACACGTTTAGGCTGGAAAAACGAAAAAAACTTAATCAATTTTACTAAGTCTCTTGAATCTGCTGGAATCTCAATGCTAACTATTCACGGACGAACCTATAATCAGGCTTTTAGAGGAGACGCTGATTGGGGCCCCATTCACGAACTGAAAAGTCACCTTAAAATTCCAGTAATAGGTAATGGAGACATCCGTGACTACAACGACGGCCTGGCGCATTTTGGTAATCTTGATGGATTTATGATTGGAAGAGCTGCAATCGGGAATCCATGGTGTTTTCAGGATCGACGGAAATTCCCGGAGCCCACTCATCACGAACGTATTGAACTTGCACTCAAACATTACCATTTATTCAGACGCTTCAAACAAGAATTGGTTGCAGTGCGGGAATTTCGCAAGTATCTGGGCAATTATGTAAGTGGTTTCAGAAACGCAAAAGAATGGCGCAACCGCTTAATGCAGTGTCAGGATGAAGCATCCTTTGTGGAATGCATGCAGGAAATCAAACGGCTTGAACCACCTCTTGCTTTGGCCGGTTAACTCCGAAAACGATAATGGTCCCAGCATCACAGAAGTACGAAATCTCAGTTTTTTCGCACTTCCCACTGTCCATACCAAACTGATAAGAGGAATTTTAATAAATAGAAACACTCCCCAAGTTTGAGATCATTGAACGTGCCTAGGCGTGTATAAACCAAGACTAGACTTTAATTCGAGTGGTAATTAAAGCTTAAATTAAAATTGACTTCTGCCTCTCTAAGAGGCAACATAAT
>JYMV01039423.1_pt1 | contig 12023 bp, 8 predicted proteins | sample 338911 | NCBI WGS metagenome assembly JYMV01 (sample SAMN03354496, study PRJNA234377) | hydrothermal vent metagenome | biome: Deep sea; feature: Hydrothermal plumes at the Eastern Lau Spreading Center, Western Pacific Ocean; material: Seawater | place: Tonga | collected 2009 | depth 2000 m m | reverse complement strand
AATTCAGAATTAGTAACAGACCACAAAGTCACGATTGCAAGCCTTCAACCAAATACTCGCTATTTTTATTCTGTTGGAACAGTAGATGTACTACTAGACGGTGGAGATGAGCAAACATTTTTTGATACTGCATTGCCGAATACTTCTAATGCACAATGCACAATTTGGGTAACTGGCGATGCTGGTCGAAATAGTCCGTTACAACACCAGTCACGCGATGCAATGCTTGCGCTGCTTGGTGCAGATACGCCAGACATTATGTTAGATCTTGGTGATATTGCGTATGTCTACTGTGCTTCTGGTGAGTTGACAGATAATTTGTTTGGTGTGTATGACCAAATTCTTCGGCACACGGTAATTCTTCCTACTTTAGGGAATCACGAAGCGCAAAATAATAATGTTAACACTGGAATTGGTCCTTACTTTGATGCGTTTGAATTACCAACCAATGGAGAACATGGTGGCGAACCATCCGGAACTGAATCGTACTTTTCTTATGATTACAACAAAGTGCATTTTATTAGTCTCGCTTCAATAGCTGAAGTTACATCTATATCACCTATGGTGCAGTGGCTTGAAGCAGATTTGCAATCAACAAATGCAGATTGGGTGATTGTCTTTTTTCATCATCCACCATATTCAGCAGGGTCACACAACTCAGACACAAATGCTGACATGATTGCAATGCGAGAAATCGTGGTACCTATTTTAGAAACATACGGTGTTGATGTAGTTCTCGCAGGGCACTCACATGGGTATGAGCGGTCATATTTAATCGATGGCGCATACGACACACCAACGACTGCTTCTGGACATATTCTTGATACTGGAAACGGTATGCCAGAAGGAGATGGAATGTACCGTAAAAATCTGGGCATGCATCCGCACGAAGGTACAGTGTATGTAGTTGCGGGCCATGGCTCTGGGGGTTCAGTGAGCGGAATACACCCTTTGATGGTTGCGCAAAGTAACGGTGCTGGGTCTTGTGTTCTGAAGATAAACGGCGCAACGTTAGATTTTTACAGCGTCTTAGCAACAGGTGAAATAGCGGACTCGTTCCAGATATTTAAAGGGCCGTTGTCTGATTTAAATGGTGATGGAGTGGTAAATATTCAAGACCTACTAGCAGTGATTGGGGCATGGGGAAGTTGCAGTGCTTGTATAGAAGATATCAATACTGACGGCACAGTAGATGTATCGGATATTCTTCTTTTGATTGCAGATTGGGGTTAAGTATTGCTTTACACTGTTGTGATGAAACAACTTATCTATTGCATTGTTCTGTTCTGTTTTTCTTCTATAGTTCCGGCGGAAATTCGAGTTGTTAATTACAACGTGCATTACTGTTCTGCAGATATGGAAGCAATGAAATTTGTTCTTGATGCAACATCTCTGGATGATACACATGGTGACGCAATTCCAGTTTCAGTTTACATGTTTCAGGAAGTGAAACAAGGCGCGCAGAAAACCTTGCATGGACTGATTGGCGAAACGTATTCCATGGGTACGTATACGAACTCAGGAGAGTCTGGCGGTGCACAAGCAATGTTTTACAAAGCGGCGCAGTTTGAAGAAAAAACGGAAGACCACAAAGACATTTATACAGGTGCAACAAGGAACGCAGACCGTTGGCACTTGGTTGGTATTGAAGAAGAAAATGGCGTCGAACTCTGGGTTTACAGTGTTCATTTAAAAGCATCGAGAGGTAAAGAAAATAAATTACAACGAGAAGAAGGGGTAAAGTCAATTCTTGAAGATGTCGCTTCGTTGCCAGAAGATGCAAACGTAATTATTGTTGGCGACATGAATTTTTATACAGTTAAAGAGCCTGCGTACCAATTATTTGTTTCGACATTTCTAGATCCGCTAGGGACAGAGGAGTGGGCAGGAGTTGATGACGCAATTAAACACACGCAATCAACGCGTAAAATCCGAAAGGGCGGTTTAGCAAGCGGGGGTCTTGATGATCGTTTTGATTTTCAATTTATTAGTAAATCACTTAAAGATGGCATCGGGTTAGAGTTGGTTGTGGGCTCGTATCATTCACTAGGTAATGACGGAAAACATTTCGACGTTGCAATAAATGACGGCGATAATCTATTTTTTGAGCATGAGAAAACTCGCAGTAATGAACTTGCTACTGCGTTGCATGACGCGTCCGATCACATCCCTGTAATCGCGGATTACGATGTCATAAAGATAGAGAAGCCATTGCTAGGAACTGATACATTAGAGTGAAATAAATTTTCAATTTTTAGTTGATTTAATGCTTACATTCTGTAGAATTAACCGTACATATGTATATGAGACACCTCTTTATTTTAATTCTAACTTTTTGTTTGACTGGAATTGCTTCTGCTCAGATTAGAGTGGTTAGTTACAACATTGCGCAATTCAACGGAGATGCAAATGCAATGGCAGATGTGTTGCAAGCAGCAAGTGACGATGACTCGCATGGCTTTGCTGCTCCAGTTTCAATTTTTCTGTTCCAAGAAGTCGATGAAGCTGAACTCTCAATTTTGCAAGGTGTGGTTGGGTCAAATTATTCCATGGCAACATTTACAGATCAAAACGATAGTAGTTGGGGTGGTGCTCAAGCGATGTTTTATCTGTCAACCTTGTTTACAGAAAACACGGGGTTACATGTAGACATTTACACAGGTGCAAGTCGGCACGCAGACAGATGGGTACTTGAAATTTTAGGGTACACAAACAAACGGCTGTATCTTTACAGTATGCATTTGAAAGCTTCAACGGGCTCCGCTAATCAAGAAAAGAGAAGAGCTGGCGCAGAAAGTGTTCGGGATGACATTTCGACTTTGCCAGATGGCAGTCATATTATTGTAGTTGGCGATATGAACTTTTACTCATCAAGCGAACCAGGGTATATTTGGTTTACCGATCCAGGGCCAGGGCAAATTATTGATCCTCTTGGAAATGGCAATTCGTGGAGTGGTGCTTCTAATACACTAAAGCATACACAGTCACCATTGTTAAACCAAAATGGCGGGCTTATCGGCGGTGGCCTCGATGATAGATTTGATTTTCAATTTGTTTCTGACACGTTACTTGATGGCGGTGGGTTCGATTTAATTGATGGCACATATAGAACGCTAGGAAATGACGGCAATCATTACAATGATGCAATTGACACAGGAAATAACTCTTATTTTCCAGGCGACACTGCACGTGGGAATGCATTAGCAGATGCGTTGGTTATGGCTTCTGACCATATGCCGTTGATGGCGGATTACCAAGTGCCCGCACTGCTGGCTTGGGAGTGGAATCCAGCAGAGAATCGCGTTTTAGTTGGAGCAACTTCTACAGTTGATTTTATTATTCGAAATGATGCACCGGTTTTGCATACGCTTGCTGCAGATATCCTCGATGTTGATCTTGTTGCTCAAGGTGGAATTACAGGAACTCAAACTGTTTCTATTCCAGCATTGAGTCCGCCAGCAATCGTAGAATTGCCTGTCGACACTTCTGTTGCGGGAACATGGAATGGAACAGTTACGCTAACTTCAACAAGTCCTGAAGCACAGACAACTCCAGAAGTTATTAAATTAAACGGCGAAGTGATAGACCACGCTAATGCTTCGTTTTCATTTACAGAGGATTTAGATTGGTATACCTACGACATCGCGTTTGAAACGGGTACAGGAATTCAATCCTTTAATGTTTGGATTTTCAATTATGGTTTCGATGGCTCGCAATCCCTTTTAGAAATTGATGATGTGACTATTCCACAACCACCAATTATGTTCGGCGGTTTATCGACAACGCAAATCGGGTCAATTCCAGTTTTGATGGAATTTTCAATCGACACAGATACAGTCGAACCTGCCACATACACATCTTTTTTACCTATTACAGTAAGCGATGAAGATTTAGTTGGAGAGTTGACGAATATTTCGATGCTTACTGTTCGAATCGAGATGACAACACCAACCGTTGCATGCAATGCAGACTTTAATAACAACGGAATTGTTGACGTTGCTGACATTCTCGTACTCATCGCCGACTGGGGAAGTACTGACCCAGCGCATGATTTAGACAGCGACGGCATTGTAAATGTTGCTGATTTACTCATAATGATTGCTGCTTGGGGTCCTTGTTTGTAAATAACAGGGCAAACTTACCTATTTTCTCTTTACAAACGGGTGGTTAATGCTCTATCCTCAACGATAGACAGGTGTGGTACTACGTGCTTTTGTTCGAGATAAACGGAGAAGAAAATGAATATTAAATGGATTAGTTCTTTAGGGATGGCTATTGCAATGACTAGCGTTGTATTTGCTGGACCAAACGATGTTTGGTTAAATGAATTTCACTACGATTCCCCAGGTGCAGACACTGGAGAATTTATAGAAATTGCAGTCGGATCGTCAGTCACGCTGAGTGATATTACAGTAACTATGTACAACGGAAATGGTGGATCAAGATACGCCGACTTAAATGCAACTGCATTAACTATGGGGCAGACCCAGGGTGGAATGACCTTGTGGTGGTTAATTTTAGCACCAAACAGTTTGCAAAATGGAGCACCAGATGGCATTGCAATTGATATTGCAGGGACTGTTGTCCAATTCTTAAGTTATGAAGGAGCGTTTGTTGCTGTTGATGGCCCAGCCATGGGAATGATGTCGACGGACATAGGTGTTTGGGAAACTAATACAAGTGGGTTACTTCACTCCCTTGGATTAGAAGGTACTGGCTCATCGTATAGTGACTTTACTTGGACTACTTTTCCAGTAGGTTCCGCAGGGCAAATTAATTATATGCAAACAATTGTTGCAGACACTGGCCCAGTCGTACATTATGTTTACCAAAAAGGATTTGCATTCTCGCCCCCAAAGCTGGATGTTCATATTGGAGATAAGGTGATTTGGATATGGACTAGTGGAGCACATACTGTAACTCAAGGCTCAGACTGTGCATCTGAAGGAGCATTTGACGCAACTTTAGATATAGCAAATCCTAAATTTATTTGGGATGTCCCCGCTAACATTCCAACACTCGTGAAATATTTCTGTATGCCACATTGTAATTTTGGGATGCTTGGAGTTATCAATGTTTTAGATGGTGTTGAACCAGATGCAGACGGCGATGGCTGGGCAGATAATGTTGACAACTGCGTAAATATTCCAAACCCAGGTCAAGAAGATTGCGATGGCGATGGTATTGGTGACGTTTGTGATCCAGATACAGTCGACTGTAATAACAATGGTATCCCAGACGCGTGTGATACGTTTGCTGATTGCAACGTAAATGGTATTCCAGATGTTTGCGATCTTGCAGATGGAACTCTTACCGATGCAAACGGAAATGGGTACCCAGATGAATGTGAATTACCAACAGTTAATGTTCAATTGCAAGAATTGCGAATTGATCAACCAGGTGCTGATGTTGATGAATATATAGAACTTAGAGGAGAGGGCAACCTTTCCTTAAATGGTTTGACATATATCGTTATTGGCGACGGATCTGCTGGGTCAGGTGTTATTGAAAGTATTACTGATCTTTCTGGTCTTTCGTTAATCAACGGAACATTATTGTTAGCAAAAGATGCAGTTACATTAGGAGTGGCAACTGACGCAATCGTGAGTTTTAGTTTTGAAAACAGCGACAATGTTACCCACGCCCTTGTTATGAATTTCTATGGTTACAACCAACAAGATCTCGATACCAATGACGATGGTGTGTTAGATATTGTCCCTTGGACAAGTGTTGTTGATGGTGTGCAAATCATAGAGACAGTTGGCACGGGTGACTTTACGTATCCGTTAGTAGATGACATGATTGGCCCAACTGTTGATGGATTCGTTCCAGCGCATTTGTATCGGTACACGGCTGCTTGTGGAAACTTCGCAATGGGTACGTACGATCCAAACGATGTAAATGCCACAGATACTCCTGGAACTGAAAATCCAGCATGTCCAAACCCATGTCCATCAGATATAGATGGCGATGGAATTGTCGGCGTTTCCGACATCCTATCGTTGATTGCTGGCTGGGGCGGCAACGACCCAACGCAAGACCTAGATGGAGATGGTACAGTTGGCGTTAGCGATTTATTAATTATTATTGCTGCGTGGGGTCCTTGTTAATAGCAGGGTTCACTGGGGAAACCTAGAGAGAGGAGAGCCTCACGCAACTAAGCGACCCGTCATAATGGCGGGTCGTTTTTTTCTCTAATTTTATTAACCGAGGGTTAATTTATTTTTACGGGAAACGATGGTGGCATCTTTTTCTTGAATCCAACCAGTTGAGCCATTTGGCAATTTGATGTGCAGCCAATCGGGTCGCTGTTCTAGAATTTCGAACTCAATGCCTTCATGGATGGGCTCAGTAAATAGAGGCGCAAAGTGTTCACCATTGCCTTTTCGTACTGTAACTTCACTCTCAATTAAAACGCCATTGCTACGGTGCTGGTCAAGGATGTCATGTACAACGCTAAAACTCAATGCAACAACTGCAATTCCTAAAAAGATGGATGTGGTTTTGAAACCTGCAATAGTTCTGAATAATCGGACGGAAAGTAAAGTCCAACAACTAAACCAAAGCAATATTCCAATCGTAAGTCGAACTTTTGTTGGAAGAGCGTCGTGCCAAAACGCTAATCGTCTGAGAATTGAAATAGTGTTTTCTTTCTTCACTGGGTTTGCAACAAGGCTTCTTGCAAATTGAAGATTGGCAGTTAATCTACCGTCAGATGGTATGTATCGTTGCCCAATTCGGTAGGCAACAATCGCCTCGCCAATATTTCCAGATAGGAGTTGGGAATTTCCAAGGTTGTACCAGAGCATCCCGTTTTCAACTCCGTCATCTACGAGAACTTGATACCGATTTGCAGCACGTCTGAAAGAGTCTTTTGAGGCGACTGGGTCTGCGGTTTGTAATTCAATCCCATTCTCGTAAGCTACTTGTGCTTCATGCAGGACAGCGAGTTTCTGGTCATCAGAAAGGTGCATTTGCGCAGTACTAACAGTAAGAAGTAGATAGGCAAGTGTTGTGAGTAAAGTCATCGAATTTGCTCCACGAGCGCAACGGCATCTTTTCCTAGTTCTGCATCAGAAAGCCCGCCAAATTGCGTTGCATTACAACGTTCTATTAACTCGTTCATTTTTTCTGCAATTCCATCGTCAATAGTGGCGTTGCTTTGCAGTACGCGTATTGCTTTTGAAATTTGCACAGCTTGTTCAGCCGAAGATAATTGCATCGCGTTTTGTAAAGTTTTCGTTGCAACTTTCCGTGTCCCTTTTTGTTTTGAAGATGGAAGTGCAGCATGTTTACGAATGCCAAAAATTAACAGTATTGAAAAGAAGATTATTGGAGGAAGCACAATTGCCGTACGAATAGTTGAATTTATATCAACGCGTTGTGAAAGCAATAAATCATCGCCAGCGTAGTTAGCAAGAATGCCACCATCTAATTCGATTGGGGAAGTCGGTATTGTATGATTGTTTGAAGCGCCAATTAAATCGCCAGCTGAAACGGTAGCAACTGCTTCAACTTGAATTGGGATTGGTTTACTCCAAGCAGTTATATACTCTCCGTTTTCTGGATTAAAACTTGTGAATGGTAGTGGTGGTATTTCGCTAGGCGAATCGTCGCGGGGACGAATAGTTTGTGTAAATATTTTAGTTCGCCCGTTAACAGTTCCGCCTAATGATTTGTCAGGAACTTTAAAAGAATCTGTCAAAGCCGAAACTCGGTCAAGAAGCGGGGCTGAAAGGTAATCAAGGTTCACAGGACCAGAAGTCAAGTCTGTCACACGCATCGTTAAAGTGATTGGCTCGCCGACTTTAATTCTAGTTGGTTCGGCGACAATTCTGAAGTCGAAGTGCCCAACAGCACCACTAAACCATGCGGGTTGCCCATTGGAAGGGGGAGACAAAACGTCAATAGTAGGAAGTTCAGCCGTGGCAGATAGTAATGTCGATTGTTCTACAACAGGTTGGTTACTGCCGAAAAAACCTACGCGCCTTGGCTTAGAAACCGCAAGGGGATAATCTGCTTTAATTACGATGGGTTCTAATTCTAAAGTGCCGGTTGTCTCAGGCCAAGTAGTTGCTTGTACGGAAAAAACGAAAAATGTAGTTGGTATACCATTTTCGGAAGTGCCCTGTACGCGTTGAACTTTTGCATTCCCATTTTCAAGTGCTTCTGTAAAAATGCCAAAGTTGCTGTCATTTCTAAGCCGACGAAACATGAATTGCGCATCTGGAGTAATGCCACTGTTTGGATCTGTGAATGCCTCCATAAAGATTCTCAAAGTTAAATCAACGGGTCGTCCAAGGAATATTTCGCCTTGTGTCCCAGTGATTTCAGCTTCAAGCACACCGGATGTTGGTGGTTCTTCTATCGTAATGATGCGGGGTGTTGATTGAAATGTTTTGCCATTTGCTTTGAACTTTAATGATGGTATCGTGAAAGTTCCTGCAGTCGTCGGTGTTAGGATAAATGTGAAAATAGTACGCCTTGTTGTTGTTACTTTTCCTTGAATAAATGTCGTTTGTTCTGAAGTGCGATTACTAAGTTGTTTGTAAATAGTAAATCCATCTATGGCTGGAAGTTGGGGTTCAACTTTTTGAGAAATATTTTCGAACACTACATACAGTGGAATCGGAACGCCAACGTAGCCAGTTTTATGCTGAAATTGGATAGAGACTTGTTGCGAGAACAATTGTTGTGAAAATGAAAAGACGCATAGAAGAACAAAAGAGAATAATGTAGTTTTTTTCATTTACCAATCCTTCTCAACCGGAACACGTTTTGCCGCTCTTCTTGCAGCAAGTACTTTTCTTCGCTGTTGTTCCTTATCACGAATGAGTTGGAGTAATCGGTTCGCCTCTTCTTTTGAAAGACGTTTTCCATCTTCCTTTACGCTTTGTTGTTTTAGTTCTTTTGCATTATCATCTTCTTGTTCAGCGTCGGTTGTTTCTAATTCGCCTTCGCTGATGTCTTGCTCGGATGAATCCTCTTCGGACTGCTCGCCGTCTTGTTGTTTCTGTTGCTCTTCGGACTGCTCGCCGTCTTGTTGTTTCTGTTGCTCTTCGGATTGCTCACCGTCTTGTTGTTTCTGTTGCTCTTGGGACTGCTCACCATCTTGTTGTTTCTGTTGCTCTTCGGATTGCTCACCGTCTTGTTGTTTCTGTTGCTCTTGGGACTGCTCACCGTCTTGTTGTTTCTGTTGCTCTTCTTCAGATTCGCCTTCGTCTCTATTTTGTTGATTTTTCTCTTGTTCATCAGCAGATTGTTCGTCTTGCGTTTGTTCTTGTTCGTCTTGCTGTTGTTGCTGCTGTTCTTTTTGTTGTTCTTCTATCTGATCTTGCATTTGGTCAAGATTTTTCAGTACGTTCCAAGCGAATTCGCCATTTGCACGTGCATCCATGTCGTTGCGATCTATGGAAATAGCAGAGCGATAGCTTCGCAATGACTTTTTGATTTGGCTTTTTGCCTTTTCAATTGATTGGATTGCTTCTTCGCTAGAAGTTGCAGTGCCTGTCCCTTCGAGCTCGCTCATAGTTTTTTCAAAAATCGCATTGCCAAAGTTGAAAGCGCTATATGTGCTTAGCATGTCATCTTGGCTTAAAACCATTGCTCGTTCAAAGGAATTTGCGGCTGTTTCGAACGAACCTAATTCGTAATGCGCAATGCCTCTGTCGTAAAATATTTCAGCGCGTGGGCTTGATGTAATTGCTAGTTCATCCAAAGCATCTGCTGCAAGCTGCCACTTTTGTTGGTTCATATTTTCTTGAGCACGAGAAAGCAATTCTTCAGTAGAAGAAGCAACGAGCAATAGCGAAAATAAAATAGTAGGCAAAATCATGTCGATACCTCATACGTGTGTATTGCGCTTTTGTTTCGCGGTCTAAGACTGAGCCATGAATCGCCCAGTAAAAGAAGAAGGGCAGGGATTGCGAACCACTGAAATCTCGGGATGAATTGTTCTAGTTTGACACTGTCAAAGCTTTTGCCTGCATCTGTTGCAATTCGTAGTGCATAAATTGAACCTAAATCTAGATTTGCAGTTCCAGCTGGCACAAACGCTCCTCCGCCAGCATTTGCAACATTTTCTAGTTCTGTTGGATTCATGACCGACCATACTTCTTTGCCTTCATACGAAATATAAGAGGGTTGACCATACGATGTTGTTGGGATTCTCGCACCAGTATTCGAATCACCAATGCCTACGGTATATACAGTAATGCCAGAAGCCGCTGCATCAGTTGCAGCTTCAATTGGAAAACTTCCCATGTCTTCGCCATCTGTTAAAACAATAATTGTTTTGTAATCTTGGACTTCATCAGTAAAGCTTTTTTGTGCTAATCGGATGCCGTTCCCGATTTTTGTACCACCACGTAAAACACTCCGAGGCGAAACGTCATCTAGAGCTAAACGCAAAGATGCATAGTCAAGTGTAAGCGGGACGGTGAGCGCCGCATCGCCCGCGACGGTGACTAGGCCTGCTCTGTCACTTCCCATGACATCCAGAACGTCTTGAATAGCAGTCGTTGCACGGTCGAGACGATTAGGTTTTACATCTTCAGCGAGCATTGATCGCGATACATCGAGTACAAAAAATGTATCTATGCCTTTTTGTTCAACTTCTTTGTATTTTGTTCCCCAGCGCGGGTCAAGTATTGAAAGGCAAAGCAACATTGCCACTGCAATGAGAAGACCTATTCTAAATCGTCTTCGACCATTAGAACTTGTACCAGTAAGACGTGGAATCATCCGGATAGGAGCAATTCGATTGAGCAATAAAGAACGTCGTAAGTAACCGACAACTAGAATTACTGAAAGTGCAACGACTGCCCAGAAATAGATTACGTTTGTTGGAGTATTGAATTGAATATCCATTAATCTAAAATCCTATAGTAAGTAGAGCGAAGTAGTACATCTGCAATTAAGAACATAAATACAACGAATAAAATTGGAGGAATAGTAAATCCTGCATACACAACACTCTTGACTGCCATGTCAACATGATTGACATATGTTCTCTGTGTAATTTCAGTGCGTTCCATTTCGTCGATAACTGCATAGATTGCTTCAAGGGAAGCGGTGTCCGTAGCGCGGAAATATTTGCCATCTGTAATGCTTGCTATTTCTTTTAGCATTTCCTCGTCGATACGAACTTCTTGATTTCGCATGACAGTCCTGCCTGAAAAAACATCATGCACGGGTGTTGGTGCCCATCCATTTGTTCCTGCGCCAATTGTGTACACCTTAATGTTCATTGCCGCTGCCATATCCGCTGCAGTTTGAGGCTCAATATCGCCTGCAGTATTTTCTCCATCAGTTAATAAAATAATTACTTTTGATTTTATAGTCGAGCCAGATTCTGACTTTACACGTTCATTTAACGAAGAAAGACGCTCGACAGCGAGTGCTATCGCATCACCGATTGCGGTGCCATTTTCAGATTGTTCAGTCACAATCTCAATACTATTTAATACATCAGTAACGAGGTATTCATGGTCAAAAGTCATTGGACAGTTGCTGTCGGCGTACCCAGCAAAGGTAACAAGGCCAATAAGATCACCACTTCGACCATCAAGTGAACCCATGCCACCAATGAAATCGCCAGCGACTCGTCGAACAGCAGTAAGTCTATCAACAGCTTTGCCGTCAATCGTAAAGTCATGTGCATTCATGCTTGAAGAACGGTCAATTACCATTTCAATCGCAACGCCGTCTGCGGCTTGTTTTGTATTTTCGAAGCGTTTTTGCGGTCTAGCAATGCAAACAATCAAAAGTATGATTGCAATCGTTCGTAAAACCGAAGGAAGCCAACTCGTTTTACTTCGTAATGAAGCAGGAAGGAGTGAAAGGTCCACAGACGTGCTGTATGAAATGCCTGTTTTAAATGTGTAGCGATGCCAGTGCCACCAGAGTACTGGCACGATGAGCAATAGAAGTAGTAGCCATGCGTTTTGAAATATCATGCTGTCACCTTTGATGTTTCTTCGATGAACAATTCAGCTTTTTTCAATGCATCATTACTGCATGTA
>JYMV01002992.1_pt1 | contig 12023 bp, 11 predicted proteins | sample 338911 | NCBI WGS metagenome assembly JYMV01 (sample SAMN03354496, study PRJNA234377) | hydrothermal vent metagenome | biome: Deep sea; feature: Hydrothermal plumes at the Eastern Lau Spreading Center, Western Pacific Ocean; material: Seawater | place: Tonga | collected 2009 | depth 2000 m m | reverse complement strand
AATATTTTCTTTAGTAATATCAAATTGTCTAGAACCATTAATAACTTTCTTAGAACAGTGTCTTATTTTTTTAATCTCAAAATCGATAACTGGCACCATTGGAAATGCAGCACAAATTCTTCTGTCCAGCTCTGGTGATTGTTCTGTTACATCATATTCAGGTGATCTAGAATTATATTCTTTAAGCATAGTATTACTATGATCTATAATAGATAAATCAAAATTCGATCTATATTTGTAATAATTAGGTGTTTTAATAACTAAGTTATAATTACTGTTATTATTCTTTGGAAAAAAATCATGCTTACCCAATTTTTCAATTTCATCTTCATGAAAATCAAGTACTAAATGTTCTACGTAAATAATATCTGGATCGTCTAATACCCAAGGATATTTTCTTCTTATTAAAGAATTCGATAATATAGACAATACAAAATTATCATATTTTTTAATCTCCTCAACAACTTCTTTAAGATTTGTTATAAGACCAGGTTCACCACCCAATAAGTTAATTCTTATTTTATGTGGCTTAAAATATTCTAAGGTCTCTTTTAAAAAAACCATGTCTACCTCTAGATTTCTCATCTCTAGAGTCCACGCAGTACAGTAATAACATGACTTATTACATGACTTCGATAGATAAAAATCTACCGCCAAATATCCTTCTGCTTTAGTTTCTGCTATTGTTTTAGCCATTTGCCCATACCACATTTGTAACCTTTTCTACTTCATCATCGGTTAACCAAGCGTGTATAGGTAACGATAATATAGTATCGGTTATTTCCTTTGTATTTTTACAATCATCCTTTCTATATTCTATATCATGATACAGTATATTTTCAGATAACGGTCTTTCATAATGAATAGAAGCTTGTATGTTGTTTCGCTGTAATTCATTTTTTACATGTTTTCTTGTTTCTTTATCAGCGAATCTTAATACGTATTTGTGATAATTATGATCTAATCCGTCATGAATAACCTGAATGTTTAAGCCTAAGTCTTCGAAAACTTCATCATATTGTTTTGCTATTTCCTGACGTCTAATCATATGCTCTTGCATTCTAGACATTCTATAATCAATGATCTCAGCATTAAGTAACATCATAGATGTTTTGGAATTATATCCTAACGTTTCGAAGTTACCATGTCTCCTTATTTTTTTAACATAGTTAGCTTGATTTTCATCATCAGTTAAAAATACACCACCACCAGAAATACCAGCCACCACTTTATTTGTGTTAAAACTAAATGAAGAACAATCACCTATAGATCCTGCCTTTATACCATTTAAGCTTGAGCCTAATGCTTGTGCAGCATCTTCAATAAAAACAATATTGTTTTCTTTACAGAATTCTAATATAGCTGTAGTATCTGTCATATTACCAAATAGATGTGTATATATGATAGCCTTTGTTTTTGGTGAATACATACGTTTAATACTATCTAATGACATATGATATGAATCTATATCAACATCACAAAATACTGGCGTTGCTCCAACCATAGAGATACAAGAAGATGTGGATATCCATGAAAAATCAGTAACTAAAACTTCATCGCCTTCGCCTATACCATTAGCTAATAAAGAAAAATATAATGCATCGGTTGCATTATTAACAGCTACTACATATTTTCTACCAATTAAATTTGATATTTTTCGTTCGAACCATTCAGTATCTTCAATGTGGTTTTGTAACATAGCCCCATTAAATATTTCTGTATAATGTTCTTTATTTTGTTCGTAGTCTCGTTCCCATCCAGTATATGTGATCATGATAATTGTTTAATCGCATTTAATACAGGTTCAATTGTGTCTTTAATATCAACAAAACCCCTATTACGATATACTTCTTCTCCATCAATATATGTTTTATCAGTTAAATAAATTACTTCCTTTCCGTGGTATTCACACTCTTGAGTAATACGTGGTGCAGGATCAAATGTATTTTTAGTATACACATATGTATTAAATATTCCTAATAAGTTTTCTATAGGAGCTTTAATATTATTTAATGTGTTATCATGGTAATTATCTTCGGCATGTTCATATGTTATAATACCATGGGAATGGTATTTTTTTACCAGTTTTTTAATCGTATTATAATACGAGCTATTAGTACCATTGAATAAATACTCAAATTGTATATCTTCTACTACTGGTTTATGAATTGAAAAGTTAATAGCTTTTATAAAGAATTCCCCTTCCCCTCTAGTGTATATATCCATATCACATAATTGAATTACTTCCTTAGGTTTAAAGAATTCTATCCCTTTATTGTACTCAGTTGTATGATGGTAATGTGCAAAAACTGAAATTAATTTATTTGAGAATAATAAATGCAAAGTAAACTGTTGGATTTCATTATAATTATCAAAATTCTGATATGGAATTCTTAACACACTTCTACCTAATATAAAACTTATATCATCTTCTTCTGGAAAATAATCGTCAAAAATTACATTTTTACAATGTATAAATTTTTCATTAATAGAATTAATATACTCCTCTTCAGTATGATTGCGATGCACAATTATAATCATTTGCGCATCGATACCTAACGAATTTAAATACGAGGTGTGTTCATAACTATAGTATAATAAACCATCACATGGTCGACTAGTATATACTACATTAATCATTACATCGGGTAAGGTGCGCCCATCTTCATTACGTTGCATATCCAATTTACTTTGCTCTGCCTGCATAAACTCTCGAGTTTCCTCTCTATTAGCTGACATGTCGTAACCTTCTGGAACATTAATATTTAAGAATTTAGCCAAGCGTTGTCTTAATGCATCAACGTATTCAGTTTCATCTTCCTTATACCCGTGTCGTTCACCCATAACATCAATAACTCTAACGCATGAATGAATATCATGTAAGGAAATATTAGCTCCCTTAAAATGAGACGCTTGTTTTCTTTTATTTAATACCGGATCGCTATCCGGGTTTTCTAGGACCACATCATCTGGTGACCCTGCTTTATTATTTTGCTTTTGCATTTGCTTTCTCCGACCAATTATTAAACATAGTATCTACATACTCTACAACATTATTTATACCATCTTCACTCACTTCATTTTTAAAGATGTTTCGATTAGTTAAAAACTTATCAAACTCTTCTTGATTTAATTTAGGTGTATCACCATTAGTATATAACACAAACGTTATTCTAAAGTCTGGTACAGCTAATGATAATCTCTTTCCTACATAATTATCTAGATTAGGATCCGTTGAATATAAACAATCAATTGAGCTACTATGCTTCATTGCTAATCCTGATCCAATCCAACCTAAGTCAATATCACCAGCTTTCAATGCAGCCAACACAGTTTTAGATCCAGAGAATGGAACAATCTTTACATTAGCTCCTGCATCAACAAACTTATCTTCATGTAGTTGTGTTGCATACATAGATGCCATTCCTAATGTAGTCCTCTCTGATCCAAAGTCAATATCACTTCCCTTCGCTCTACAAATATTAACTGGTGTTTCTCCAATAAAGAGAACCTTAGTTGGATCAACCCCTTCTAACTTACAATTTAAACCCTTATTACGAGCAGCAAATTCAATTGAACTATTATAAGACATAATAGCATTCTCTGTATTATTAAATGCTCTAATACCATCTTCACAGTTTTGTGCTTGATACCAATCAGATCTAGTGGCATTCTTATATGCCATACTGAATACAGTAGCAGGGGAAGCCTTAGATGATGTATTGATTATTGTATACGTTGGCTCGGTAGGAGTGGCATACAGATAACCAATGATTGGAAGAATTATAACGGATGCTATTATAGCGAGTACACTATATTCGAAATAAGATGGGCAGGAGTTTGTTGTGGATTTCATGATATACCTCAAGTGAAATTAATATTATATGATTGTATATATAACCAAATTAATTTGTCACTTAGAATAATACTAAACAACAAAACAATTGGGTTAACTTTATACTTCTTCAATACGAAACCTATCGCAGTGAAGAACGCTAGTAATAACAAATAGTGTTCTACTGTAATCTCTGACGTATATAAGTCGTTTTATTATGTAGCTCATCGATGAATGCTACATACCAGTTAATAAGATGAGTACTTAATACTCTGTACACCATTAAACATATTACTAACGCAATCATAGTAACTTGAATAACATTTAAACTTGGGAATATTGTACTTGGTTCTAATATAGCGTATTGTATATCAATGCTTTGTATGTCCATAAGATTAGACATAATCATTGTGTTAATGTTAATAGGCATTGCAAGTAATAAGAAAGGAATTGCAGAAGTAATTACACTTGCATTATTAGCAGTTTCTGCGCTTACAATTCTATGGCTCTTATCCTTCCCCGCTAACTTGTATGCGTAAACGGATCCTAAGGTAGCAGAAGGTCCTGGTATTAATCCAGCAATAGACCCAATAATAGAATTCTTAATCATAGCCATCTTCTGTATTGCACCAGAGTTTAATACCCTAGAATAATCAACTGCTATATCAATAGCCTCATCCTTTCTTCTTAGTACTTCAGGTATTAGTATAGTACCAAGCAGTACCATATAGAACGTATATCCTTGGAACATATACTGTACTTGATACCACGTATCATTTAATGCATAATTATTCCTTGGTCCAATCATAATACCAAGAGCAATTAATCCCAATGTCCACCAAAATTTCTTACTAATAAAGAAGAATGATAATATGGCTAATGTGTATATTATGATTTGAACATCAATACTCATTAGCTTAGGTAGTAATTCAGGATTAAGATACGTAGTAGAAAACCATAATACCATGACTGCAATGAGTCCAGCAATAAAGGAACCGACAGCAGTCTTATATAATAATACCCTTAATTGCCAACTCTTCATACCATTTAAATCATCAAGGTATATTGCAGACGATTCTTCTCCAGGTATCCTAGTTGTGATTGTTGCTACTGATCCGAAGAATTGAGATCCAGATACTACACATAACCAGAATACAATCATATGTTCTAATGGTAGATCACCGTAAAAGTAATATAATAAGAATGGTCCTGTAAATACAGGAAGGGCAGGTAATAAGCCGGTTAATATACCGACACCAATGCCTGCTAATATAACTAATAATAATTCAATCACTTTTTTCTTACTCTAAATGCTAATTTTTGTTGGAATCTCTCATCGCTGTTTGCAACAACGTTTGGTATAGTTCTGTGTATATAATCACTTGAATATAATATTACAAGCCCTGGTTCATGTGGTATAATCTTTTCAGCATATCCAACACCATAAGGTTTATTACCGTGTATATGCTCATCATCTCCTAACTTATGGAATATTACCTCTCCACCAGAATTTGGTTTCCATTTAGGATTTAAATTAACTAAGATAGTATACGTGTCTGGATCAGGATCTCCATCTGAATCCATATGAGCATTACTCTTTTGTTCCGGAAGATTACCGTGACAGTGCATACCATTAGGTCGAGCATTAGCATAACATGTCCATATTTCAGGCGTATACCCAGGTTTCAATTGAGTTCCCCATTCAGGTAAATCTTTATGATTAGGATGTTGCCATAAACTTCTAGTAGCCCTTATACCTTCACCATATCCATCAAGGGTAAATTCATTATTAAAGAACTGTTTGTTTATTTTATCAAACACATCCCATACTAAAGGAGCACGTCTCTGCGTTGATTCATCATCCCAACCAAATGGCATTCTCCAAATACCTTTTACAATTCCTTCTTCAGGAATAGATGTACCATTAAGCTTTCCATCGGGAGTTAATTTGGTAATAAGAGAATCTATTTTCTTACCTTGATTTTTTGACCAATGATGAAACATATTGATATACCAATATTGATCAACCATCCATTCTAAAGTTTCAGATAGTTCGTTGATATTAATATAGTGGGTTTCAATCTTACTCATAGTATTATTTATAGACGTAAAAAAAGCCCCAATTAAGGGGCTTCTATTAGTTATTAACTAACTATGCAGCTTTGATACTTGCAAGTAAGTTTGAACTAAACATTGAACTGTACTTGTCGTACATGTAAGCTGTTTTATCAGCCCACTCGTTACGAACAGATTCAGCTAAACGATTAATCGTAATACCTTGCTCTTTACACAATGCTTCAGTCTTAGCGATGTCTTTAATAGACTCAGTACGCTCAGATGTAGCAGCTACTGTAGCAGCATTCTGAATAACAGATTGTTGTGCTTCAGTCAAGCTAGCCCAGAACTCATCACCGATTAGGATAGAAGTTAAGAATAAGCTGTGTGCTGTATCATTAATTGTTGGTAAAGCTTCGTTCTGCTTCAATGAAAGGTAGCGAGGGTAAGTAGATTCGCCAGAATCAATCATACCTTTTTGAACACCTTCATTAATTTCTTCAAGCTTAAGAGGTACTGCTGTAGCACCTACCGCTGTGAAAGTCTCTGCAGAAATAGGGCTTTGCTCGTGTACACGAACTCTCATACCTTTAAGATCTGCTAAACCTGAAACATCACGGTCTGACGGTAACATTCTAAAGCCACCTGAGTATGTAAAGGCTAAACCTTTAATACCATCTTTCATACCATTCAACATCTTAGAACCAATTGAACCTTCGAATACGCGAGTAGCGTGGTCATGGTCTGAGAATAAGAAAGGCATATCTAACGCCCACATATCTCTGTTGTGTTCTTTACCTAATGTTGTTGTAAACATTTGTGACATCTGGATTTTACCTTCTGCCATGTGTGTAAGTAGATCTTCGTATGATACGTCTGCACCACCGCATTTCTGCTCACTGTATTCTTTTAATGTTAAAGCTTCAAAAGCAAAATCGTCTGATTTAGCATTCACGTCTTTAGCGAATTGATTCGCTGCGCGGATGAACAGTTCATTTGGCTCATGAGCAATAACCCATGTAATATTTTGTTTTGCCATTTTATTTCTCCTATAATTTAGCTTGGCCACAATTGACCGATTTCACTTTTAGATGAAGCTTATTATCTTATCTTTTCATTATATAATTCTATTTATAACAATTTATAAGTCTATATCAGTTTTAATTTCGACGTCTAAATCACCATTGTCATGTTCGATTACTTTGATTGTATTATCGATACAATGCTTCCAAACTTTATTAAATTCTAAATCAACAGAGGTCCAATGTCTTCTGCGTTCCTCTAATCCTTCAATTGAAGGCTCACTCTCAAATACATTAATTGTGCAACGTTGACTATCTTCCTTCTCTTTATTTATAAAATATTCTTCATCACCAGTAAAGTCTGCAATATATCTTTTTGCAACTTCTTTATATCTCTTCAAATCATAATTAGGCATTTTCACCTGCATATCATTTTGTAATGACCATTGTTGAATAGTATCATCATCAAAGAAATGTCTATACTTTAAATAAGGTACTGGATACATAACAAACATTCTTAGTTGACACCATTGCCATTTAAGGATAAAGTTCATCCAATGCATTACATTACCACAATCTCTTGGCCAGTCTTCTGGCATTTCATCAACTAATGGTTTAATGAATTTACACATATCAGGAGAGAACACCTCGTTATAATCCTTAGTTGTTATACCATTCACACCATTCTCTTTAAGATCCGGTACTAAAATCTTTGCACCGAATATCTGATCACCAAGTTCACCAGTAACTACAACATAATCCTTTCCGCTATCTCTAGCCATATTAAGACCTAATGCTTCGTTCTCACCTACACCATCTGCAGTCATAACTTCACCACGATATACTTCAATACGAGGATTAGGTTCAATTAGGGTATCATAAAACCATGGATACTCATCAATTGATTTTTGATTTAAACAAATCTTCATTTCAACCGTAGGATAATCATCATAAAATTTTAATAATGCAGCTAATCCATTAGTAGAGTCGATACCACCTGACCAAGATACTCTTAGTTCTAAATCCTTATCTACACATTCTTTTAATATAGCGTTAGCCTTATCATCACATGCTTTGTGATAGTCAACTGGTTCTTTTGGAATTTCTGGGAGGGGTCCTAGAATAGCATAGAAGTTATCAATCGTTCTTGTTCTATCTACAAGGAATGCTTTGAGTTTATTACCGAGTGTATCGATATTACTCCATAACCTCGTGTATGAATCGTGGTCTGGGTTATCATCATCTTCAGCTCTACGTTTTCTAACGTAGTAGTACTTCATTGATTTTTCAGTTTCATCTTCAGTATAATTTGAGTTATTCGCTCTTAAACGAAAGGCTCTTACTGACGCCATGTCCAAACTAGGGACATTAATACCTGTTAATGCAGACATAATATAATTTCCTTCTTTATGTAGTTACAGCGTGTGGTGTTCCAAATCTAAATAACATTGACGCAATATATAATTTATCAGTTGATTCGTATTGTGAGTATGTATCAATCCTAATCGCATGACTACCAGCGTTGAATACAACACCAGCTCCTAAATCAAATTGAGTACCATCACCCGTGGTTGAAACGTCACCTTGTGTGCCATCCCATACTAGTGTTCCACCAAAATAGATTCTATCAAAGTATGATTCAACGTTATCAGAACCATTACCTCTAACCCAAAGACTTGTTAATTTCTTTTGAGAAGATAAAGATACTGAACCTACTGTATGGTTATGTGAAATAGCATTGTTTTTAAAATACTGATTACCATACGCAGATGATGTTTGGTGTGGATGTGGTGAATGGGAGAAAGCGCCTAACGACAAATAGGACTGTACTGTTCTACCATGAAATTGGTTTGCAGCAATTGCACCTGATGTTGCGATATTAGAGTCAACGCCATAATACTCATTAATACCAATAGGATGTGCGCCACCAAATTCCGATTGAATTTGTGACCATGCTATTGCTCCTGAACTGGGTAATGCCATATCTTATACTCCGTCAAATTTCTGTAATGCCAAGGCCATAGTGCCTGGCTGTAATAATCTCATTTCTTTATCTAATGTGATAGTTGTAGCATATGTATTACTATATGATTTTCCAATATCAGTATTAACATCTCCGCCAGTACCCATATAATTTAATCCAGATCTATACTTTGTTTTCTTCATTGAACAAACTTTTACTTTGTTCTCTAAGTATCTATCACAATTATCATACTTATATATAAGCTCTTTTGCTACCATCTTATCTTCACCAACACCACATAAACTTCTAAAGTTCTGTACAGACCATAGCTGGAATGCACTCGTGTCGTAGAAATGTATTGCATCATGACCAGGTCTGGCGTTAACCATATCTAAGCCTAACATATACATTGTCGAAATTTGAATTTGTTGATATCTATAAATGAAGTTGATTGCCCATCTCCATTCACATACATTTAGATCTTGCATATTAACTATACCAACTAATTGTTTTACATAATCGTTGGTTGAGTTTAAAATATAACTTGGAATATATAACGTATGATCTTGATCTGCATTTTCAATTTCGCCAGAACAATTAGGTTCTCCACCGAAGATTTCATCACCGTTACCACCAGTTACAATATAGTTATTAGCATCATCTAATATTGTACCATATTTACCAGGGGTTGGGTCGAATTCAATTGAAATGTTTGGATATTCTCCATCAATAATAGCTGTAGATAATTCGTCGTATTCATCCATGCTTTCTTTATCGAAGATTACTGTAAACTGCAATCCACCTTGATCTAAACTATGTAAGGCCAATGTAGAATCAATACCACCTGACCATAACAAATAAATGTTTCTTCCATTTGCTTTAGTTTTAATTTCTGCAGCTCTAGCTACACATATTTCTTCAAGGGTTTGTCTTGGTGCTGCTTCAGCTTCCTCAAATGTAGGAATAGGACTAATTACAGTTTTAGTAGGAGCAAATCGATTTAATGGTCGACCAAAAATAACTTCCTTAATAATGAATTCATCATCATTACGATTTCTACCAAAGATTTCTGGAGCATATTTGTCGACAATAGCCTTACCCAATACCTTATTGTATTCAGATTCGAATTGTGTTTCTACTGGGGAAAGAGCATCTGGGTGCCATGAAAATCCTCTAGAGAATACTTCATATGCATCCACATTACTGTTTTGCTCTTGAATCTTAGTAATCGTATTCCTAATAATATTCATTTTCGTAGGGTGCAAAACTGCAGAACTATTCTGCCCGTTAAGCAACCACTTTAATCTACGAATAAGATTATTCTTGGTTATCCTAGGATGTAATCGATCATAATTATTATAATAAACGTCGTATGCCATAGTATTCTTCTTTTATGCTATCTTAACATCAGTTGTATTGTCATCTTCTACAATTTCAAAGGCCATCTTACCTTTCTCTTGCCAAAGTTTTTCCATATTTGCTGTGATACCAACGCAATGCTTACCCCAAAATTCAATTGGGTTAGGCACTTCACTAGATTCCATATTACTATATCCACGTCCTGTTACAAAGTTACACAGGTCCATGGTTTCATCATAGTGGTGTTGTTTGATATACTCTCTGCATTGCCATTGAGATTTCTTATTAATTAATCCAGGATGCTTTTCTAACGCTGGAACTTGCATGAACCATTGTTGGAATGTATCTGTATTATAGAATAACTTAATATCATCAATTGCTAAAGGTGATTTAATGAATCTCTTAAGAGATGACCATTGCCATTTCATAGTAAATCCTAACCAGTGGATAGCTGTTGATAATGTATTATCCCAATCTGCAGGTTTAGCATCTAAAACTGGTTTAAGAATGTCGTATAAATCTGGCTCACACACATCAACAAATGGAGTATCATAATCACTTATCTCAATATAACCAACTGAGAATAAGATTTGACCACAGTCATCCCATAATGTGACATAATCACCAGAGTCGCCACCCTTATTAATTTTGCTTAAACCTTCAGTACTTTCTTTAAAAACTGTACTGTTAGTAATATACTTAGCATAAAATTCCGTTCTACGTGTGTTAGCTTTCGATGTTACAAATACAGTAACATCAGGTTTAGTCGTAAGCGTCTCTAAATAATTAGATACGGAAACAAGGATAACTGATGAAGGTAAACTTCCATTCCATTCCATTCGAATGGCTTTGTTAGCTGTAACTGCTCCGTCAACGATTTCTTTAGCTCTATCATCTACAACTGTATTAAAATCTAATTTAGTTGTTGCTTGTGCTGGGATCGGGTTAAGAACACTACAGAAATTATTTAAATTTCCAGTACGATCGACTACAGCAGCATTAAGATCTTTAGATAATACTTGAGTCATAAATTTATCGATAGATTCTTTCGAACCTGGTTCAACAGTAATTGTTGAAGGGTGTTTGTAATAAAAGTCCATAGTGTTCTCCTTTATACGTTTTTAACTGTAGTAACTTGCTGCAAGTGACTAATTTGTAAAAAGTCCGATATGTGTGCGTAACACTGTGCAGTGACATCATTGATGTCAACCGTTGAAAAACTCATATCACCGGGTACTTCACCGATAACGTCTACACGTGTACTCCCACCCTCTCTTGAGGCTGCGTCTTTCCACACATCCGCGCTGTATGTTACTCTATAGTGTTTAAGTGTTACTTCATCTGAATCAGTATTAGCGTTGTATGCAGTAGCATCATTCATCACCTTATTAATCTGCAGATTCGTAACAACAATATAACTTTCAGCAAGTTCGATGTTGCTTAATGTTGTATAATTGGTTTGTAATGCCATTACTTATTCTCCTGTCTTGAATTTATTTTCTAATGCATCAACCTTTGCCGATAATTCTTTTACCGCTTCGATTAAAACACCTACCATATTACCATAAGCAACAGACATATAACCTTGGCTATCTGTATGTACAACTTCTGGTAAAACCTTTTGCACTTCCTGTGCGATAACACCCTGATGTTCTTCACCAGTTTCTACTCGAGTAAAGTTAACACCTCGTAATTCATTAACCTTATCTAATCCGTTCTCAATAGTATGTATATGCTTTTTATGGCGTCTATCAGAGTATGCAGTTACATTACCCCATACATAACAGTT
>JYMV01037977.1_pt1 | contig 12024 bp, 4 predicted proteins | sample 338911 | NCBI WGS metagenome assembly JYMV01 (sample SAMN03354496, study PRJNA234377) | hydrothermal vent metagenome | biome: Deep sea; feature: Hydrothermal plumes at the Eastern Lau Spreading Center, Western Pacific Ocean; material: Seawater | place: Tonga | collected 2009 | depth 2000 m m | reverse complement strand
TTCAAAACTCTTCCCAATTCCTAATGAATTAAGCAACACGAAAACATTTTAAAAAAGCAACATTTGAGTTCGGGTTTTGTTGTTTAACGCCACTTTCAACACTATTTCAGCTATATCGCGGCGGTCATTTTAATGGTGGAGGAAACCGAAGAAAACCACCGACCTGTCACAAATCACTGACAAACTTAATCACATAATGTTGTATCGAGTGCACCTCGCCATGAGCGAGATTCGAACTCCCAACTTCAGTGGTGATAGTCACTTATTGCACAGATAGTTGTAAATCCAACTACCATACGATCGTGACCACGACGGCCCCTTGTATTCTTAAATGCACACAGTGCTATAGAAATAAAAATAGTTGCCTTTTTCAATTTTACAAATGCATATATTGTTTTCTATCTTGAAAGTGATCAATGAGACATGAGTTCTACACTCTCTTTTCTGACTTTTGTCAGTAGAAACTTGCTACATTAATGAATGTATCATGAAACCATTAACATGTATCAACCAAATACATTTGTACTACCTCGATTTTGACAACATGTCTTTGGTGACATTAGCCGACTTTGGATTATTGATCTTAAACATTTAAAAATTATTTGGCTTTTCAATATTTCGATTTTGAGCGTACTGGAAGAACGTTATTCCAGAAGCGCTTCAGGCGCACTTAATTTGATATTTACGTTTTTATTTGATTCAATTAATGTTTTTGTGTCCAGCCAGTGGCTTAGAATATACAAATGTCCTTAACTTCATTAAACTTGCTAACATTTGAACACTAATAACCTGAAATCATAGCATCTTATTAGCATAGTAAAACACACCCTTGTATTACAACATATCACGTATCTTTGTTGAACACCAAAGGCGTGAATATCTGTGAATCATGCAAGAAACCCATCCGAAACAAAAGTTCAAAAGGGTGAATTGCTTTTTGTTTCTTTCTGATTTGTCTTGTTCGGGTTACAATATATTTAGATTGTGTTTTTATTATAGCCTTGGGAGTGTGTTCCAGCTTAGTACATATATGTCGTTTTATATACACGCACGTTATAATTTTCCTGTGATTTCTCATTTACTGCTGACATGCTAGCCATACTTATTAGTTTATAAAATTGCAGATTATCAGGCTAATTTTTTTATTTTTCATCTCTGCCAGGTTTATGATGTTTTGCTTCTTAGATATTTTTGTTATTGAAATGCACTGTTCTCAATAATGTTATTACAATTAAAACTAATTCTACCTCATGTATAAATGACCTTAGCTGATGTGTATGCCCTTGGGTGTTCTTACTTAGCTGATGTTTGGCTATCCTATGTATGCCCTTGGGTGTTCTTACTTAGCTGATGTTTGGCTATCCTGTGTATGCCCGTGGGTGTTCTTGCTTAGCTGATGTTTGGCTATCCTGTGTGTGCCCTTGAGTGTTCATGCTCACAAAGACTTTCATGTAATTTAGCTTCCAATTTAATGATTTTGAGACTACATGATGAAGATTATTCCAGAAACGCGTCGTGCACACTAAATTTGATATCTGCACTTTCATTACATGTTTGGCTATCCTGTTTAGGCTTTTAATTTTCTTGCTGCCTCAGATGTTTTATTTTAATATTATTTGGATTTTCAATCTGTTGATAATAAGCGTACATGATCAACCTTATTCCAAAGTGTCATGTGCACTAAGCGAAATATATATGTTAAATTGTATTTTATTATGCATATATGTTTCGTAGACATATTTGAATGCCCGAAGGAGTGACAGAGTACAACAATCATTGTCATGTATAAACAAAATGTGATGTCCATCCTATAAACTTTGACTACTAAGTATTGTGATTTCAAAGACACCCGATGGAGAATGTGATGACTTTCTGGATTTCGCTAACAGCTTACAATGATTAGAAATGTTTTTATATGAAACATGCTATATAACAATGTATTAACTTGTGCTATTTTAAGCTTTGATATTCAATATTCCTTTGTAGTATGTATGTAAAAAGGTCAACAGGCGTTCAAAGTATAGATGTTGTTAGGATACCTCAGTGTATATTTTCTATATAAAATCAAGCACAGGCAAAATATTGGTTAATCATAGCAATGACCACTACCTCAAGGGACATTGTGTCAATAACTACTTATGAAATAAACCTTAGCGAAGACCAAAGGAGCAATCAAAAATAGACAATCCAGAGACACAAGACGAAGACAAACAAGACGAAATAACACAAATAACGTAAATTAAGCATGGTCACTATTGCATGGTCACTATTTCAAACAACTGGAGGTAAAGGTAAATCGAACCTCTTTTATATGCAGAAATCACAAAATCCAACAACCATACGATCACGACAACGACGGCCCCTCATTACAAATACATGATCCATACGCATCTTCAAAGTATTTATACTGGAATACAAATTATTTTTTTAATTATTATAGAGGTAAGAATAACTGCGATTCTCTTTTCGGTAATAGCTTACATAAATTTAAAATTACTGTAATTGTGGAAATGATAAAACAATGTTGATGATTGCTTTCATCATCAAGACACATACTGGGTTGTAATAAGATAAATGTATAACACCTATCTACGGGAACGGTAGCACATTTAATAGAGATTATAATGTAAGCAAATATGTGATATGGGAATACAGGGTTAATTATAAAAAATATCGCGTGTGTAACACATAACACAAAAAACGTAGATATCACATTTTGATATAATGTTCATTAGGTAGCTCGAAAGCTAAACATCATAGCCAAAATCGGCTATATGGTGACTTATGCCTGAACGAGGATAACCTCAGTTTTAATAATAATTACATAAATGTACAGAAATTAATATTATGTCTTAGTTAAGACATTCACAACTCGCATACAGGGCAATATATAAACACGTATATTGCATTGGAAGAATGCTACGCTCCTTGCTTGGACAAACATTTTGGACGTACACGGAAAGTTGCCTATAATTAGATAATAATGTATTGAGAGTCTGTGGTAATTAAGTGCATATACAGTCAAACCTGTATTAAGAGGTCACATTTGCAACAAAGAAAATGTGGCCTTATAAGACAGGGAACCTCTTAAAAGAGGTTCAATTCATATGACATTTTCAATGTTAGGACAAGTCAAGGTGACCATTTAACACAGGTGGCTGTTTAATAGAGGTGACGTGACTGCATGGGCAGGTTTTAATGTATTTGCAAATGTAAGTTGTCATTTCATGCCAGAAAACAATTAACATTGTTTTATGTTATTATCATATTACATATTACGTAAATTGTGAATTGGAGCAATTTGCTTAATTGACACTTTCATTAGTAAATCTGTCTATGATGCCATTACTATTGTCTGGTGAATTTTATCGTTGATTAATAAATAACCAAAATAGAAAAAAAATGCGGTGAACACTTTAAAGCGATCGCTAAAATTGATTTCCTTGCTAATCCAAAGGTTGTTGTTGATGATTATTATTGTCGTTACAAATATACTTTGCTTTGCACTCGCAGCTATACAGGACAGAAAAGCTTAAAAAACACCAAAAAACTAGCTTTTCTGTGTGTTTCTAAAGCTCGTTCATATCCTTTCACATATGACGTTCGATTGATAATAATAATAAAACATACTTCCTGATATAGAACATAATATAAAAAAACGGACGGAAAGAATCTCAACCAGAGATGGAAAGACTATTAGTTGCCACTAATTAGTTGTGCCCCCAGATATAGTGATGGTTATATCAACTGAACATTTCAATTACAGGACAATGTACTTGTCTACAATGTGTTAGCTTCAAATTGAAAACTCCGTCGGGAAGAAGACATTTCTAAAAACAAATCTGAGGTATCCGTCATATGATATAAATATTTAGAAATATTAGAAATTACCGAAATACGATAAGCTAAGAAGAGTTTGAAGATATCAAAGGGGTAATCAGAATCAGTAAATCGAAGAAGAACAGACAACACATTGGCCAAAAGAAAAATGACAAAGAACGATCTACAAAAAATACACATAAAACTAAAGATAGAGTAACACGAACTCCACGAACAAACCGGGGGTGATTCATATGTGTAATTCTGGCTATTTAATGAAGCTGCACATCTCAGTTCCAGATACCGCAAAACAAGTGTAATATTTACATAAGCAAGTCTGAAGATACCCAAAGATGTAATGAAAAACCTTAAATCGAGGAAGGACAGACAATACAGTGGCCAAAAGAAAAGAGAGAAAGAAAAATGGTCGACAAAACATTATGCAAAAAACTCAAGATTGAATAATACGAATCCAATCGGGGGGCAAGCTCAAATGGCCCGGAACGGTAGATTTGTTTAACAACAAGACATTATGGCGACATTAAAACTCGAAATGGTGACTTGAGTTTTACAATTACAAACATCATCAACCCAGTAATCTTCGCTACTGACATTGTTTATTAATTATATTTATTACTGACAATTACAGTTCTTAGATAATGTAAATAATAATGAAACTAAAGTCCTACTCCCTCAAACATAGGTGACCTTAGGCGATTTTGACTATTCTGTTTAGGCCATTTGGTTTTATTGCTCCCAGAACTTTAAAAATATTTGGGTTTTCAGTCTTTCGATTTTGAGCGTACCTGATGAATGTTATTTCAGAAACGCATCATGAGCACTAAGTTTGATTTCTACGTTTGCATTATCATACATATGTGCTTCGTAAGCGTATTTGAATGCCTGCAGTTATTACTGAGAACAATCATTTTCTATTAAGTAATTTGCTCCTGTATATCCACAACAGCTATTTAATAACGTTCTGTTGATGTATAACCCCAACAAAACATAATTATAATACATTTGACATTGGAAATGACGCAAACAAAACCAACCTAAAGGTGCTTGTTATTTAAAACCTACGTAGACAGAATCTATTCTACATATCCTGGAGGAATTACAAAACCTATATACACAATTTTAAATTGACGTAAATGAAGGAAAATCATATTAGTATCTATAAATAATCAAATCTCATGTCCAGTGAGTATCATTTGACGGCGTCACGTTATTATTTTACCATCTAGATTACAACTCTGAATACAAAGTAATCTCAAAGGCTGTATGTTTTCAACCCATGTTTTTTTTTCTTTATCTTTTTTTTGAAAGCAAAACTGCTGCATGGACATTTTTCATTTGTAACACTATCTCTTTTATCTTGCACATATTGCAATGCAAGGGCTAAATGAACCAAAGTTTTACGGAATGTACACATCATGGTTATTAATGTCTGAAAGAAATCAATTTAAGGCTGGACCAATCATAAGACAATATAATAAACATAATCGGCTCGTTAAAGTTTGTCTTCGCAAGAAATGTCGAACAGAAAGAGGTTTTCAAGTTGTACGAACAGAATATCAAACATGTTAATATAAAGAACAATGGTAGATATTTGTTACCAGATATATCATGGCGAAGACATATCATAATGTATTTGGTTCCCATCCCTCAGACATAGGTGACCTTAACCGAGTTTGACTATCCTGTTTAGGTCCTTTGGGTGTCGTGCTCCCAAAGACTTTTATGTTATTTGGTTTTCATTTATTTTGGTTTTGAGCGTTCCTGATGAAAGTTAGTTCAGATACGGGTCGTGCACACTAAATTTGGCATATACTGTCGTTTTTGTTTTTTTAATAAATATATAAATGTATGTCTATTATATTTAAGGGTTGGGATTTTGTTCATATGGGGACGCATGATTGCAACAAGAGGGGAAGTTTGGGCCAATAAATCTAGTCTAAACCTTCTACTTTTTATTGAAGTGCCTGCACAAGCTAGAAACTGAGCGGTCAAGTATATGTGTGTTAGTGATATCTAGAAACTGAGCGGTCAAGTATATGTGTGTTAGTGATATCTAGAAACTGAGCGGTCAAATATATGTATGTTAGTGATATCTAGAAACTGAGCGGTCAAATATATGTATGTTAGTGATATCTAGAAACTGAGCGGTCAAGTATATGTATGTTAGGGATATCTAGAAACTGAGCGGGCAAGTATATGTATGTTAATGATATTTAGAAACTGAGCGGTCAAGTATATGTGTGTTAGTGATATCTAGAAACTGAGCGGTCAAGAATATGTGTGTTAGTGATATCTAGAAACTGAGCAGTCAAGTATATGTGTGTTAGTGATATCAATTGTGTTTCTGTTTCTTCTATTTCCTGGTTAGATTTTTGGAACTGTTCAAACAATGTGTCATTTTTGCTTGTTTTCAAATTTAGTGTTAAGATTAGCTGATGTACATGTATTTAAATCATACCAAATTGACATGGTTGATTCATTGGCCACTTTCTTCACTAAACTAGTTATTAAGATGGTAGGATTGGGATCCCTTTGACCGGTTTAACTCCACCTTTTATGTGCATGTGCCAAACCAGGTCCTGGATAGTCAGCGGCATATGTTGTGGTCTCTTTAGTGCTCAGTGAGTTAAGGTGAGAGATAATTAGTCGCTTTGTTGATATTGGTGGAAATGTTAACCATCACTGCTTAAACTGTCTTTTCATAAATTATTAATTTATGATTTTCATTTCAAGAGAGATAATCTGAAATGTGTCATTTTGTTATTAGTTTCATTTGTCATAAAGTCATTGTTGTGCTTACAGTTTTTTTTTCATTTTGTCCATTCCCACAACTGTACAATAATAAATGCGTACCTGAAGTATCAAACTAAAATAGGAGCGCGGATCGGAAATGAAGTATATGCTTTAAACTAACAGCAAACACAACAAAAACAGCATCTACAATATATATATATTTTTTGTAGAATATAGAAAATACATTGTGTGTATTATATTAAAAAGAAGTCTGCAAAAAGGAACGTAGATATAAGACACAAAATGAAGACATCAAATGGGTAATAAAGTGTAGCTTGTCTTACCCTGGAGCGGGGTAAGATAGAAAAATCTTTTTCACCTAAACTAACGGACTACTTTATCCAAGGAGTGAGAAAGACAATTCCACAGCCAGAAAGAAAAAGAACAAAACAACAAATTACTAAGCAGAAAAGATTGAACACCAAGAACTCCACTAAAATCGGGGGTGAACTCATGTGTTCCGGAAGCTAAGAATTCATGCGACATTCGTGACACCATTGGTGTTACTCTTCAAAAAGAAAGTTACAAATTATTAACCTTCCAAGTTGTTTTACCCTAATAACCCGGTTTGAGAAGTAATGATTTCTGCATTGTTGACCCTTGATTTACTATTGCTTAAATCACGGGTTTGTAACAAGAGTAACACGACAGGTGCCACATGTGGAGCAGGAACTGCTTACGCTTTTGGAGCACAGGGGTTGACCTCCGGATTTTAGTTTTGTTTGTGTTGCTCGATCATTAGTTTTCGTAGATCATTTTGATTGACCTTTTATCCTCTTTGTTTTGCCAAATGTATTGTGTGTCCTTCGATTTACGGCTTCTGATTACCTCATTGGCATCTTCACACTTTCCCAACAAAATAATGAAAATAATCATTTGTATATTGTTGTTTCATTTATTTGTTTATTTACGTGCAATGCATATCACAATATGTAAATAAATAAATAAATGAAAGATCAACATACGAGTTGTACTTTATATATTCAGAAATGGCAACTACAAATAACTTACAGAACTGTAAGAAGGGAATATTAATTAACAGTTGAGAAGTCTCATTTGGGATGATTCTTATTCTTAATATGGTGCTATTATTGTTGATATTTGATTTAAGGAAAGCAAAGCAAAATATCAACTAACACATTTGGAAATAATCGGTTTTTATGTGTTATTTGTTAATGTCACTATCATTAATATTAATATATAGATAAAATATATGACTTTGTTTCTTCAAGTTCGTGTCTGTGGTATTTATATCTATGAACATCACATAGGAATTGACCATATAATGAGTGAGTGAGTGATTGTTGTTGAACGCCAACTCAGCAAGCTATAATAATACGTAATAGTATAAAAATAAACTTATGGCATTACATTGAGTGGAGTATTTATATCTACAGAAATCTCTAGGAAGTTAAGAAGTGTTAATACGCCATTCACAAATGGGTTTTGTGCGTCTAATCTCTTTGTAAATATTTGAAGGCCAACACAAACGCATCATTGACATCCACGCCAACAAAATGTTCACCCACCTTAATTACCCTGAGACGCTTACTATAATTGGGAATGATATATTAAGCAATTCCGATCACCTTGCGGCACATTTTCCATTATTTTGTTTTATTTTAATATTGAATTTGCACTACTGATTTTTATTTGTCAAAATCAACCTTTTTTGTAATGTTGCTCTCTGTGTTTTTGTCCATATTATCATCTTTACCTTTCCACGTACTTTAACATATTAGTATGGATAATGTTGTCATCGAGCTAATGGTAACACCGGGATATTTTCATTTGATATATTTTGTCCACCTGGATATACCTCCTCCAGAAAAGAAGCCCAATTGTTGAATAGAACGTACCCTTTGTAGTATTTTGACATATATATGGTCTCATTATAAGTACAGTAAATCATAAAAAGTCATGTTCATAGTATTTGAGCCGTTATATCATTTATTTCTATGTGTAGTATTGATATTATGCATAATAGAGATAAAAACAAGTTTCAGTTCCTCAGCTATTATAATGAAGACGAAAAACGACATATTTAGTCTGAAGAGTAGATTGACGATTATTGGTTTATGCATTACAAATGTTGCATGTAGAGACATATTGTACATGCTTAGCCAAATGTGATACATTCATATATAAAAACCAAATGTCTGTAGAAGGTATAATCATAGGCATGCAAACCGCTTACCGACGTATCAGAAACCAAATTTACACAACATTTATCTGTCCTTCGAAATACGGCTTTTTGATTATCCCTTTGATATCTTCAAACATTTTTTTTATATAAAATACAGAAATGTGGATCTCATGTTCATTAAATTAAACAAATGTTAGAGAAAGTAATATTGGTAATTTCTGGACAATTCAGAGAGACATGCAACATAGGGCACAAGATAAAAAATAATAAAATTAAAAACCAGACCACGGACAAACAAAGCAAACAGCTGGCTACAGAAAACTTAACAGATGAGCAATACGCGAAACAAAAACGGGGTAGAACCTAGATGCTGACGAAGGGAAAGCCGTTCATGTTTATTATAAGACATCCGGCGTGTTATTCATAGTAAAGTTCGGTGAATTCCTATTCGGTGTTGTTCGTAGATTATCTTTGGCTTAATATTAAACATCGAACATTTCTATCTGTTATTATATTTATCAAATTGTAAGAAGGGAGTACCTTCAATCCAATAGAAGCGCTTTGTTGCTAAGCACAAATAATATCGTTATTATGCTGTTAATATGAGTCCCGGTAGAGAATGTGTGTTCGTTTGTTTTTAATGTTGTGGTCCATGGAAATCTAACTATTAGAAGAGGATGAGTGTGATCCTATTTAATGTTCAAAAACCAAAATATATCTGTGATAAAGATCTGCAAAACAATACACAGAAAACAAAAGATCGAGCAACATGACCCACACTAAAAACCGGGGGTGAACTCAGGTGCACCGGAAGGTAAGCAGTTCCTGCTCCACTCGTGACACCTGTCGTGTTATTGACTGCAATGATAAAGCAGAACACGTTTCCAGAAGCTGTGAATGTCAATTTTAACATTCTTATTGCATTCATAGTTTCATGAAAAAAAAACATGAATACTTGATTATATATTTTAGGGAGAAATCCTCATTTAATTGGTCAGTAAAAGTTCAACATTTTTTTTTTAAATAGCTGTTTAATGCGAATAAAATCTTAGAGTTCAAATGGAAAAATTATTCGTAAAATTTTATCATAAACTTTAAACATAGGTGTACAACAGTTGGATAATTATATAACACTCAAATCTACAAGTATTTGCACCATATGCTTGTTGGTGGAATGTAGCGTTTGCAAATTAACCTTACGGACATATGTGTTTAGAATATCATACTTATTTTATTTTCACACCACAATGTTTAATACATGAAGTAAGAAAAAAACATTCTTTCTTTGGAGGATAATTCTGCATACATTTAAAACCAATGATAATATATTGGTGTTAACACAACAGTTGACAGGAAATAGCTTTATAATTCTACCAGTTATCTTGTGATATATATTTTAGCATTTCCCACTTATCAGTAAATGTTGCATCCCGCAAGGACTAATGGTTTAAGAAATAATATTCAGATTGGAAAGAGGAAAATCATTAAGCTTCATTAGTGAATCACCTTTAGTAATTGTAAATGTCAAGTCAACCCGACTTGATATATTATCTCTGCACATAAAACAAATTAACCTTGATAAAATAAACAACAAATACATCGAATAACGTTCGTTATAGATAGTAGCTATGGGTGTTAACATCCGTTGTAAATAGTAGCTATAGGTGTTAAAGTCCGTTATACATAATAGCTATGAGTGTTAACGTCCGTTGTAAATAGTAGATATGGGTGCATACATCACTTTAGCAATGTATATGTAAAATGGAGATATTTTTTTTTCGGAAATAAGTTATCTTTCCCGAATTTGTTTATGTTTATGCTGTTTATGTTTTCTTGGTCGCAAAGATGTTTTAAATTGTTTAGTTTTCCAATCATTTGAATTTGAGCTAACCTTGTGAAGGTTATTTCTAAAAATGAATCACGGGTAATAAATTATATATCTACTTTTCCTTTGGTCATTAAAATATCTTATGTTATCAAAATAAAAAAGTTCAATTAGCTCATACTATCCGGGCTCTCATTCTCATATGCAAAACAAAAGTCCCTACACACAAATAGTTCGCAGTACCATCGAGCGATGCATGACGAATTAAAACGTAGATATTAAATTTAGTGCACACGACGCGTTTCTGCATTAACCTTCATCGTGTACGCTCAAAATCTAAAGATTGCAAAACCAAACAAATGTTTATCTAAAAGTGTTTTGGAGTGATAATGCAAAGACACTAAACAGGAAAACCATCCTAACAAATAACACCAATTTAACAAGAGTTGACTTGGAACGTACATCGAAGACATCCAACAACAAGACAGATAAAAAGCTAAATAAACGTTAGAGAATACCGAAGGGACAATCAAAAATAGACAATACAGAGTAATTGGGTACACAAGACGAAGAAAGACAACACAATGTGTGTTGGACACCACTATCGCAAGCAAAGACAAAAACGTAAATAAAACAGGCGTCCTCCTACAAACAACTGGGGAAAAAACGAACCGAGCATCGTTTAAAGATTGGAATGAGGACTTTTAGTGTCGTTCTACATTTTACAACAATGAATTGTTTTGAATAATCTTATTTGTAATAAACCTATTGTGTGCGGGATTACGTTTTGCACTAAAACTGTTTGCACAGGAATATTGTATGTATCACATATTACTGTTCGTCAAGTCGATGTATTTGAATCTTGCGGATTTTGTAGTGTTGATATGGCTAAGATTATGGTTTTTTTCAAAAATATTTCTGTTATATCGTGATGATTAGCTTTATTGGTGCCGGAAACCGGAGTACCCAGAGAAAACCATCGACCTGCAGAAAGTCACTGACAAACTTTATCACATAATATTGTATCAAGTACACCTTGTCTGAGCGGGATTTGAACTCACAACGCTAATGGTGATAGGCATGATCGCATAGGTAGTTATAAATCCAACTACCATACGATCACGACTACGACTAGAACATAGTAAACAATGTAAACAATGTCGAATGTAATTTGGCACGTATTCAATAGAAGTAATGACCTTGCATTGTCCTATTTTCCCCCTTGAATACTCGCATTTGATTAGTAGTCTAACTCTAACACTATTAATTGAATATAAACCCATTGACAGGTTTCTCTTTGCGTAAATAGCACAAACTGTGTTCTGCTTCAATTTGTTCAGCACTGTTAATATTGGGTATTACATTTTAATATTAGGTATTAAAAGGTTTCATAGCAAACTTGATAACAAACAACGAAAAC
>JYMV01038019.1_pt1 | contig 12025 bp, 21 predicted proteins | sample 338911 | NCBI WGS metagenome assembly JYMV01 (sample SAMN03354496, study PRJNA234377) | hydrothermal vent metagenome | biome: Deep sea; feature: Hydrothermal plumes at the Eastern Lau Spreading Center, Western Pacific Ocean; material: Seawater | place: Tonga | collected 2009 | depth 2000 m m | reverse complement strand
CGGTATCTTCATATATAGTATTCATAATTTAAGGCTTCATCTTTTGTTTATTTTTATTTTTATTTTTTATGGGAGATAATAAAGAAGGGCAAGAATTTATGGAAAGTTTAGGAAAAAAACTTCATCAAAAACTGGGTGTAGAAGTTTATTATATCAGAACCGACCTAAACGATGAGCCAGCCGTTCTTATTAAAAATGAAAATAAAAATAAACAAAAGATGAAGCCTTAAATTATGAATACTATATATGAAGATACCGATTTTGAGTCGATAAAAACACATATTCTCGATAACAAAGATGTTTTCAAAATTTCAGAGAACGATATCTTTTCTGGTGAAGGCTATGAGTTTAAAAATAATGATTACACCAAACCAATTTTTGGCACCAAGTTCGCCATGTATCACCAACTTGCTGCTTTTTATCACGAGTATGCACACGCAGTTGATATCAGCATGGAAGATCCACATCGATTATTAAGACGCTCTTTTGGAATGCATTATCAAACTACGGTTGCTGTTTTTGATAGAGAATATGAACAACCAATAACTTATCAAGCAACAAACAGAGAGTGTCGGGTTATGGCCATCCAAGCTAAATTATATGCTCATGTTTTTGGCATTCCGGAACAAGCCGCATTATCGGAAACTCTGGAAACATCTTCGAGAAGTTTATTGTTGATGGAAGATAGTATTAACATAAAACCTCCTGAAGAAATGTCTTTGAAAGAAAAAGAGAATTATCGTCATGAGTTTATAAAAAATCTTATTTCCAATCATTTTAATGATTTATCTATTGATAATATTTTAAAACAAACTTCTACTATATCTGACTTTCGGTCTTACCAAAACTGGCCAAAAGATAAATTAGAAAAAGAAGCTTTTCATGACGTTTATTTAAGTGACTTAAGCACTCATTTTCCAGATTTATTAAATCTTTGGCCCGATAAAAATTTTCATTTAACAACTCAAGATTTTGAATCATTTGATATCGAAAAGAAAAATAAGAATGAAAAAGAAAAGCATATCGAAAAAATTCTTCAATCGCAAAATGATAAAAAACCTATAAATATTAAGGTTAATCAGAATAAAGAAGTTTTTCTTGATGATGAGAGTAAATATCAAGTTGCAGCCGCTTTTTTTAATAACAAAAAAATGATAAATGCAAAAATAGACGGATCCAAAGACAATATTACCCAAGCTTGCCTTTATGGACCCAATCCTTTTGAGATTGAGCGCTTAAAAAGGTTAGAAAACACACCTTCAAGAAAGAAAAAACTTGGAATGTAAATACTTCTATGATATAATATCTCATCAAATTAACCAAGAGATTTTGTTATGGAAGTATACGTTGTTCATTCACGAATTACTTGTTCTCACTGCAACAAAAAAGCTCAGAAAGGCATTGTTATTGAAAATGAAACCTATGCAGAGCAATGTGCAGCCGAACGACTTGGTGTTAAACTTTCAACTTTACGCAAATTAATCAATAAAGGAACTTAATCATGTATTCTATTTTTCTCGATGATGAAAGGATGCCAGAGCGCATTTATCCCAAAAACACAGAAGAATTCATGCGGAAAAATAACATGATTATTTGCCGTTCTTTTGATGCAGCAGTTCAACTTGTTGAAGAAAAAGGTGAACTTCCTGTTTATGTTTCGTTTGACAATGATTTGGGACAAGATGAGCAGGGGAACATTCTTCTTGAAGGCAAAGATTTTGCTCAATGGATTATTGAACAGGATTTGGATGGTCATTATGAAATCCCAGAGGATTTTTCATTTTTCGTTCATAGCGCCAATGTTATTCAGTCGAAGGAAATTGAAATTAAACTAAATAATTATCTTGATTTTAAATTCAACCGCTGAGTAAAGCCTTTCTATATGAGAGGCTTGTCTTGACAATGTATAAAAATATTATATTTTAAATGTATAATAATAAAATTTTAAATATCATGTTTAAAAAAATAATAACTTTTTCTTTTTTGTTGTCTGCATCTGTTTTCACTCAAGCAGAGTATAGAATTACTTACAAAACAAATATTTTAAAGATTCCGGAGCAAACTTTTCTTGAAGAGTTAGAATCTGAGGTCATGAATCTCTCACCAGATGCTTGGTATCAAATGAGCGATGCAAATGTTACTAATGGTAAAATAATTTCTGTTCCTGATAAGAGTGGAAATGGCCATCTTCTTTATTCTAATTCTGGGCAGGAACTCGATTATATTCCTGATTTTATTAACGGCTACCCTGTTGCTTATAGCAATTCTGACAGATTTTATACTCAGCTTTCCTCTAAAAACGCTTCTGATATCGTTTATTTCTCTGTTGCCAAGAGAAAAAATTCTTCTTCCAAAATTTATCCATTTTCTAACTATTTTAGCAGCTCAGGAATGTTCACAACTATTAATAATGCCCATGGAAGACCTAGTGGAAGATCTACTACTGGGGGCTATTATAATACAAGTTCTCAATCGATTGACGCTAACAAATTCAATATTTCAGGAGTCAGAGCCGGTAGTTATTACATGACTCATTTTTTAAATAACAATTATTCCAACACCATTAACACTAGAGGACCTCTTGTTATTAAAACTAATAGAACAGAAATTATGGGCGCAGCAAACTATACAAACACTACATCAAATTTGCAAAGCAATGCCTACGGAGCGGAATTTATCCTTTTTAATAAAAAACTTACTGCGGAAGAAATAACATTGGTTCATGATTATTTAAATGAAAAATACAATATCTATTAATTCTTTTGAATATTTATTTTTTATGTGATACTCTTAAATATATTAACAAGGAGTTTATTATGAGTAAGTATGACATTTATTTTAACGGTGTTCACAAAACCACTATTAATCCCGGACTTGTCCGCTCAAAAAACATCAGTGATGAGCAGTTGGAAGTTATCAAAGAGCTTCACGCTCAAAAATTCTCTATTGAAGAGGTCATGAAAAATACAGATCCCACTAATAAGAATCAGTTGAGAATCTTGTTTAAAGACTGGACTCACACTCAAAATGAACTTCAAAAAGCTTGGGGGGCTGAACCTAATTCTCAATTGCATCCTTTCTGGCAAGTGCCACATTGCACATGCCCGAATCATAAACAAGGAGAATATCAAGAAGAATCCATTATTCACTATGATCCGGAGTGTCCAGTTCATGGAAATTAATATTCTGGCTAATGACTATATTAAAGTCTTGGAAGATTTTGGTTATGTTCAAAATAATATCCCTGAAGGCTCTACAGAGCCTTCCCATCTTTTGTGGATGCTTTATGAACTTCGTGTTAACAAGAACATGAGTGAAACCAAAAAACATCGATGGCTTGGTTTTATTCAAGGTTGCATGATTAAAGATGGGTTTATTAAGCTTACCGAAGAAAGGGAAAGAACTCGACCTATATTAAATGGAAAATAAATTGCAAATTAGCAAACAATGCACTACTATACTCTAGTTCCTGCTCTAGCAACAATGCTATCAGGCTTTAAGACCATTTAATTATGGCTGGATTTGACTCCAAACTTTTGGGCTCCTTTGGGAGCCTTTTTTGTTGCTTTCTTATCGCTAATTTGATACAATAAGTCCAATTATTCAACAGGAGTATTTTTATGGGATACACCCACTACTTTCCACAATCTCGCAACTTTTCAGATGCTGAATGGAGCATGATTAAAAAAGCATTTGAGAAACTTCACAATAATTTAAAAAATGTTGAATTTGAAAAGGTTTTTGCAGCAGATTATTGCAGAGCTTTCTCCATGTCTGGAGAATCAGGGGCGGACGTGGTTATTGTTCCCGAAAGAGAATGTGGTTGGGATACTTTCTTTACTCATGAATCTCTTTTGAAAAATGGAGAAGCCATTTGTTTCAATGGTGGTGCTGGACTTTCCCATGAAACTTTTTTGCTTGAAAAAGCGCCCAAAAACAAAGAGTTTAATTTTTGCAAAACCAATGGAAAACCTTATGACTTGATGGTTACTTCTATGCTCATTGTGTGTGCCGGATATGCCGAAGGCGTATTAGAAATCGGCTCTGACGGTGATGTTGAGGATTGGAGCCAAGCCGTTAAATTTGTTTCAGGAACGCTTGGGAAACCGACTAAAATTATGTTTGACGATGAAGGACATTTGATTGTTAAATCGCCGACTCCTGAAGAAATTCAAGAGATGGAGCAAAATACCATTTTTAATGAAGCTTTTAGCGAAAAGGTCAAAAAAAGAAATAAGGTTAATTTGCGAATTGTAGAAACCGAAGAGTGAAATTAATTTTATAGTATAGACTTGATCTCATCTTCGGCTTCTGTTATAATTATTTGTATAATATAATTGATAAATGAATGGTGTGATTATGAAAGAGCAAAAAATCAATAACCTCGTGGCCAAACACTCTCGCCAGTTTAACAAGGCGGCGGTTTTTACCGACAAAAAGAAAGCCAAGAAAAAAGGCTACACAAAACACAAAAAAGGCTCCAATTGGAGCCTTTAGTTTTTTAACGCATTCTATTTTTATTTCTATTCTTTGTTTATATAATATATTTTAAGAAATAAAATTCAATTACAATAATATTCTTCCATTAGTTCTTTTACATGTTATAATTTTATTTATGTAACAGGAGATTATATAATGGACTTCACAATCAAACCCTTACTTAAATGGGCTGGTGGGAAAACTCAAGTTCTTCCTCATCTAATTTCAAAAATACCAGACGACATTGAAAACTTTGCAGAGCCATTTGTCGGTGGCGGGGCACTACTATTTGCAATGGCACAAAAACCAAACATCAAAAACATATACATTTCAGACACAAATTCAGAATTGATGTTACTTTACAGAATCGTAAGAGATCATCCGAACGAACTTATTGATGAACTTTTCAAAATTGAAAACAACTATAATTCAAAAAAAGCAGAGCAACGAGCAAAATATTATTATCAAATTCGTGAGGGTTTTAACAAAAATATCAACAAAAAACTTGGAATTGCTCATAATATTGAACGAGTTGCCCAAATGCTATTTTTAAACAGAACTTGTTTTAATGGCTTGTGGCGTGTTAATTCAAAAACTGGCGCTTTTAATGTTCCTTTTAATAAAGCTGGCATTATTGAAAAGCAAAATGGTAAAATTGTTTTATCAAACCACAAAATCTGTTTCCCAGATAATCTCATCAAATCCAGTAAGTTTTTTAACACACGAAATACAGCGATTGTAACAGGTGGCTATCAGGAGATTATGAATTGGGAATTTATCGATCACGAAAAAACTTTCATTTACTTTGACCCGCCTTACAGGCCCATTTCAAAAACCGCTTCGTTTGTAAAATATTCCAAAGATGGTTTCAATGATGATGCTCAAACAGAATTGGCTAAATTCTTTACAGAAAGAAGTTTGAAAAATAAAGTCATGCTAAGCAATTCAAATCCGCAGCAAATAGATCCCGATGACACTTTCTTCAGGGATTTATACCCTGATGATAAATTTTCTTTTGAAATTATTCACGCTAGACGCTCTATTAATTCAGCGATAGACAAAAGAAAGAAAATTAGTGAGATTTTAGTTCATAATTGCTAGGATTTCCATTTAAACCAAAATTTTCTATGAACTTTAAATGCAGAGATAACTCTATCTCTGCATCTTCCACTGATGCAAAAGGTCCATGAACACCTTCTCTCGTATCAAAATAAAGTTTTCCATTTTGATTAAAAAAGCGGGAGCTTCTAAAAACCATTTTGTCTTCTGCATCTGTTTCTCTCTTCATTATATTTATCCTATCTCCATCTCTTTCATAGATACGTTTACATTTTCTTCCAAGGCATCATCCCATCCCATGTTCCAAGCCTGTGCTAAATGGGCCATATCAACACCACCTCTTTCATAAGGATTGAAATTTTTATGCTTACCAAGATTGTAAGACACTTTACCCAACTTATAGGCATAATCTATTTTTTGTGGTAGTTGATTGAGTGTATCTTTAGTTTTAGCTTGTAACATTGCACTACTCCTTTGTTAACTATTGCATTTATTATAGCACAGATTGTAAAAAAATCAAAAAACGCCACTCGGAAAATACTTACTTTATATTTCAATATAAATAACACAAAGGATTGAGAGCATCATACATATAGTGTATAATTAAATCAATACCACCAACCAAGTCAAAGATTATTCAGTCATTGACTATTTTTATTTGAATAGATTATATGGAAGACAACAACATTAAAACTCATGGAAAATTTGTTTTTTCTGATATTAAAAATAATCAGGAAAGAAGTGTTCGTACAATTAATACCTTTTCATTGATTTTGATGCTTACCTCTTTTTTATTTTCTGGTATCGTTTCTTATTATCTGATTAATGAAACTCGCCCTGAATTTTTCATTGTTGCTGCTATTTTTGGTTTGAATCTTTCAATTTTCTTTATTCCAAAACAAAAGCTCTTTAAAAATGCTGATAAAGCTGAACTTTGGAACAATAAATCTAAAGAGGACTTCTTATTAATGTCAGTTATCGTTTTTTACTTCGTGTGTTTTGCTCGTATTGACTTGATCACTTAATTTTTACTTTACTTAATATTAAATTTTTGATATTCTTTGGTAAATTCATCGCTGAAGCTTTTATGAACATATATGAACATATACGAATTTAAAAACCATCGATTTGAAATCTCAGAAGCCAAAAAACGTTTTCTGCTTGAAAAATTTGCAGAAGAGCGCCATAAAATCAATGAAAAAGAACCCGAATACATCTATCAGATGATTGAGAAAATGATAGATGACCATCAAATTCCTCTTAAAACCCCTTTGAAATCTTTTGATAATAAAGCTTTTGTTCGTCACCAAAAACACCTTCTTAATTGTTCACCAGCAATCGCTCTTGACTGGGTTGCAGCTTTTGTTGCTCATATAAAAAAAGTAACAGATTTGGATTCTCCAAGAGTTCTTCAGGTTTTTGCTGACAATGGCTATTTACAGCAGGCTCTAAAACAATGCTCTATTGAGACTTTTAGCTATCAACAAGACAAACGTTCTTTTTTTGGAAATAAAAACGATATTCCTTATCGAACGGCTGAATCATCTGTTCGCAAACATTATGACGACATTGATGTTGTTTTGGTTGTTACTCCGTTTCCGCAAAAAGAACACGTTAAATTTGCTGAAAAATATTCAAAACTTCTTAAAGGTAAGTATGTTTTTGTCCTTTGCGCGAATAAGCACTCTTTTTCTGGTTTCCACATCTCAAGGATTTTGGGTGAAATACATCGTAAAGTCATTAAAGTAAATGGTCAAAAAACACCTCTTATTCTTTCTGAAGAGCATCGAAGTGAATTTTATGATCTCGTTTCATTTTCAAAACTGATTGATTGATTTTTTATTTTATTTTTTGTATAATTAAACCTTATCTACCCGCGAGGTTTTTTTAAATGGTTACTGACAAGCCTTCCCTTGTCTTTGATACTTGGGATTTACTAGAAAAAAATCAAAAATTATCTAACAAAGATGCTTTCGAAGCATTACTTGAGAAAAGCTTTGATCCTCGAATCATTCATGATATCCGCATGGATTTCCCCAAAGCAATTCCATCAGAAATTGGTGACGCTTTTCATCTCAAAAACAAATTCATGGCTTCTTTGGCACCTGAAGGGCCTTATATATCCTACTCTTTAGGAACGGCCATTATACAATTCATCCAATCAGAACTATCTGGACACCCGATCACTTTCAGTTTACTTAATGTTAATAACACCGGGTCCAAAAATGACAATTTTGTTAAATTTCTAAACAAATTTAATGTTCAAGCAAAAAGTTACGTCCCTAAACGTCCTAGTAATTTTTTTGGTTTGATTAATACAAAGGTTTCACCAAAAGAGCATCTTTCTTTTAGCGACGACGAAGCCAATCAGCAGGTTTTATTTTTATGGAAAGAGCCGACTCAAGAGCAATTTACATCGATTCGCGCTCATTGGATGAAAGAAAACCGGCCTTTCATATTCCTAGCCAGAAAGTACAAGGATTCTTTTTATACCGAACGGTTTGAGCATCCTGAACTTGGCGATTATTGCCTAAACATTATTTCTGCTTGATCTTTATTTAATTGTTGATATATTTTTCGAGAAATGATATTATAACCCGACATTAAACAGATTTCGAGGCGGACATGACCACTATCACCAACAACCTAAAGCGGCGTTTTGTTAAAGACTACAAACTTCCCATTCAGTTGGTTCAAGAGCCGTATTTTTCATATTTTCTTGAATTGTATGAGCCGCTGCTTGGAACTCAAACAGCTTATAACCTTTTTGTTGAAACCCTTGAGCAATTCAATAATCCTGAAGAGTTCTTTCAGCATGCCAGTTTTTTCTCAGACACTATTATTCAACGTATTCAAAATAAAGAGGAATACAAGCATTTTTCTAATTGTGATATGAATGGTTTTAAGCCATTACACCAAATTGGTCAACAAAAACTGTATCAACATGATAATGCAGAGAAAGACTTTGTTTCTATCGATTTGAAAAAAGCAAATTTTCAGGCTTTTAAATTCTTTGACAGGGACATTGTTGATCAATGCCTAACTTATGAAGATTTTGTCAAAAAAACGGTTCCTGACAGCTTTGAGTACTTCTACAAAAGCAAACAGATTCGTCAAGTTATTTTTGGAAATTTGAATCCAAAACGTCAACAGAAAGTTCAAAAATATCTGATGTCTGTTATTATGGATGTTTTGATGAAAGCAGGACTTGACGAAGATGCTGTTTTTAGTAGCTCTGCTGATGAATTGGTCGTCTCGGATAATCAAGAGAGCATTGTCTTGGGAAAAGGCGTGAATACCGATGAAGTTTTAGCAATTCTTAAAAGCGACGAAATTACCAGTCTTTTGGATTTGCACATCGAAAAATTTAAGCTTGAGCAAGTTCACCCTGACTTTTCCTTTTTTGTAAAAAGCCATGACAATGGAAAAAAAGAATTTAAAAATGTCCCCGCTTTTAATATGGCGGAAGTTTATAAATTCTATAACAACATGGAAATTAATAATTATGATTTAGCATTTTTTCACGAAGGACGTATTGCTAATTTTCAAGAGAGTATTTTTGGTTAAAAAATTTGCTCTCGATTTAATATTTTGATACACTGTATAAAACACAAACAAGGCAAGAGGACATTATGATGATTAAAGAGCTTGAGCATTTCGAAGGTTTTAGTTTGTTGCTCCCTATCGCTTCCATGTTGAAAACTTCAAGCGTCAAGCGTATTCAGGACAGGATTGATGCCATTCACCTTGATGACGACGATGATGAAGATGCAGAATCCGACCTTCCAAGAATCTCAAAAATGGAAGAATGCACAGCTCTCATCAACCAAGATAATCGCCCTTTTCTGAAGCTTGACCTTTATGACTTGGATGGCAATCCTTTTACTCTGAATATTATTTATATCGCAGAGCGTCATAAAATTGAAACTGAAATTGAAGCCCCATTGGCTTCTTAAAACGGAGAAAACATGAAAACAGAAAGACTGGAATTTTGTGCCAATATCTTGGCTCGAATGGATAATGAAGTTCAAAAACGTGATGAAATTTATAAATATGGAGTTGATCTTGCAAATTACGAAAATGAGTATTTTCAATGTTTGATGGATTCTTTAATTTTTATCCTTGAAGATGAGTCTTTTAGAGAAGATATTGAATGGTATCTTTTTGAAAAACCAAGAGATAACGAACGTTATTATGTTATTGATGGTGAAAAAGTTTCTGTTGAAGATCCAAAAACTTTCCTGACCATCAATTTTAATTTGAAAAATAACATTAAATGAGCTATAATAGTTTTACACATTAACGAGGTAACAAGGATTATTTTATGCGTCATCTTAAAATCAAAGCGGGTATGAAAGGATCAAATTGCGGCAAAGGACGCACTATGAAAACTGGTATGCTGAAGCATCTCTCAAAAAAAGCCCGTCGAACTGAAGGCAAAAAAGAATCCTATAACTTTTGATAAATAGCCGCTTTATGCGGCTTTTTTATAATATATGAACAAGCATCTCTTTCACCAAAAAAACTATAACACCCGCACCTAAAACAACAAATAGCAGTATCGTTTCGAATCTTCTTGCTTTTTATTTCTTTGTTAAATCCCATATAAAAAACAAAAACAATATCACGAACAAACAAGCACAGATAGAATGAGATTGTTTCAAAAAACTGAATATCCATTGATTATCAAGATTGTTAATTTACCAACAATTAAGCCAGAAAGCATCGCCTGATAGGGCGGTGAGTGTCACAAAACAGATTAGCAAACCAAGCATTAACCACTATTAATCACACGGATTTATAATTAAAAATAGTTGATTTTAGTAGCGTTTTTTGGTAATATATAAAAAATTTTATGAGGAAGCACCTGACACATGCTATTTATTGAAAAGGCAAAAAAAATTCACGGCGACACTTATGACTATTCACGAGTTGAATACGTCAATAATTGCACGAACGTGAAAATTGTCTGCAATAGCCATGGTCCTTTTGAACAACTCCCAAAAAATCATCTCGCAGGAAAAGGCTGCCCGAAGTGTGCCCGAAAAAATCGCAGACACAACCGCTTTGACTTTATCAAAAAAGCACGAGAAGTTCACGGAAAAAAATATACTTATCAAAAAGTATCTTACAAAAATAACCATACAAGGGTTATTATTACTTGTCGCGAACACGGCGACTTTGAACAACTTCCAAAACATCATATGGTTGGTAAAGGTTGTCCTTTCTGCAACTCTACTTCCACAGGTGAATCCATGATCGCTGTTTTCCTTGACGAACAAAAATTGGATTATCAGCAGGAATATCCTATTGTAAAAAATCCAGATACAGGACATTACCTTCGTGCTGATTTTTATATTGAGTCTATGAATTTGGTTATAGAATTTGATGGACCACAACATTTTAAACCGGTTGAATATTTTGGTGGTAAAGAGCATTATCAACAATGCGTCTACAGAGACAAAATCAAAAATAATCATTGTAAAAAAGAAGGCATCCACTTAATTCGAATTCCTTATTTCAAAAAAAATGAAATAAGAAATATTCTTGAAAATTTCTTTTCAAAATTCAACAGGGAAACTCCCGCTAAAGCCGCATAAGCACTTAAACTTACTTGCCAATCCCTCCTTTCAGAATTACAATAAAAGTGCGCACAAAACACACACAAAAAAGGAGGCAAAATGAACATAATCAAGAAAACATTCAACCGCTATATCGACAGCAGAACAAGAAAAGCAATGAGAGAAATTATTCAAGATGAAAGAATTAAAAAAAATCCTGAAAAACCAACTCAAAAAGCCTAATTTATGAATAACTACTTATTGTTGATTTTCAAAAAAATTATATAATATAACTTCACAGTCAACAAAAACGTGGATAAAATGGAACTCAGTAACTTTGGAATTCAAGACATAAACAGCATTTACTCTTACACTCTTAAAACCACAAGAGATAAAGACGAATTGGTCATCAAATTAAAAGACAAACGATTTGGATTTTTTAATAAACAAAAAAGAGCCACTTTCAAAAGACAGGAAAGAGCACTTACTATTAATAATGAAATTGTCATGTATCATGAGATATCTCCAATGCTTTTAAAAATACTTGATAATTTGGATTCATCTAAAATCAAGAAAAAACAAAGCATTAGCTTTATTTAAACATTGAAATAATGAAAAGCAACTTTTATAGTTGCTTTTTTTATTGACTTTTACATATAATATATATATTATTTATGACTCCATGACACACTAGGAGTTTAATGTCAATAACCTCTCCCTGAAGGAAGAGGCTTGTAAAAAAGCTTTCTACTTCAAGGAAAATTCTCAGGAAGAGAATTTGGATTGACCAGACTCAGGTTGCTTTTTATAAAGCATCCTACGTTCGATAAGAATGCATAGTTAGGCCAGAATGCCACACCAGTTCTGCAACCTAAGGGATATCGTTAAAAGCTTTGCGAGGTAGAAGCGGTGCGATATCTAAAAAC
>JYMV01017890.1_pt1 | contig 12025 bp, 9 predicted proteins | sample 338911 | NCBI WGS metagenome assembly JYMV01 (sample SAMN03354496, study PRJNA234377) | hydrothermal vent metagenome | biome: Deep sea; feature: Hydrothermal plumes at the Eastern Lau Spreading Center, Western Pacific Ocean; material: Seawater | place: Tonga | collected 2009 | depth 2000 m m | reverse complement strand
TAGATCACAAGGTAGTACCTGGGTCCGAAATGAGAAGAAGAGGCTTCGTGTGGAACTCAGTAGACCGACATTGGAGCCAAAGGGCATCATTCTCGAGGGTCGCTCCCCCACGCGCCAGCCTCAGTTCTGTGGTTGCTCGTAGAGCCGTAGCCATAGAAGTAGGTGAACCAGGACATGTTCCAGACCCATCAGACATCACACCAGTACCTAGAAGTGCTACAGTCCTAGCCGGACCCGACACGCCCGCCGTTGAGCGCGGAGGAAAGTCTTTACGTATGACATCGGAAGAACAAGCGGCGCATTTAGCCGCCGAAATGGGGGCTGCCCGGGATCCGAGATCACGTACACGCTCTACCTCATCAACACTTGATGAATCTCCTCTTTTGGACTTGACAGCGCCCCAGGATTCGGGTCGACGCGCGACTGCCGGTCAGAGTCGCAGTGCTTCGCGCCTCCACAGTCGCAGTGCTTCCATTGCCCGGTCGTTGTCTCCCTCTATGACTCGCGCCTTTGATACTGCCACCAGTTTGGCTCCAGCGCCCGATCGCCCACCTGGGAGCTCCCCGCAGGAACACAAGTCTGCAACTCGCTCGGCGCCCACGGCTCCTATCGTACACATTTTCCCCACTCGCTCCCTGACTCGCTCCCGCAGCTCATCGATTGGATCGTCGTATGAGGATGTTCCCGACGCTTCGGACCTTGACACTTCGGACGAACCTGATGAAAAAAAGTCAGAACCCGATCCACGGCAAAGCGGGGTTGAACCAGATTTTGCCGCGGAGCCCAATGATTTTTTAATCCAGGTAGAGAAATTTTTTCACGAAGCCTCAAAAGAGCAAGAACTAGAAGCTGCGAAATGGGCCGGCAAAAGCAGGAAAAGATACATAAAGATGGATTATCAAATGAGAAGAATGACCTTCCGACATGGATGGCAAGCGAGATATCAACAGGGTTATCACGAGGATGCGGTCGCGATGAGAGATGCCCATAGAGCTGCAGCCAGCAGACCTCGTAGACCTCCGCGTGGGGAGTCGTATGGGTACGGGCGCCGCCCACCCGGGGCCTACCGCGGGCGCGGGCCGGACACTCATCCCCTCAGAGGGTTTCTTCCCATTGATCCAGGAACCGCAGCCCCTGGAGGCCCGCCCCCCCGGAGACGAGCCTTTAGAGCCGCTAGACCCCCAGCCCCTGGAGCCCCTAGATCCCCAGCCCCTCCTAGACCCCCAGCCCCTAGACCTCTCAGGGCGCGTGCGCGTGCCCCAGTTGTACCCCCAGTTGTACCCCGGGCTGCTCCAGGAGTACGTCCCTATAGCCGGCGCGCTGTTGCTGTACGTACGGCTGTAGGGTCTGCTGTATCCCATGTACACTCAAAGTCGCAGTTCCGAGGAGCTCTCAGTACTATGCCGAAACTGAGCTGGCAGCATCTTGCACCTGGACACTACATCGCGAAAGCACGTCAAGGTCTTACGCCTGGAATCCGGCAGCATGTGCTCAAGTTACTGAGCCGGGCCAAAGGATACATCTGGATCAATGGAAAACGACTCACCGTACGTTCCGCTACTTCAGTGTTGATGCGCCTATTGGCAACACGCGCAAGTGTTGATATCAAGCTTGCCAATGATTTTCCCTATCCAGCAGGCGGTCGCGCCGGGTTGCAATAATTTGCTTTAATATAAAATATGATAAGTGCGAAACATCAGAAGTTAAGTGACCGTATTCAAAAAGAGCGTGGCTGTAAACGTTCCAGTGCTCGCGTATACAGCAGTAATCTTTCTAGAATTCACCGGGAATTTCTTAGCGATACGAAGTACAGTCAAGATCTCAAGTGGCTGAAGTCCAATAGTGGACGATTGCTAACGAAATTAAAGAAAGTAGACAATCTCAACACACAGCGCAACTTATTGGCAGCTGCTCTGGTCGGGTTCGATTTACTGAAACAACGCGCTGCCCGTGAACCGTACGTGGAGCAAATTGCAGTTCTCAATGAGAAGCAAAAGAACACCTCCGCCGAGCGCACGCCCAAACAGCAGGCCAAATACGTGGATTGGAACAAGATTATCAAGTTGAGACGCCTGCTGACACGTACTGTTCGGCTTGGGAAATACTACAGTCGCAAAAAGTTGCTCAGACGCGAGTTTCAAGTCCTGCAGCAAAACCTGGTGTTACACCTGTACACGGAGATACCGCCGGTACGCAACGATTGGTCCACTGTACGATTCATGACCGTCTCTGAGTGGGACGACCTAACCGAAGATGAGAAGAAGTCCTCAAACCTATTGGTCATGGGACGGGGGGGCTATCATGTTTATTGGGCAGATTATAAAACGGTAAAAAAACACGGAGTTATTCAGCAGGTGATCCCAAAAACGCTCATGTCCCTATTGAAGAAGCACATTAAGTTCCTAAAATTCCACTTTCCAGACAATGACCACCTATTGTTGGGCAGTACTGGATCACCTATGACCCGAAATGGGCTAACAAAGTTTTTGCAACGCCTATTTTATACACATTTTCGAACGAAAACATCCACCAGTGCACTCCGATCTATCTTTTTGACTCATAAATTCGACAAGAAACAGTTGGACGAACAGCAAACTATTGCCAAAGCCATGCATCACACCACCGAAGTTGCCAGACAATTCTATGTAAAAAACAAATGACAGAGTATTGGCAACAATTCACCGGCTCCAGCACAGCCAATCTTGCATTCGGTGCACTGCTTGTGTTCATCATATGGCTGAAGCGTAAAGTGAAGGTCTCACGATGTAAAACAAACTGCCACTGGTTTGAGTGCGAGAGCCAACTAGACGACCTGGTAAAAGTTACTACAGACGTCCAAACGCAGCGAGGCATGCTTCAGGATATCCAGCAGATGATGCTCGAGATAAGCGCCCCACGACTACGGGACGATATTCAGTCAGTGATACTGCGCACCCCTACACCCAGACGGGCGCGTGGGACCTCTGTGTAATGTGTAATAGACTACTTCGTCGGGGTTTGATTCCAAAACTTACTGCGGTGGGTCGGTGGGTGGTTCGCTGGTGGGCGGTGGATGGGGAGCGGAACTTCCCGAAATAGTGGTTTGGCCCGGATGGCGTAAATCGGTACCATTAATAGATAGAACCGGGTGCCCAACTTGAGCAGAAGCAGTGGTGGGATTGAGATCCGGTGGCACAACACCCGCAGAACTTTGGGGAACCTGGGGGGTCGTGGGTGCCTGGGTGACAAGCGGTAAAAGTTGCTTTTGGATTTCCCCCCCAAAGTGGTTTAAAACGTTCAATTTCTGCTCATTGGTCTGTGCAAGACCCAAACCAGTCGTTATGTTCTGAAATATTGCACTTCCCGACCCCTGGGGCAGTATCTTCTCTAATGCGGCAACCGTATCTTGCATAGATTGCACCTGGGATTGTACATAAAGGTCCTGATTTTCCTGAGCGATTTGTCGTGCTTTCTCAATTTGCTGCTGTGGAGTACTCGCAGCCAGCCCCTGGGACGCCTGATACCCGCTTGCACCGTACTTTGAAATGTATTGTTGGCTCTGATCTTGCACCTGTTTCAAAAAACCTGGTAATCTTGGATCCTTTATCATATTGCTTATTTGTGGATCGAACGGTCCAGAGGGAACCTGTGCTGGGGGGGCCATCAGGGAATCGATACCGCCCTGGATTGCTTTGTTGATACCGGTTGCTTGTAATATGAGACTCGCCCCGGGGACAAAACTATCAAGTGCAGTTTCCGCAATCGGTAACGCGACTTGACCAATGACAGTTGCAATCGTATGCTCCACTTGATTCAGTTCCGTCCATGCGTTTCTGCCCTCCTTCACCCCAAACGGATTAATACTTGCGTCCCCATAGTAGTTCGCAAATTTACCGCCCGTACCGTGAGGTCCCTGATCCAATGCTTTCATAATATCCGCCTGACTATTGATCTGGATGGAAGTCCACTCGTTTGTAGGCCCGTGCAAATCCGCGCTCTGGCTGTAAAACATGGTGTACTGCGGTTTTAGTGGGCTGCCCGTTATCATTACGGCAGGTCCATTCGCGAATCCGGCCCCGTGCTTTATGATAAGACCAGCATTAGGATATGGTTTGTTATCATGCGTAAAATACAAGCGTTTGCCGTTCGGGTCCGTCACATAGAGGTCGCCCTCCCGGGGTCCAGGCTCAACGTCTTGCATCATTTTCACACCTAACTGCATTCGTGTCTTGCCATATTGAATGGTGTCTGCATTCGGATCGGTCTGCTTATACGTTGCCATATAGCCGCCTCCATAAACCCAGGGTTGGCCTTGTGCATCACCAGAGTATTTCTGCGGTTTCGAGTCTGCAACGTTTCCCATTTTTCTTATTGTCAAAGAAAACGATGCTGAATAGGGCGCCCTATAATACTGAGGTTCCACAATTTGTACCCTCTAGAGATGCTCCCATTAATTCCTACATCACTCGGAAGTACCCCTGTCAGGAACACCTCGCTGGTAAAGAAAATCAGTTTCGAACACTCACTTGGAAAATTCAGCAACCCGACTCTAGCATGGTATGGCAATCGGTGAAAATAGTGCTGCCCTTGGAAATCCAGGTCTCGAAAAAAAATGGATCCACAGTTTCAATGGCTGTCAACGACAGATACCCAACCTGCAATCTGGCACTAAGCCAGTCTCCAATGAACGCGTTCCGCCAAACGTCACTCACTATCAACGGACGAATATTTAGTGAAGATAACTTCTTCCGTGATACTCTGGATGCGTGTTACCGGGGTGTTGGTGCACAGGCCTATGGCGACAACCACAGTTTGAAACCCATTGTCCATAGAGACGTTCACAGTACCCATCACAACGCCACCATTCCTGTAGGTATTATAGATGCAGACGGAGATTTCGAGCAAACTCAGAATGGCGGTTTCCCTATGGTCGCTGAAGTTGCGTCCGTTCAACACCGAACTATCAATAGCGCATTCAATCTGCTGGAACACAATGGACCATTTATTGAGCGTGCACGGATCTTCCAGGACAATTTGTCTTTTGATGGTAAGAAGTGGGTGGGGGATATTAGCCATCTGCTCGAATTAGGACCGTTCCAAGCACGCGCACGAAAGGGCAATACCGCGGTACCCTATATCCAGGACTTTCATCTGCGACTGAATTTTCAAAACATGGAGTCAAAATTTGATGCACAGAATCCCCACGTTTTTCCTGGGATCAGACCCGAGTCGGGACGTACTATGGCACCGAAATTACTGGAATTCGCCACTCTAGCTAACTTTTTGCATAAGGGGGAAGTACTTAGCAACTTTGATGGGTGGCCATCAGGGTTTGATTTCACCTATACTGCCCAACCGTATCTCGAAGTGGTTTATACCAAACACGAGTCACCCATGCGCGATTCTTATAATCTGAGATGCTTTGAACATCTGTACGAAAAGTCAAATCGGTTCTCATTAGAAACACCCTTCGAGTCCTTTGAGAGTCCCACGTTTCTCGCAAGGGTAACTTCGCGACTGCTAAGCCTTCCCACAAAAATATACGTATGGGCTGAAATAAGCGATGAGTATAAGCACACGTTCGCGATGGGAGGTGTTCGGCGCAGCTGTCAATTGAAGAATCTACATCTGAGAGTGAATCAACGCCCTGATGTTATGTTCAACCCCTCGCAGGAAGAATGTTATGAAATGTTCCGCAGACATACAAATTCTAGTTTAGAATACGGTTCCTGGCTCAAGAGCCCTATCTATTGCTTCGATATGGTCGATGTTGGTCAGCCTGATATGTTCTCAAATGATGCTCGTATTACATGGTTCGAGTGGGATGCGGCGGTAAGTCTCACAGAACTGCAGATGGTAGAGCAGACTAACCTGAAACATGAGAATTATCTCGATGCAATGGGGTATGATCGGGACTCTCTAGAAACTGGTAATTTTCGGACACTACCAGGTTTCCAATCTACAGCCCCCTACCTTTTCTGCTGGATCGATAATGAAAAAACCCCCGCCATCGATAACCTTGATGACGAACTAAATGTAGTTTTGGCAAATAAGAGAGGCGGCCATAACTCAGATAGACAGGTCTTTGGAAACGACTGCCAGCAGATGAGATTCCAAACATTGTTAGTTGAAGACAGCCTGAGAGGTGGGTTCGTTAGTTCAGATTTCTATGTCACAAGCGTTGAGAATGCAACCGTGAGTATTGATGGATGCGTTTGGGGTCGATGTGTGATGGAGACCCACGACCAAATAGCAGTGGGAACGATTCTGGAGGATGCCTTATTTTTCATACCAGAATCATATAGATTTCAAGCGACCTCTCTCGGTGAAGCATTTTTTAATAATCTTAACGATCTAAGCTTTCCTCAGGGAGGGCCCATTCATTTTACTTCCAAAGTTCCACACGTTATCACAGGAACACTAGTGGATAACGATGATTTCGCTGCCCAGAACGGCAAAAAAATTGGGCAAAAAAAGACCGGTGGAGCAAACTGGTGTCCGGGACCTTTTGGTTACCTAGTAGCTGGTCTTGGGATCCAAAATAATACATTAATGACGAATGGTCAGGGCAACAACTTCCCTCTGATACAAGAAGGACTTACTCAAAAAGACAAGTGGGTATGCTTCGGTCCTATGATAACTAAGCCTCACGATTCCACCGGCAGTAACCATTGGCAAATGTGGCGGTACTCAAAAAGTAGTGACGCTATGGACGCTCAAGGTACCCCTGGCCACTGGGGTCCTCAAGTTGCAGGAGTTATGAACCGCTGGCAATATGGGGTAGAGCGATTGAACGTTACAATGGCTGGAAGATGGGGAACAAAGGACCCAGAGGAGTTTAATGATCAGGATACTTTGCTAAGTTTCCCATATGGTGCTCAGCTCGTGGCATCACAAAGCGCCGAGACTGCACTGGCCGAGCGCGCACTGGAGGAAGACTATCAACTCAAAGTTCTCTATGAGTACGGAAACTGCCAATACAATTTCAGCCGAGATGGAGCACCCACCAGGGTTTTGCCAAATGTGGTGCCAGTCGGACCGAGCCCAGGAATTCCCCTGAAATTGTAAATTCAAATAAATGGCACACGTTCACATTAGTAAACTCGACCAAGTGCATTGCAGAAATGAATTGCTGGCGCGTGCACTAGTATGCAAAAAATCAATCTACATAGGAGATATGGTCCTCAAGTATGATGGAATATTGCGCGCCTTCAAGATGAAAAAGGATCATGTTCCCGTCACCCTGGAGGGTCAAGTCTCTGTTATAGAGAAGGCTACATGTGCGGATTATTTACGAGCCGGCCACCGATTGGGAACACACTTTCACATTGAAGAGATTTTCGCAGGACAAAACTTGTATCAAGATTTCGACGAAGTGGAACTCGGAGCCTCCTCTTGGCAACCCAAACTCGATGCCATCCAGGAACAGATTGACGCCTTGGACAGTACCTATGCACAGGATGCAGAAGTCGTCGCGGCGTTTGCGAGCCAAATCGCAGAAGCTGGTGATGTCTTCGCGCTTGTGGCCGCCAAAGTTTTAGTCGAGACCACGCGATCTCTAGGAAAAGAAGCCGAGATCCAGGCAGATGTCGACTCCAACCAGACTGTAGCCGATGCCGATCGCCTGGATATTCGGGCCGATTACGTCGTGGCAGATACCGTAGTGTCTGATAGCGTAGTTGCGGAGGCCAGCCGAAGCCTCGATCCAGGCAGATGTCGACACGAACCAGAGTGTAGCCGATGCCGATCGCCTGGATATTCGGGCCGATTACATTGCAGCAGATACCGTAGTGTCTGATAGCGTAGTTGCGGAGGCAGCCACCTCTCGGGCCGCCGAGTCAGTTCTCACCTCAGACCTGGCGGCAGAGGAGGTCCGAGCCCTGGCGGCAGAAAGCGCAAACGATGGAAAGATAGAAGTGGAGAAAGCCCGTGTGACTGCCATCTTGGCACTATCGGTTGCCGAGCTCAATACGTTCCGCGAAATTGAACTGGCATACAAAGCAGCTGACACGGATGTTGAAAACACTGTAACGAACCTTGTGAACGCACGCGTACTCATAGCGACTCCTGTAATGACCGGCCAATGTCAGGCTCAGGGCGGTGTTCAAACAACCGATCTCGTGGGCAATGACGAGCTGTTGCTTCGCTCAATCGCGAATGCCAACGTCAGGATCGAACCGAGTGGCAACGGTACCGTCGAAGTATCAAAGGCGCTGAACTGCGCGGCAGCCGTATCGTCTACTGCGTTCTCCCAGGCAGGTCAGGCGGTACTCGATCAAAGCTCCAGCGTGGAGAACCTAAGTGATGTAACCTCTAAGGGTAGCGGGGCGATTATCACAACCAGCGAGCGCACCCGGGTGGGATGGGTAGATGTTACCTCTAGCGTGCAGGATCTTGTGAATGATCGCCAAACAACAGGTGTTGCGGATGGAAAATATAGACTCAAGACAGACTCCCTGAGTAAAACAGATGCCGAGACCGAGTCCGTGTTTAATTCAGCAATCGGGGCGCGCCAAACAACTGCAGCACAGGAAGCAGCCTATCGCAAGATTGCAGACTCCTATAGCCAGAGTCAAGTCTACACACAGTCTGCTGCAGATGCCGAGTTCTACGACAGGTCAACCCTCGACACAGAGTTTGGCACTAAGCAGGACAGCCTCGATGCAAATGGGGCCCTGGTGGTTGCGGCCCACCCCTATGTGACTGCCGATAAAGATAAAGTCGCGGCGAATCATTTGAAGCGCAGCTATACCCTGGCAGAACAGGCGAAAGTAGGGGTGAATGATTTGAAACGCAGCTATCTTCTGACCGAAGAGGCAAAGGTGACGGCTAACGGGGCATCCATTGTCACCCATACCGCCGATATCGCAGCCAACGTAACATCACTCGGTCAGAAGTATGCCACCAGCGTCGCGGAAGCGAAACACTTAGCACAGGCTATCTTAATCGATGCAAACACCGACAAAATCAGCTATAGTGCAGTCGAACAGGCAAAGGTGACGGCTAACGGTCTGAAAACCAGCTACGACACGGTAGCATCAGCATTGGCAGCGACCCACACCGCAAATATCGCCGCAAATGTCGTAACTCTCGCGGGGAAAATCTCCTCGACTGGCGCACAGACCTTCACAGGTGATATCCAAATCACCGGTTCTGGAGCAGGCGGGGGGTTAACCATTGCGACAGGCAATCTATATATGGACGCATCCAAAACAATTACGTTTGGGACATCCAAGTTACATCTTGGCCACGATGGAGACGATGCGGTGCTCGAATCGGATACAGGAGATTTCTTGATCAGAAATTACAAGAATGCTACCAGTGGTGATTTCAAAGTGCAAACCCGCTCCGGCGGCAATACGTATCACAACGATGCGTTCAAGGTCTCATATGATGGTAATTGTTCGACGGCGGGTTCAATGACTGCCGCGAATCTCGTAGTAAGTGCGGGTCAGATAAATTTTGCAAATCTCCCAAACAGTCCTGCGAATTTGTCGACTGGCGACCTATGGAGAAATGGCACTGCAGTCAATATAGTGGTGTAAAGAAAATGGATTGGACAGTTGTGAACTGGTTCCCCACCGAAGAGACAATGGACATCACAAAGGAATCCCTATCCACATACAACAAGCCGCGCTTTTATATTTCCTACACGACTTGGATACCCATCGCGTTTGGAATTTTGAATCATATATTAAAATGGTAGTCCATTCCTGCTGGCGACGATACGTAAAATACCTGATTCGACAAAATCCCGGCGTACCGCTCAAAAAACTTTTGAAGGGATATAGCAAAAAAGAGTACGAAGAGTTCAAGAAAAATCCAAAAAGTTTCGTATAAAAAAAAAGTTTTTGTCATAAAAATAAAGGATGGTAAAAGCAAAAGTTTCAAAGATTTTTAAAGTTGTCAAAAAGACTGTGGATGAAAAAGATCAATTGGTAGTTCGATACAAGAACTTGTCCAAACAGGATGCGAAAGAATTTAAACGGGATCTAAACGAGTTCTGCCAGGCTTATCAGCAAAAAATTGCATCCGAAGAATAAATGGCACAAAGAGCTGCTGGTCATGTTAGAAAGCTCAAAGCACACCATAAGCGTCACCGCCAACGGTTGCTAAAGCTTTTCCACCGTGTAAGATCTCATCCCAGTTGTTACAAAGCCGGCTACATTGCAAAGCGCGGCAAGGTTCCAAAGTCGCTCCCGAGGAAACCTAAGGGCCTCAATCTTCTCGGGTCAGGCCTGTGGGACCATATCAAGAAGGCATGGAATTGGGTCACCGGCAAAGCTAAAAAGCATGGCAAAGCTATTTACGCTGAAGGTAAAAAGCACCTCAAGAAACACGGCGAGGCTTTGCTAGAGGAGGGTAAGAAGCGCGTAACTGCTTATGGAAAACAAGCTTTGGCACGGGGTACTGAATGGGCAAAGGGACAGGCCCAAGCTGTGGGACAAAACATGCGCAATAAAGTCGAGGGGTACGTGAAGGCTGCAGACAAAAAGGTCCAAAGCATCGCTTCAAAGGTCGACACAAAGCTGAGCAAATACACAGGAGGTATCCGACCTGATAGTATGCCCGGCAAAACCCTGAAGAAAGGATCAGGGGTAGGTCGCGCCCGCCGTGGCAGACGGCTTGATAAATACTATCGCGCATAGTTAAAAGGAAAAAACACATATCTAGTTAAAGATACATGGAGTGTCCAAATTGCAACACAGTTGGATCAGGGATTCGTGATGGTAATCATCTGTGGTGCGACTCGTGTGGTCATGCAATCAAGCATGAGGTCCAATATGTAACTGGCTATTGTCAGAGCCACTTCTCCAGGTCCCAGATCTACTGCAGAGTGAAACGCTTTGGCAAATATATTACCAGAATTTGCCCGGACTTAGCTGTGTTGCAACGCTTTCATGACATATTGGATCTCTACAGTTGCTTCGAGTTTGCATGGATTCGTAATATTGGAGACTCCACAAGGATCTATTTTTTCGCAAAGCCCGTCATGCTCAAGATGTGCTGTATGCTCCTGGACATCGAAGCGGACCTGAGGGGGCTCAAAGACAAAAATAGAGAGCTCGACCAGCTTCGGGAGCTGAAGACACTCAGCTTCGGGAGCTGAAGACACTCGTTGACAGCCGAGAATGGCAGACCATGCATGAGGTCAAAAGCCGCTCAAAAGTCGGTTATGACGCCGGCCGTCGCTGATTTCGTGTAATATAGGGGTAAATTTGCCTAAATCCCAGCTGGGGGGCGCCAGACACAAATAAATCGACAAAAGACTCATGAAATCAGTATGTAGGGACGGACTGCGTCAAGAGCCATTTTTGAGAGGCCCGGGGGTGACCCCTAGATGAGCTGGCCATACTCGGGAAGCTGACCGTAGGCCCCATCGCGCTCCCATTTCATCTTATCGACTGCTCCGTGATTGATCGGCATCCAATATTCGAGGATCATCCGCTGAAATTTCCAGTGGAGGTTCCGGGAGCAAAGTGCTTCGATGATTGCAAATGCTCGTCGTTGCCAATACTCATATTGAGCTCTAGCCAGATCGGGATCCTGTAGTGGGGCAAATCGAAAGGGCATACCCAGTATTTTCATATAAGTAGCATACGTCTTGACACCCTTATATTCGACAATACAGTATCCTCTAACGCCTTCCTTGTTCATCGCATTCAATACAATATTCGACCACCTGAGGTTGATTAATCTGGGGTCCATCCTGTCTCGATTGATATGGTCGCAACAGGTGAACATCGGACTGGGGCGGGGAACGAATTTTCTGAGAACCCAGGGGTGCACCTTCCTCCAATTGCCGTACATACTGACCGCTGCATACCCCCGTCCCCATTTAAGTCGTGGTAGCACTGCCTTGCTATCTTTGATGCGCACATTGCCCAAATCACTGATATCGTGCTTTGAATTTAGAGTTGTCCACACCTCCGGAAGATTAGTCCAAATGCCGTTCATACAAAGTTTACCTATTGAAATACCCAACTTTTTAAGCATAGTAACAAATGGAATACCTCTGCGCTGCGTGGAAACGAACAAAGGCCTG
>JYMV01003149.1_pt1 | contig 12025 bp, 14 predicted proteins | sample 338911 | NCBI WGS metagenome assembly JYMV01 (sample SAMN03354496, study PRJNA234377) | hydrothermal vent metagenome | biome: Deep sea; feature: Hydrothermal plumes at the Eastern Lau Spreading Center, Western Pacific Ocean; material: Seawater | place: Tonga | collected 2009 | depth 2000 m m | reverse complement strand
AAATGGAAAGTTTTCATTTAAAAATAAAGACAATGGATCGTGTTATTGTGAGATAGACTTAGAATTAAAAGAACATGGAAAGCTAAATATGATTTTACAACTCTTTGATGATAATCAACTAAATATCAATATATACACCCAAAGCCCTACTTTAAAAGAGCTCTTTAAAACAAATATGAAGCAATTAAGAGAAGCCTTACTCAGCGTTCAAGTTATGCCTAGAAATATTAATTTATATGAACTAAATGAAAAAAAGAAAAAATCTTATGCCCCATTAGAAGTTTTAAACGAACTTGGATTTGAGGTAAATGGATAATGCCAACAACTAAGACCTTAAAAGCAGCAGCAATTAAATATGATAAGAAAAAAGGAACAGCCCCAAAGGTAGTGGCTAAGGGAAAGGGTGAGGTGGCTCAAAAAATCATTTCACTGGCTAAAGAGCATGACCTTCCTATCCGAAAAGATGAAGACTTAGTGGAATTACTTTCTAAGGTTGAACTAGACAAAGAAGTTCCTGAAAACCTTTATAAGGCAGTGGCTGAAGTCTTTGCCTTTGTGTATAAAATGACGAATAAAAATTCAGAAACTATCATTGATGATGTAAAAGAGGCCATAAACACTTAGTCTTGGAACCATTTTAATTGTTCTCTTAATCTAACCACTTCACCCACAATAATAAGAGCAGGTCTTTCCATACCCTTACTTTTTTCTACTATATTTTCTAAGTTTCCTACAACCACTTTTTGCTCAAATGTCGTTCCCTTAGAAATAACCGCACAAGGATAATCCTTAGGCTTTCCTACTTCTATAAGCTTAGTCGATATCTTTTTTAATTGATGTAAGCCCATTAAAAAAACAAGTGTGTCATCATTTTTCAAGCTTTCCCAAGGAATTTGAGAGACCTCTTTCAGAGGAGATTCATGCCCAGTCACTACCCTAAATGAAACTGCGACGCCTCTATGCGTTACCGGTATTCCCGCATAAGAAGGAACAGAAATGGCAGAACTAATGCCTGGAATAACTTCAAACTTGATATCTCTTTCGTGTAAAAAGATGCCTTCTTCTCCCCCTCTTCCAAAAACAAAGGGGTCTCCACCTTTTAAGCGAACTACGTTTTCATGCAAAAGAGCTTTTTGATAAATTAGTTCATTTATTTCATCTTGAGGAAGTATATGTTTGTCTTTTTCTTTTCCTACATAAACAAATTCACACCCATTTTTTGCTTCTTTTAAAATATCTGAATTAGCAAGATTATCATAAATAACAACATCTGCTTCTTTGATAACACGAAGGGCCTTAAGTGTGAGTAACTCAATATCTCCAGGGCCTGCGCCCGTTAAATAAACCTTAGGCATTTTTCCAGCCTTGCATATAATCTTCTGCTTTTTTATCAAGCATTTTCATTCGTTCTTTTCCCTTAGGAAGTTTTACCCTTAATGCCTTCATTTCTTGTAGAAACTCAGAAACATTAGAAGGGATCAGTCCTTTAATATATTTTTTAAAATGTTTGGCAAAGGCAGGAGAAGAGCCTGAGGTTGATATAGCTATAGTTAAATCAGTTTCTTTTACATAAGAAGGAAAAATAAAGTCACAATAATCTACTGAATCAACGCAGTTACATAAACATTTATAAGATTTTGATTCCTCAAATATCTTAGCTTGCAAGGAGATATCATCCACAGCTACAATAACAATTGAGCAATCTTTAATATCACCTTCTTTATAGGCTCTAAGTTCTAACTCAAGACCCTTTTTCTGAACTAAGTTTTGCATCTGTTTATTTATTTCTAAGGTAATAACTTTCACCTCATCTGTAAAGTCTAATAAACGTTCTAGCTTTTCAAAAGAAATGTTTCCCCCACCAATAAGCAGTACTTTTTTATTATTAAGTTGTAAAAAAGCGGGAAAGTAGCCCATAAAAGTCCTTTTTTTGTTAGTAAAATAATAGCATAGGCATGCTAGAATACAGCAAAAATGGTGGTTAATATATGAACATAGGAATTATAGGATGTGGCTGGCTAGGAAAGCCTCTGGCTAAACATTTAAATAAGAACCATCATGTAAACTGTTTTCAAAGAAGTAATACAAGCAATAGCTTTTGGGAAAATGAGCTTTTTATTATCTGTATCTCAACAAAAGATAATTATCTTCAAAGCCTTCAAGACTTCCTTATAAAAATACCCTCAAGTTCAAAAATAATTTTCACCTCATCTACCTCTGTGTACAAAGAGTTTGATACACAAGTTACTGAAGACACAGCTATATATAAAATGAGTCTTCAAAAAGAAGCTGAAGAGCTTATGCAAAAAAGTAAAAACGACTTGCTTATTTTACGCTTAGGAGGCTTAATGGGAAAAGATAGAGTTTCGGGAAAATGGAAAAGTGTTTCTGCTTTTGCAGATACTCCTGTAAATTATATACATATCGATGATATCTTAGATATTGTATCTGGACTCATATCTCAAAATATTTATCAGGGTATTTTTAACCTTGTTGCCCCCCAACACCCTCTTCGCTCACAGGTACATCATAAAAATGCTAAAGACTTTGGTTTCGAGATAGGAAGTTTTACTAAGAGTATAAATCAAAGAACTGTTTCTTCAGCTAAGATCATTAACACTCTAAAGTATAGCTTTATTCATCCTAACCCCCTAAAGTTTTGGACTTAGCTATAATTTCGTCCATGATATATAAACTATCCCTAATAATTTTACTTTTTACCCTACCCCTACTACCATCAACACCTTATTTAGGCCTACCATTATGGGCATGGGTATCTATGGGTATGAGCATTATATATGCGGCCTTACTCATTATACATATTCAAAATTCTTGGGATGAAGATAATGGATAAGGGTATTTTAGGCACACAAGGCACTATATTTTTGGTTCTTTATCTTGTTTCATTAATTGGTGTTGGGGTTGCTGGTCTGTTAAAGTCAAAAGAAAATTCTATGCAGGACTTTTATCTTGGTGGAGCTGGATTTGGTGTGGGTATCTTATTTTTAACCATGTACGCAACCCAGTACAGTGGAAACTCACTTATAGGTTTTGCAGGTTCAGCATACAGAAATGGCTGGTTCTTTTTAGTTTCTGTCACCTTTATGGTTGCTATTGTTGGTGGCTATATGCTGTATGCTCCTAAACTTTATACCCTTTCTCAAAAACACCGCTTTATTACTATAGGTGATTATATTCGTCATCGCTATAAACATCAGCTTCTTACCTACCTTATTGTTGCCATAGGTATCTTAGCCCTTAGTAATTATATGCTTACTAATCTAAAGGCCATTGGATATATTTTAAATTATGTCACGGGTGGTGCTATTGGCTTTGCTGAGGGTATTATTGCTATGGCCATTATTATGGTTATTTATGAGAGTCTTGGAGGTATGAGGTCTGTTGCTTGGACAGACGCTATTCAAGGTGTTTTACTCTTAGCAGGTGTGCTTATCATCTTTGTCGTTATCTGGGTACAGTATGGCTCTATTGCTTCAAATGAAGTTCTTTTGCTTCAGCTCAAGGCGGACTTTTTTAAAGAGCCTTTGCTTATGGATAAAATCAAATGGTTAAGTATCTTGATTATGATATTTTTTGGTATCTCAGTTTACCCTCAGGCCATTCAACGTATATACGCAGCCAAAGACTCTAAAACCCTTAAACGCTCTTTTCAGTTAATGGTTATTATGCCCTTTCTTACTACCTTGCCTCTTATTATTATTGCTATTATTGGTGCGGCTCATTTTCCAGATCTTGATAAAGAATCATCTGAACAAATTATCTTACTTATGCTCTCAAAGCTTTCTCATATAGAAGGGATGTCTTACGTTATCACTCTTTTTATAGCAGCTGCCGTTGCCGCCATCATGTCTACTGTTGATTCTGCTATGCTAGCCATTGCTTCTTTATTTACTCAAGACATATACCATCAACAACGTCCAGATGCTTCACAAAAACAACTCACCTATGTAGGAAAGGCATTTTCATGGGCACTTATGGTCATTATGGTGTATCTCGCGATCACCCTTCCTTCTACTATATGGTGGCTTATTCAAATTAAACTTGAACTCTTATGTCAAATTTCCCCTGCCATTATGTTAGGTGTGCATTTTAAAGAGCTTAGGGCTAAATCGGTTTTATACGGACTCATTATTGGTCTTAGCTTTACCCTTGTCTTTTTACTCTCACCCCTAGCTAACAAAATCTTTGGCTTTCACGCGGGTGTTATTGGTCTAGGCTTAAACGCACTAACAATATACCTGCATCACAGGTTTTCTTCAAAAAAAATACTGCAATAAAATATCACCCTATTTTACCTGTGAAAAAAGAAGTTTAATATTTTTAATGACAAGTACAAATTCCTCTCACAGGCTGATTCTAACCTTTATTAGGCTAAAGCCATTGGCAGGGAAAAAGCCGTCTCTTCTTAAAACTTTTCTAACTTTTTTATTTAATTATAGACTTAATATAAGATAAATGAATATAAGACCATAATAGTCTTGTAGGGCTTATAGAAGTGCCCAACTGAATGAGGTTTTATATGTCAACAAATATAGAGTCAATTGTATCTCAAGAATACAAGCTTGGATTTGAAACAGATGTTGAGACGGAACAAGCCCCTCTTGGTTTAAATGAAGATATTATTGCCTTTATATCAAAGAAAAAAGACGAACCAAAATGGATGTTAGACTGGAGACTCAAGGCTTATGCTAAGTGGCTTAAGATGGATGAACCCACCTGGGCCCATGTGCATTTTCCTCCTATAAATTATCAAGAAATTTCTTTTTATTCAGCCCCTAAAAAAAGTCTAAATTCTTTAGATGAAGTTGACCCTCAAATACTAAAAACCTATGAAAAACTAGGTATCCCCTTAGAAGAGCAAAAGCTCTTGGCTGGTGTAGCTGTAGATGCTGTTTTTGATTCCGTTTCGGTAATGACAACCTTTTCTGAAAAACTCAATGAAATGGGAATCATATTTTGTTCTATCTCTGAAGCGATCAAAGACCATCCCGACTTAGTACAAAAGTACCTATCTTCTGTTGTACCTATGGGAGATAATTATTTTGCTTGTTTAAATGCCGCCGTTTTTACTGATGGTACCTTTGCTTATATACCACCTAATGTTAAGTGTCCTATGGAACTCTCTACATATTTTCGTATTAATGCTCTTAACTCTGGTCAATTTGAAAGAACCCTTATTATTGCAGATGAAGGTTCTTATGTTTCATATAATGAAGGGTGTTCAGCTCCCACAAGAGATAAGTCACAATTACATGCAGCCGTAGTCGAACTCATCACCTTAAAAGATGCAGAAATAAAATATTCCACCATTCAAAACTGGTATCCAGGAGATAAAGAAGGAAAGGGAGGCATCTATAATTTTGTCACCAAACGAGGAAAATGTTTAGGAGATAATTCTAAAATTTCTTGGACTCAGGTAGAAACAGGTGCGGCCATCACTTGGAAATACCCCTCATGTATACTCTTAGGAGACAATTCCAGGGGTGAATTTTATTCCGTTGCCATTACCTCCTTAGCCCAACAAGCTGACACAGGCTCAAAGATGATTCATTTGGGGAAAAACACCAGTTCAACCATTATCTCTAAGGGTATATCAGCAATGAAGGGTTCAAATGCTTATAGGGGACTTGTAAAGATACGTCCCCAAGCAGTTAATGCAAGAAACTTTACGCAATGTGATTCCTTACTTATAGGAAATACTTGCGCCGCGCATACCTATCCTTATATTGATGTAAAAAATCCTACAGCTCAGGTAGAACATGAGGCCACCACCTCAAAGATTTCTGATGAACAACTCTTTTATGCACGAACTAGAGGCTTATCAGAAGAACAAGCGATTTCATTAATCGTTAATGGTTTTTGTAAGGAGGTCTTAAATCAGCTTCCAATGGAGTTCGCCGTTGAGGCGAAGGCCTTACTGAGCTTAACTTTAGAAGGGAGCGTAGGATAATGCTAAAGATAAAACAACTTCAAGTAGAAATTGGAAACAAAGAGGTTATTAAAGACTTAGACCTAGAGGTAAAGCCAGGAGAGGTACATGTTATTATGGGACTTAATGGAACAGGAAAGTCTACCCTTTTAAAAGCTATCTCCGGCTCATATGAAACAAAGACTAAGGGAGAAATGCATTTTTTAGATCAAGATCTACTCTCTTTAAGTGCGGATGAAAGAGCTATTAAAGGTGTGTTTATGAGTTTTCAAAACCCCATAGAGATACCCGGTGTTAATACTATCTATTTTTTACGTACTTCAATAAATGAGCAAAAAAAAGCAAGAGGTGAAGAAGAACTTTCTTCACCTCTTTTTATGAAAGAGCTTCAAGAAAAGATGTCCTTTTTAGAGATAGACAAGTCAATCTTACAACGTTCGCTTAATGTGGGGTTTTCAGGAGGAGAAAAAAAGAAATCAGAAATCTTACAAATGATGATGTTAAAACCTACTCTTATCTTACTTGATGAGATAGATTCAGGTTTAGATATAGACGCGCTAAAGTCTGTAGCTAAAGGGATAAATTCACTTATGAGTCCTCAAACATCACTTATCATAGTTACGCACTATAACAGGCTATTAGAATATGTTAAAGCTGATTATGTACATATCTTACATGAGGGGAAGATTGTTAAAACCGGAGATAGCTCTTTAGCCAAAGAGCTTGAAGAAAAAGGATATGAAGATGTTTTATCCTCTTCATGAACTTCTTTCATCTTCTGAACATTTTTCTAAACTCCCTTCTAAAAAAGAAGAAAAGTGGCGTTTTTCAAAGCTGTTTCGGTACTTAGATAAGACCTATCAACGTACCATTGATCATGAAAAACAAGAATCTTCTAGAAACGAAAAGAACTTCTTAGAAATTAAAAATGGCAAACTTGTTTCACAGAACATTCCTTCTTCTGTGCATATTAAAGAACATAGCCTTGACTGCGAGGTGCAAAATAATCCTTTTTCAAAACTGGCCTCATGCTCATCTGCTTATCCCTTAGAAATAAATCTTTTTGAAGAGGTAGAGTTAAATATATATTTTGATTATGCTTCCCAATGCTTTATGACTTCAAATCTAAATATTATTTTACAAGAAGGTGTGAAGGCTAGTATATACATTAGCTTTGAAGGTGCAAATGAAAGCTTTATCTCTCATTCTTCACATATTAAACTTGAGAATAAGGCTCATCTTTTACTTACTCAGGTACAAAACCTTTCCTCAAAGGCTGTCTTAATCTCTCAAGATTGTTTTCACCTCCATGAAAATTCTCATTTAGAAAACTTTTGCCTTTTATATCAGGCAGAATACTTGCATCATTTTATTAAGGCAGATCTACATTATAAGAGTCATCTCAATATTAATTCTTTACTTCTTTCTAAAAACGAAGAAAATTTCATCTTTTCATGTGATATTAATCACCGCTCAGACAAATCAACTTCACAGGTTCTTTCTAAACAGGTACTTAAAGATAGAAGTACCTGCGTCTTTGACGCCAATACTAAAATATTTAAGGGCACCGTTTTAAATGATGTTAAGCAAGGAAGCCATGCCTTACTCTTAAGTGAGTCAGCTCAAATTCATTCTAAACCTCATCTTGAAATTTATTCAGATGATTTATCTGCCTCACACGGCTCAACGGTTGGAAGTTTAGATCAAGAAGCAATTTCGTATTTAATGGCCAGGGGCATATCAGATAAAAAGGCACATTCCATTTTAGTTAATGCCTTTATATCTGAGGAACTTGAGAGTATAAGTTCCCCTGAGCATAAAGAAAGGATAAGTAAATATTTAGGAGAGCTTGATGAATAAAAATGACTTTCCTTTTTTTAAAGATAATGAGCTTATTTATCTTGATAATGCCGCTACTTCTCAAAAACCTCAGATTGTTCTAGACGCCATGAATGAATATTACACTAGCTATTGCTCAAACACCCATAGAGGTTCACATGAACTAGGAAACAAGGCAACAGAGGCTTATGAAGATGCTAGAAAAAGCTTGGCCAAATTTTTAGGTGCCCAGACTAATGAAATTATCTTTACTCGTGGTACTACAGAGGCTATTAATCTTTTAGCTTCATCATATGTAAAAGGAAACTTTGAAACAGTTATCTTATCTGAGCTTGAACATCATTCAAATATCTTACCTTGGCAGTTAAATGATTTACACATTGAAGTTATTGAAGTCGATAAGGATTTAAATATTGACCTTGAAGCTTATGAAGTTCTTGTTAAAGAACATCCCCACAGCTTTGTATCAATCACGCATATTTCTAATGCCTTTGGTATTATCAATCCTATTAAAGAACTCATAAAAATAGCCCATAAGTATGAGTGTAAGGTCTTGATAGATGGGGCCCAAGCCCTTGCTCATTTTCCTATAGATGTAAAAGACTTAGATGTTGACTTTTACGCCTTTTCCGCACATAAGGCTTATGGACCTACGGGTATAGGAGGCTTATTTGCAAAATATGAGCTCTTAGAAAACATGAATCCTTATCAAGGAGGGGGCTCTATGATAGATGAGGTGAGCTTTGAATATTCAACCTTCCTTGATCCTCCTTTTCGCTTTGAAGCGGGTACTCAAGCTATTGCTGAAGCCATTGGTTTTAAAGTAGCCCTAGAATATATAAAACAGATTAAAGGGCTACAAAAGCATGATAAAAGTCTTTTAGACTACGCAAAAGCTTCTCTAAGAAAACTCGATGGCCTTATTCTTTATACTCAGGCCAAAAATGTTTCAGGATCTATCTCTTTTAATATAGAAGGTATACATCATGATGATATAGGCATCTTACTTTCTAAACAAAATATTATGCTTCGTACAGGACATCATTGCGCCATGCCTATTATGAAAAAGCTAGGAATAAAAGGAACCATTCGCATGAGCTTTGCCATCTATAACACCAAAGAAGAGATAGACAGGTGCATAAAAGCACTAAGTAGGGCAATAAGGATGTTAAGATGAATAATACAAGCATACAAACTGAGATAAATTTACTTCATGATGAGCTAGAACTTTTTGATGATGTTATGGACAAGTATGAATATATTATAGAACTTGGGAGACAGCTTCTTCCTATTGATGAGAAGTACAAGGTCCAACCCTTTAAAGTACAAGGTTGTCAGTCTCAAATTTGGTTGCATCCTTATGTAAAAGATGAAAAGATATATTTTGAGGCCACAGGAGACGCTCTTATTGCCAGGGGCTTGGTTGATATTTTGATTCGTATTTATTCAGGCCGGAGTGCACAAGAGATATTACAAACAGACAGTGCTGAGCTAAAGGCCTTGCATCTTAGCGAGATTATCTCATCAGGAAGACAAAATGGTATTGCATCTATGGTAAAAAGAATTTATACTTTTGCAGGAGGAATAGATAATGAAAGATTATGACCAAGAATTTGTTAAAAATAAAATTATAGACGTACTCAAGCAGATATATGATCCCGAAATTCCTGTTAATATTTATACACTCGGCCTTATATATAGGATTGAGCTCATCATCTTTAAGGAAAAACTTTGTTGTTATATAGAGATGACCTTAACATCACCCGCCTGTCCTGTTGCTGATAGCCTTCTTGAACAGGTGAATAACATCCCATATTTTGTAGAAGAAATAGATCAGATAAGTGTAGAACTTGTTTTTGACCCCCCTTGGTCACCTGATAAGATTCCTTATGAAGCGAAGTTAGAATTAGGTCTTCTTTAGAAGGCTAAATTCTGTTTCCTTACTAAGTTTAACATCATGGATAATTTAAATTCTTTTTTGTATACTCATTTCCAATTTTTATACTAGGCTAAAAGAATGAAGAAAAAAATTGTTATCTTAGGTGGAGGTGTAGGTGGTCTTTCTGCTGCACATGAATTAATTCGTAGAAACTTTGATGTTACTGTGTATGAACAATTAAGTATTCCTGGAGGAAAGGCTCGTTCTATGAATGTTCCTAATTCTGCAGGTCCTGATAAAAAACCTCTTCCAGGAGAACATGGATTCAGATTTTTTCCTAGATTTTATCAACATATCACCCAAACAATGAAAGAGATTCCTTACAAAAATGGAACCGTCTTTGATAACCTTGTAGACACAACACGTATAGACCTACTCCAATATAACAAAGCCCCTATCAAAATGGTTTCTCGTTTTCCAAAATCACTTAAAGACTTAGAAGTGATGATAAGAATGATTTTTACTTAAGACTCAGGCCTAAGTGAAGAAGAAATAAAATATTTTTCAAAACGTATTTGGCAAATATTAACCTCATGTGATAATAGAAGATGGGATGAACTAGAACGCACGCCTTGGGAAGAATTACTTGAAGCTTCAAGATTCTCAGATGCATATAAAAAGTTCTTAGTTGAAGGATTAACCCGTTCCCTAGTAGCCGCGAAAGCGAGTACAGCTGCTTCTAAAACCGTAGGAGACATCCTCGTGCAACTATTTTTTGATCTCTTAGAACCTGGCGTAAGTAGTGATAGACTTCTAAATGGACCTACTAATGATGTATGGATCAACCCATGGTTACAGTACCTTAAAGGCTTAGGTCTTAAGTATAATTTTGAACATAAGGTCACTTCTATACAAATGCAAGATGAAGAGATAAAGTCCGTTACAATCTTTCACAAAGATGAGAGCTTTGAAGTGCAAGCTGATTATTTTATCTTTGCTCTTCCTGTAGATAGGTTTGCTCCACTTATTACAGATGAAATGACAAAGGTTGATCCAACCCTTAAGAGTATCATCCCCTTATCAAAAAATGTAGCATGGATGAATGGCATACAGTTTTATCTAAATAAAGATATTAAAATCACACATGGGCATTCTATATTTGTTGACACACCTTGGGCCCTTACCTCTGTTTCCCAGGCCCAGTTTTGGAAAGACTTTCCCATGAATGAATTTGGAGATGGAAGCATAAAGGGTATTATCTCTGTTGATATTTCTGAATGGAATGAAAAAGGTACTTTTAATAAGAAAAAAGCCTCCCAGTGTAGTGAAGAGGAAATTACAAAAGAAGTTTGGGAACAAATGAAAGAGTCCTTAGCAAAGGACTGTGAGGATAGACTAGAAGATGAGTATCTGGTTTTCACCTTCTTAGACCCAGCCATAAAGATTGAAGAAGCAAAAGAAACAAAAAACACAGAACCTCTTTTAGTCAACGTCATCAATTCATGGCATATGAGGCCTGATGATTACACAAGAATCCATAATCTTTTGATTGCCTCTGATTATGTTAGGACTAATACTGACTTAGCTACTATGGAAGGAGCAAATGAGGCTGCAAAGCGCGCGGTAAATACTATTATTTACAAGTCAAAATCATCTTCTGCTTATTGTAAGATCCATAAACTTCGTATGCCTGTTTTCTTTAAGGTATACAGATGGTTTGATCAGCTTCGATACAACAAGGGACTTCCATGGAAGGGAAGAATCTTTTAGTATAATGACGTAAAGGATAGAAATGAAGATAGCGATTGTTGGTTTAGGTGGGGTAGGTGGATATATAGGGGCAAAACTTTGTAGCTTAAAAGAAGAACATGAAATTATCTTTATAGCTAGAGGTGAACATCTTAAGGCCATTCAAGACAAAGGACTTCGCATACTTGATGAAGGCCAAGAAAGTATTTATCATCCCAGTACCGCGAGTCAAAGCTATGACGAGCCCTTAGACCTAGTTTTCTTATGTACTAAGACCTATCATTCTGCACAAGCCATACAACTCTTAGGCTCTTGCATTACAAAAGACACCCTTCTAATTCCTATTGCTAATGGTGTTAATAGTAAGGATATATTGAGTCCTATTACCAAGGCAAAGCTTACTGAGGCCTGTGTTTATATTGTTTCACATATTACTGCTCCAGGAAAGATTGCAAAAGCAACAAAGGTTTTTGCCCTAATGCTTGATTCTGCCTATCAAAAACTTTTAGAACCACTTTTTCAAGAAGCAGGTTTACGCACAAAGTTTAGCAGCGATATTAAAAAAGAAATCTGGAAAAAATTCCTTTTTATTTCTGCAATGGGTTCTT
>JYMV01035335.1_pt1 | contig 12027 bp, 9 predicted proteins | sample 338911 | NCBI WGS metagenome assembly JYMV01 (sample SAMN03354496, study PRJNA234377) | hydrothermal vent metagenome | biome: Deep sea; feature: Hydrothermal plumes at the Eastern Lau Spreading Center, Western Pacific Ocean; material: Seawater | place: Tonga | collected 2009 | depth 2000 m m | reverse complement strand
GGACCGGAAGAGTAATGGAATTCAAGGAAAAACTTTTTCTCTTTTTGAGCGGTATCTTTCTTACCTCGCTTGTTCTCGGTAACGTTATCGGAACAACAAAATTTGTAAATGTCTTTGGTTTGACTGTCCCGGCAGGTGTCCTCGCCTACCCGTTTACTTTTCTTGCTACAGATCTTATTTGTGAGTTATATGGAAAAAAAAGGGCTCAGACATTGGTATGGATTGGATTTTTCATGAACTTCTTCATGCTCGGACTTATGACTCTTGGTCACTACCTACAAGATGCACAAGGAATATCCGGCGCCACATCAACCTTCGACAGTGTCTACACATTTATGGTTGGTAATGTTATCGCCTCCATGATTGCATACCTCATCGCTCAATCGATTGATGTTCGTATGTTTCATTTCTGGAAGCGTCTTACCAAGGGTAAGCATCTTTGGCTGAGGAATAATCTTTCAACTACGGTAAGCCAGTTGGTTGATACTACCGCAATTCTTTCAATCCTGTTTCTTGCAGATAATCTTGGAGAAAATGTGAAGACTGTCAGAGATTTGATACCTTTGATTTTTGCCTCGTACCTATTCAAATTTTTCTTCGCCCTTTTCGACACACCTCTGTTTTATCTGGGAGTTTGGAAATTAAAACCTATAATTCATGAGGATCCCGATGAGAACCAGTGGGAAAAACGATCATTTATGGAGGAAGCGCTGTGAATTCACAAAATATGAGTAAAATTAAAGAAATTACCTCTGCACTCCTTGATGAGATCGGAGAGGATACCAATAGAGAAGGTCTGCTCGAAACGCCCAGTAGAGTAGCAAAGGCTTGGGAATATTTCAGCCAAGGTTACCGCATGACTCCTGAAGAGGTTGTAGGAAATGCTATCTTCAGTGAAAAATGTGATGACATCATCGCGGTTAAGGACATTGACTTTTTCTCGCTATGTGAACATCACTTGCTCCCTTTTTATGGTGTAGTTCATGTGGGATATATTCCCGGAGACAAGATCATGGGACTCTCGAAAATCCCGCGGATTGTTGATGTTTTTGCCCGCCGGCTTCAGGTGCAGGAGCGAATGACCAAACAGATTGCCGATGCCATTGAAGACATCCTTCAGCCGAGAGGCGTAGCAGTGATGGCTGAGGCATCTCATCTCTGCATGCAGATGCGCGGTGTAGAAAAAAAGGCATCGTTCATGGTGACCTCTGCAATGAGAGGTGTTTTCAAGGAAAATCATAAAACGAGAGATGAGTTTTTGACAATCATTTCTAAGGAGAGAAGATAATGGGACTGTTCGGAGCTCACGTAAGTGTTGCCGGCGGGGTGGAAAATGCTCCGGCAAGAGGGAGTGCCATTAATGCCGACGCCATTCAGATTTTTACGGCCAATCAGAATCAGTGGGCACCTAAGCAGCCGACTGATGAAAATACATCAGCTTTCCGTGAGAACATGGAAACTGAGCGACCCAAAATCTGTATTACTCATGATTCCTATCTGATAAATCTGGGCTCGCCTGACACAGAAAAGCTGAACAAATCCCGCAATGCGTTCCTCGAAGAAATTGACCGATGCGACGCCTGCAAAATTCCGTATCTCATCTTCCATCCCGGTTCACACCTCAAGACCGGCGAAGATGAATGTCTGACACGTATCGCCGAAAGCATCGACTACTGCCTCCATGAGCGTCCCGATTCGAGTGTGAATCTTCTCATCGAGAATACAGCTGGCCAGGGATCCAATGTTGGCTATTGTTTTGAGCATCTGCATGCTATTATTGATCAAGTGCAAAAGCAGGAGCGGATGGGAGTTTGTATTGACACTCAGCACAGTTTTGCCGCTGGTTATGATCTGCGGACTGAGAAAGGTTGGAACGAAACTTTCGATGAGTTTGACAAGATTGTTGGATTGGAACGGATCAAAGCGTTCCACGTGAACGATTCTAAACGCGAACTGGGGACACGTGTTGACCGTCATGAAAAGATCGGACAGGGATTCCTGACCATGGAGACTTTCTGGTGTCTGGTGAATGATGAACGGTTTGGTGAAATCCCTATGGTGTTGGAGACGCCTGTTGATGACGAATCTGAATATACCGATGAACTTAAGGTACTGCGGAGCTTGATCGGAGCTCCCAAACCGAAATAGGGTTTATAATCATGGGAAAGAAATATGATTATGATGCAGTAGTTATTGGCGGAGGCCCCGGTGGATATGTAGCCGCCATTCATGCAACGCAAGCCGGGAAGAATGTGGCAATCGTGGAGCGAGACGCCCTGGGCGGAATTTGCCTGAATTGGGGATGCATCCCGACGAAAACTCTTTTGCATGACGCTGAAGTTTTACATCTCGTGAAGAATGCCGGGAAGTACGGCATCGATATTAAAGACTATTCTGTCGATTTCGGAAAAGTCGTGAAGCGAAGCCGGACGGTTGCAAAACGCCTCTCGAAGGGTATTGAATATCTGATGAAGAGGAGCAATATCACTCATATCAAGGGATTGGCAAAGCTTCGATCGGCGACAAATGTGGAAGTGAAGACAGCAGGTGGCAAGAAGGTAATTAAAGCAGCAAATGTGATTATTGCCACCGGAGGAAGGAACCGGGAGATCCCGGGGCTGGAGACCGATGAGAAGAAGGTAATCTCTTACCGTGAAGCGATGACGCTAAAGAAACTGCCGAAGAAGATGATCATCATCGGTGCCGGAGCTATCGGTGTGGAGTTCGCCACGATTTATCACGAATACGGCACTGAAGTTCACCTTGTTGAGATGCTTCCCCGTATCCTCCCTCTCGAAGATGTTGAGGTTTCTGATCTATTGGCGACTTCACTGAAAAAGCGCGGAATCCACATCCATGTTTCGACAAAAGTGGAGAAGATAAATGTCCTTAAGACAAAAGTAAAGGTGCATCTCTCATCCGGCAATAAGAGTGAGATTCAGGAAGCTGACATCGCTTTGGTGGCTGTAGGCATTCAAGGGAATGTGGAAAACCTCGGCTTGGAAACTGTGGGAGTGAATGTGGAAAGGGGCTGGATTGTTACCGATGAATCTCAGATGACCACCGCAAAGGGCATTTATGCTATCGGCGATGTTTCAGGACCGCCGTTACTGGCTCACGTGGCTTCTGCAGAAGGGCGGATTGCTGCCGCTCATCTGTGCGGCAACTCTTTCAATCCTCTAGACTACGACAGCATCCCCGCCTGCACGTACTCCCGTCCGCAGGTGGCGTCAATCGGCCTGACGGAGGAAGCAGCTCAATCAGCCGGTTACGAGCTTAAAATCGGCCGGTTTCCCATGAGAGCCAGCGGTAAAGCTATGGCACAGGATGACACAGAAGGATTCGTAAAGATTATCTTCGACGCCAAATACGGCGAACTTTTGGGCTGTCATATAATCGGTCCAGAAGCGACAGAGCTCATCGCTGAAGTGGCAGTAGCCAAGATGCTGGAAGCGACTTACAAAGAAATCGTGGATACTGTCCACGCCCATCCCACTATCGCGGAAGCGATCATGGAAGCGGCGGCGGATGCCTACGGAGAAGCGGTACATGTCTGAGCTGCAATTAACATCATCACCTACAGAAAAATCAGAGATGAGATTCCTCCATCTCGGGAGACAGCCATACGAGCCCATCTGGGAGATGCAAAAGGAGTTGGTTGCCAAACGGCAGCAGGGACTTGTCCCGGATACGGTGATTCTGGTAGAGCATGATCCTGTCTACACACTGGGGAAGAATGCCGATGAGAATCATCTGTTGCAGTCTCGCCGAGAGGACGTACCCACGTTCACTGTCGAGCGGGGCGGCGATGTCACTTTTCACGGTCCCGGTCAGATTGTAGGGTATCCCATCCTCGATCTGCACGATCATCGGCTGAGCATCAGCTGGTACATGCGATCGTTGGAAGAGATGCTCATCCGAGCTCTGGCTGAGTTTGGCATCGAAGCTGATCGCCGGGAGGGACTCACGGGAGTCTGGGTAGAAGATCGGAAGATTGCATCCCTGGGCGTTCGACTATCACGCTGGGTCACCATGCACGGGTTCGCTCTAAACGTGAATACAGATTTGAGTTATTTCGATGGTATAATCCCGTGCGGCATTTTCGAGTGCGGTGTAACCTCAATGGAGAGCATTCTGGGAAAGAAATTAAAGTTAGAAGTTGTTTGTAATAAAATTAAGCAAACATTCATAAACGTGTTTGATGAACAGTCACCGAAAGTGGAGACGTATTAGATTATGCCAAGATTCCACGGATTTACTAAGAAGCAGATCCTAGAAGTTTACCGAAATATGTATCTGTCTCGCAAAATGGATGAGAAGATGCTTATACTCCTCCGACAAGGGAAGGGATTTTTCCACATCGGTGGATCCGGTCACGAAGCGGCTCAGCTTGCAGTTGCCCAATGCATCCGCCCAGGTGAGGATTGGTCTTATCCATACTATCGAGATTCAGCCTATTGCATGGGAATCGGTATGACTGCCCAAGAGCAGCTTCTCAGCTTTTTGATGAAAGCGGATGATCCCAACTCCGGCGGTCGTCAAATGTCGCAGCACTACGGTCATCGTAATCTTCGAATTGTCACGCAGTCGAGCCCAACCGGCACTCAGTTTCTTCAAGCTGTAGGAAGCGCTATGGCGTCAGTGAAAGAGGATAGTAAAGAAGTCGCTTATGTTTCTGCTGGTGAAGGGACAACGAGCCAAGGTGATTTTCACGAAGCGCTAAATTGGGCGAGCCGCGATAAGCTTCCGGTTATTTTCCACATCCAGGATAACAAGTACGCCATTTCTGTCCCCATCGAAGATCAAACTTCCGGAGCATCGGTCTATGATATTGTGGCAGGGTATAAGAATTTGGCTCGTTTTCATGCGGACGGTACTGACTTCTTTGAATCGCATCTCGCTTTCCGAAAAGCGATAGACCGTGCCCGGAAAGGGAAGGGCCCTAGCGTGGTCGTTACAGACGTCGTAAGACTATTGCCTCATTCGTCATCAGATGATCAGAGAAAATATAGAAGCGAAGAAAATTTGGAAGCAGATCGCCAGCGAGATCCCATTTTGCGTCTCGAGGCCATGTGTTTAGAAGGTAAGGTCGCTTCCGAAAAGGAATTTGCCAAGATCCGTAAAGGGGTGGAGTCGGAAAGCGACAAAATTATTGAGTGGTGTGAAACTCAATCAGATCCTGAGCCGGAGACAGCAACGCTCCACGTTTTCAGCGAAAATGGAAAGGGTATTGGCAGCAGTGAACCGGCAAAGAAGATTATCTCTGATAAAGTAGTTATGGTGGATGCAATCAACCACGCCCTCAGCGAAGAATTAGAGCAGAACGACAAGATGGTCGTTTACGGTCAGGATGTAGCAGACGACAAAGGTGGAGTTTTCACTGCCACGAAAGGTCTATCGAAGGCGTTTGGCAAAGACCGCGTGTACAACGCTCCTCTGGCCGAATCGTCTATCATCGGGACTGCCATAGGGATGGCGTGCGCAGGGTGGAAACCGGTAGTAGAGATCCAGTTTGCTGACTACATCTGGACCGCCATGATGCAGATTCGAAATGAGCTGGTGACAATTCGATATCGCTCCAACAACGACTGGAGCTGTCCGGTAGTGATTCGCGTTCCAGTGGGCGGCTACATCCACGGAGGACTCTGCCACAGCCAATCCATCGACGGATATTTCATCCATATGCCGGGGATTCGCATCGCCTATCCGTCCACCGCCGCCGATGCCAAGGGACTCCTGAAAATGGCGTGCCGCATGGATGATCCAGTCATGTTCATGGAGCACAAGGGGCTTTATCGACATCCCCAGGCAGTGACACCCGAACCGGACGAGAATTATCTCTTGCCGTTTGGCGTGGCGAGAGTTGTGCAGGAAGGTGCTGATCTTACTATCGTCACTTGGGGCATGATGGTGCATAAGTCCGTGGACGCGGCGAAAAAGATACAGGATGATACGGATGCATCCATTGAAATCATTGACTTACGGACACTGAACCCGCTGGATCTCGCTTCAATTGAAAAGTCCCTAAACAAGACGAACAAAGTTCTGGTGGTGTATGAAGACAACCTTACGAACGGTCCCGGCGCGGAAATTTCCGCTCTTATCGCCGATCGTTTTTTCGAGCTGCTGGACGGTCCGGTAAGACGAGTGGCGGCGCAAGATTGTCATGTCCCCTTCAGCGCCATTCTTGAGGATCAAATATTGCCGCAGACGCATGAAATTGTGTCTGTTACTAAGGAATTATTGGAGTACTGATGATTGTTGATGTCATAATGCCTAAGCTTGGCGAGTCCATCACCGAAGGGACCATTATCGAGTGGCGGAAGAAGGTAGGCGACGCCATCGCAAAAGATGAAATTTTGCTGGAGATCGGGACGGATAAGGTGGACTCAGAGATTCCTTCGCCGGCGGGAGGAGTGGTAGTTGAACTGCTGGCTCAGCAGAAAGATGTGGTTCCGGTGGAGACTGTCATCGCCCGGATTGAGACCGATGGTGACGCACCGATAAAAACGGAAGAGCCGGACACCGAGGCTGCGGAAGTGGAAGTTCCCGAGAAAAAGGTTGAGTCGAAAGTCGAAGAACCGCCGAAGAAGATTCCCAAACCTGAAATTACTGAGAATAAGGCTTCCGCCGGTCGGACGTTTTACACACCTTTGGTGAGATCAATTGCCGAAAAGGAGGGCATCTCCCAAGAGGAGCTGGCTGGAATTCCTGGAAGTGGACGTAGCGGACGTGTTACCAAGAAGGACGTTTTGGCTTTTCTGGAGAGCGGCAGGGGTGAAGCAGCTCCGGATGAACCGTTAAGAATTACCATGACGGATGAAGTGGTGGAGATGGAGCGGATGCGGCAGATCATCGCCCAACATATGCGCAAAAGTCTCGATACCGCCGCCCATGTCCATGTGATTTCAGAGGCGGATGTGACCAATATGGTGGAATTCTCCCGGCAGAGGGGAGATCAATTCCGGCGTCAGGAAGGGTTTAAGCTGACTTACACACCATTTTTCATCATGGCAGTCGTGAAGGCAATCCAGGATAATCCTATTGTGAATGCGTCTCTGGATGGTTCGGCAATTCAACACCATAGGAATATCAATATGGGAATGGCAGTAGCGGTGGATAAAGGCCTAATGGTACCGGTGATCCCGAAGTGTGAAGAGTTAAATTTCCTCGGTCTATGCCGTCGTGTGAACTATATTGCCAACCGTGCCCGCCGGGGAGAAATATCTCCGGATGAACTTCAGGGATCCACATTTTCCATAACCAACTTTGGCGTTTTCGGCAATCTTTATGGCACTCCTGTCATCAATCAGCCAAATTCGGCTATCCTCGGCATTGGCGTAGTGAAAAAGCGGCCTGTCGTGCATGAAACACCGCGAGGCGATGCCATCGTCATCCGCTCTATGACGTATCTTTCCCTGGGTTTTGATCACCGGCTGATTGACGGTGCCGGCGGAGGGAAATTCCTGGAGAGCGTCGTTCACTATCTGGAGAATATGGATACCACTTCGTTGCTATAGAAATGCAGACAATCTCGCAAACTAATCCACGCAAACCTGATTGGCTGAAAATCCAATTGCGCGTTGGCAAGAATTACTCAGATCTGAAAGAAATAGTCAGCCATGGGAATCTTCACACTGTCTGTCAGGAAGCTCTTTGCCCGAACATTTACGAATGTTGGGATCGCCGGGCGGCGACACTCATGATTCTGGGCGATGTCTGCACCCGCTCCTGCGGTTTCTGCAATGTGAAGACAGGTCGTCCCACCTGGCATGATCCTGATGAACCCCAGCGGACTGCTGAAGCAGTACGCCAGATGGGACTGAAGCACTGCGTCATCACATCTGTCAATCGTGATGAACTGCTGGATGGAGGAGCGGCGATCTGGGCGGAGACGATCCGCGCTATACATGAGTTGAATCCTGACTGCACATTAGAGGTGCTTATCCCCGATTTTAAAGGTGACGAAATACCTCTCAAGACAATCTGTGATGCCAACCCGGAAATATTAGGGCACAATATTGAGACCGTTCCCCGGCTCTATTCGGCTGTCCGCCCGCAAGCAGATTATCTGCAATCGCTAGATGTTCTCAAACGATCAAAGAAGTTTGGGATGCGTACCAAAACTGCCATGATGGTAGGATTAGGAGAAATGAAAGGTGAAGTTATTGAGACAATTAAGAAAGTAGCTGAAACAGGATGTGACATTTTGGCCATAGGACAGTATCTTCAACCCACACGAGACCATCACGCTGTAGATCGCTATGTCCATCCCAGCGAGTTCGATTTCTATCGTGAGGAAGGTTTGAAGCAAGGTCTTAAATGGGTAGAGTCTGGACCCCTTGTGAGGAGTTCATATCACGCTGATGCTCAGGCGTCAGCTCTTATAGAGAAAGTATGAATAAGCAGAAAATTGTTATTTATGGCGTAATTATCCTGGCTGGTCTGTCCCTTGCCTGGTGGATCAACGGAAACAAAGGATCGGTATCCAAGCCAAGTGCGAGTAACACCCTGAATGTGCAAAGAACGGAAACTCGAATGTCTTCTTCACCGCCGTCAAATCCCGGTCAGGCACGCCCTGGTGAGATTCTCATTGGACAGTTGGGTGTCATCGTTCCGGATGATTGGCAGGCTGAGCCACAGTCGAATACCATGAGAATAGCCCAATTCCGTCTTCCCGCTATTGATGGAACTGATGTAGAACTTGCTGTTACTTTCAATATCGGCGGTGGAGTTCAGGCAAATGTTGACCGCTGGTATCGCCAGTTCCAGGATCCCGTCGGAAAGGACACTACTTATGTTAGTAATAACTTGCAGATTACTCTCGTAAATATTCGAGGGACATTCTTAGGGATGCGAGTAGAATTTGAATTGGAAAATTACCAAATGCTGGCTGCCATCGTTAAAGCACCGGATGGTCCTTATTTCTTCAAGATGACAGGACCAAAGGAATCTGTTTCCTCTTTGAGTCATTCTTTTGCAAGTTTTATTGGTACTATTCGATATGTTGGGAATCAATAAACCAGAGATCTATGACAAATCAGCAGATTAATTCGTGTGGCACACTTGTTGCCCAAAGCAGTGCATGCTGAAAGGAACTAATTTATGACAGACAAAATCAAAGATCCGGATATTGTAAAAAAAGACAGATTGGAAGACGTTGCGGATGATGTCGATTCATATCCTGTTATGCCGTTGCGGAATACTGTCTTATTTCCTCAACAAGTAATTCCGACATACATAGGTCGTGAGCGATCACTTAAGTTAATCGATGATCTTCCGCAAGGTAAGAAATTACTGGTTGTAGTCGCACAGGAGGACGGCTCCATGGAGAACCCCGAGCCTGATGATTTATATGCCTGGGGAACCTTGGCAGTTGTTCTAAAAGTTTTTGATATGCCGGATAAAAGCAAATCCGCTATTATTCAAGGGTTGGATCGTGTTAAGCTGCTCTCGTTTACACAGAAAGAACCTTACTTCAAGGCTGTTGTGGAACGGGTGGAAGACAATGAGGATGAAGACCTTGAAGTTGATGCACTTGCGTCAAACGTTAGAAATTCATTTCAGGAGCTCATCAAGATTGCTCCTTATCTTACTGATGAACATTCCGGTATTCTAACCAATATTACAAAGGTAGGTCGGTTGGCAGACCGCGTAATTTCTCTTGTAACTATTCCCACGAAAGAGAAACAGGATATTTTAGAAGAGTTAAATGTAAAAGAACGGATGGATAAGACCACAGTTCTGCTTAATCGAGAGATACAAAGAATAGAGTTGGGGGAGAAAATCCAGTCGGATGTACAGGATGAAATTTCCAAGACTCAGCGGGAATATTTTCTCCGGGAACAGATGAAAGCTATCAGGAAGGAACTCGGTGAAGATGACGGCAGTGCGGAACTCAACGAACTAGAAGAAAAGATAAAGGCCGCCGGCATGTCTGAGGAAGCCGATGAAGTGTCTATGAAAGAGCTGGATCGACTAACGAGAATTCCTCCCCAGTCACCGGAATATTCCGTTTCCCGGACATACCTAGACTGGCTGATCGATCTTCCCTGGAGCAAGTCCACAAAGGACAGGGTAGACACGGTTCGAGCGAAGAAGATTATGGACGAAGATCACTACGGTTTGGACGATGTGAAGGAGCGCATCATCGAATATCTGGCTGTCCGAAAATTGAAAGCAGAAATATCGGAAGACGGAAAGGTGAAAGGACCTATTCTCTGTTTTGCAGGACCTCCTGGAGTAGGTAAAACCTCTCTCGGCAGATCCATAGCCCGCGCTATGGGCAGAGACTTTGTCCGGATTTCTCTGGGCGGAGTTCGGGATGAAGCTGAGATTCGCGGGCATCGCAGGACTTACATCGGAGCTTTGCCGGGTCGGATCATACAGAGCCTGAAAAAAGCAGGTTCCAATAATCCGGTCTTCATGCTGGATGAGGTGGATAAGGTGGGAGCTGACTTTCGCGGAGATCCCTCATCAGCCCTGCTGGAAGTCCTCGATCCGGAGCAGAATTTCAGCTTCAGCGATCATTATCTTGAAGTTCCATTTGACCTGAGTAATGTTATGTTCATCGCTACGGCTAACCTGAAAGATCCCATTATTCCGGCTCTTCGGGACAGGATGGAAATCCTCGATTTTACCGGTTATGTGGAGGAGGAAAAGATTCAGATTGCTAAGAAGTTTCTTATTCCTAAGCAGATGGAAGAAAATGGCTTGAATAGAAAGGATCTGAAATTCACAAGCGGCGGGATTAAGGAACTGTTAGAGTCGTACACACGTGAGGCTGGGGTCAGGAACCTGGATCGTGAAATCGGGAACATCTGCCGAAAAGTGGCTAGGGAAAAGGTAGAGGGAAAGACTGAGTCAACAAAAGTGACCAAAGCTGAGGTATTGAAATATCTTGGTGTCCAACGCTTTTTCTCTGAAACAACCGATCGCCTTAGCAAGCCGGGGGTTGTTGTCGGATTGGCATGGACCTCCGCCGGTGGTGATATTTTGTTCATTGAGGCGAATAAAATGCCCGGCAAAGGTAAGTTGACACTTACAGGTCATTTGGGTGACGTAATGAAAGAGTCTGCACAGGCAGCCCTTTCTTACGTGAGGGCGAATGCGGAAAAACTCAGTATTGATCCTAAATTCAATGAATCGACAGACATTCATATTCATGTGCCTGCCGGAGCGATTCCAAAGGATGGACCATCCGCTGGTATTACTATCTTCACAGCTATCTACTCACTGTTGACGGATAGGGCTGTGAAACATACGGTAGCCATGACAGGAGAAATCACATTGCGTGGCGCGGTTCTTCCAATCGGCGGATTGCGGGAGAAGGTCACGGCGGCCCATCGTGCAGGTTTGAGAGAGATCATTCTACCGCACGAAAATAAGAGAAATCTGGAGAAGATACCTAAAAAAATTCTTAAGGATATGAAGTTCCACTTCGTAAAGGAGGTCTCCGACGTGGTGGATTATGCTTTTCCAAAGAAGTAATATGGTTTACTTGGGCGCTTAGCTCAGCTGGTTCAGAGCGCCGCCCTTACAAGGCGGAAGTCACAAGTTCGAATCTTGTAGCGCCCACACTAAAATTACCCGTCGGAAGCTTCGTTTCTCGACGGGTTTTTTACATTTTATAATAATAGACTAATTGTTATGGTTAGTTGTCATGTCTATTCACATTATGTCATATATAACCAATTATCGGAATAGTTTTGTACGGTAGAATTAAGGACACACCCCACCCCACCCAGTCCTTGGGAGGCACCCCCTCGTAATTGATATATACCACGCTCACACAAAACAGGGAAAAAGGTATTAGAAGATATGCGGTCTGTCCCTTCCTGTGGCAATACCCTATTGCCTTTCACCGCCTCAGAAGCTACATTCCATTTACTGTGTGCTTTTCTGTTAGAGAGCTTTATTTAGGAGGAGTCTAAAATGAAACATACACTACTAATCATTACAGCACTGATGCTGGTTGTTGGGTTTTCTTCAGGGAAAGAGCCTATTGATGAAGAGACTTTGATTTAC
>JYMV01009059.1_pt1 | contig 12027 bp, 8 predicted proteins | sample 338911 | NCBI WGS metagenome assembly JYMV01 (sample SAMN03354496, study PRJNA234377) | hydrothermal vent metagenome | biome: Deep sea; feature: Hydrothermal plumes at the Eastern Lau Spreading Center, Western Pacific Ocean; material: Seawater | place: Tonga | collected 2009 | depth 2000 m m | reverse complement strand
TTGAGTATGTGGTTGAAGTAAGTCCTGAGATCCTTTAACTGAAGGTTTTCGACTCGGGCCAGCTTCTTCAGGGACTCCCATCCATTATGGATGCAGTTGACCCTACAGTAGCCGACCTTACCGCTTTTCCCGTCAACCACTTTTTTGGGAAAGACGAAGTTGGCGGGATAGAAATCGTATCCAATGATCTCCTTGTTTTCGCCGCGGTCAGGAACCGTACCATAGACTTCCTCTCGCCTAGGCAGGTATTCAAGCAGTTCGATAGCATCATCGAACAGAGGAACCTGTCTGCATTTATCCCATTTCGGTTTCCATCCAAGCCCATACAAGGTAGGGCACAGAGGTTTTGATCTGATGGTCCAGACACCGGTTTTTTCGTCAAAGTCTTCCCACTCCATATGCAAGACCTCTCCTAATCTTGCACCAGTCAAGGAGATGAATTTGAAGATCTCGACGATGGGGCTTCTGTTCTTGATCACCCCTTCAACAGCTGCCGCATTGAGGGATGCCATTTCTGCTTTGGTGGGAATTCGGTCTCGGACCAGACCAGTTTTTTTGGGGATTTTGACCTTCTTCAAAGGGTTTTTCATCTCGACGACGAGTTCCATGTCTTCCGACAACCACTTGAAGACCTTGCTCATCCCCCTATGATAGTATTTCAGAGTGGCCTCTGAGATACCCCTTTTGGAGTGTTGATTTATGAGCAACTGCATGTCGAGAGGTGAAATCTGGTCTATGAATTCACGGCCAAGGCCTACAACGACCTCGCCGACAAAAACAAGGCACAAAAATTGAATGGAGGGTTCGTGCAAGAATTGTGGTATTCGAACGAGAGTATTTTTGTCGATGAGCCTGTTCGAAGATATGCGGCTCTCAGCAATAATACTGAGTAGGATCTCTCTGGAACAGTTCGATTCACAGTAGACGGTAAACGTATTGGAACATTGGCGATAAGTGAATTGTCAGGCAGGATTATTGAAGCGTGGGGTGATTGGACACCAACTTTTGGAGAGCACACCGTCACTGCCACCCTCTCAGACGTGAAACTTCACAAAATAGGAGAATGTACAGAGAACGTTGGCGCAAAAAGTACCGTTGCTGAAGATGTGATAATTGTTGACATTGACACTGACGACGATGGTATTGGAAATATAGAAGACACTGACGACGATAACGATGGTATTTCTGACGAAGATGAGATAGAAGCCTGTACTGATCCACTTACATTTACGAAAACATCAGAAAACGAAGAGGAAACTGGGGAGGAGAGAGAAGAGGACAATGATGAAAGCTCTGCAGATATAGAGGAAGCGTGGGCTTTAGCACTTTATGTACCCCGAGAAGGGCCAGAAAAATTTCTTGATGGAGAGACCGTTGAGAACCTTCTCTCAAATGTAACTAAGAAAGTCAACAAGTCGAAGGTCTCTCTAGATTCTTATCGAGAAGATAGAAATGAAGCTGCTGAATCTGGAAAACCCTCATCAAGTTCAACGGGGGCAGACCATGGGGATTGAGCCTCAACACAAAATCTTTCAATAGAATTTGGTGATTTAGCGACAATCACACAAACGCAGATTGATAAGAGCCCCGGTCTCGTTTCATCAATTATCAGTGGGTTTAGAAGCATAATCAGTGGAATCTTCACATTTGTTCTTTTTGTATTCTCCGGTATTCTTGCGCATCCTGCTCTTGTGTAACTCCTTATTCTCTTCGGGATCATTTTTGGAGTGTACAAGCTCGCAATGCGATTAGGACGTCGTCAACAAATCTAAACCAGCATTATGTATGGTGTGTGGGCAAGAGTAATACTGTAAATTTGACAGAATTTTTTTTAGTAGTAGCTTTAGCCATGATATAGCGAAAAGCACCACAAAGGTGTCTTTTGTCAGTTCATTGACAATTATCTTACAGAAACCAGAGGTTACTCTCTGGAATGTTAACCCAACCTTATTCCTGAGGAGAAAACCATGGAAGTATTCGACCTTTTCCAAGAAAGCTACGAAAGTACAAAAAAAGACAGCATGAGCCTTCAAGACTACCTGCTGTCCTGTCGCGACGATTCAACAATGTTTGCTTCTGCAGCAGAACGTATGATTGCGGCCATTGGCGAACCGGTAATGATTGACACGAATGACAACCCCAGACTCGGGCGGATTCATCTCAATCGAACCATCAGACGTTATCCGGCCTTTGCTGATTTCTACGGCATGGAGGCGACCATCGAGAGTGTTGTCGGCTACTTTAAGTACGCCGCACAAGGCTTGGAGGAAGCGCGCCAGATACTCTATCTTCTCGGCCCAGTGGGCGGTGGCAAGAGTTCAATTGCCGAGCGTCTAAAGGAACTCATGGAGAAATTCCCTATTTACGTGCTTGGGACTGAAGACACATTCAGTCCGGTATTTGAATCGCCCTTGGGGCTTTTTGATTCGGAGCGAATGGGTGACGTGTTTGAAGACAAGTACGGTATCGAGCGTAGACGCCTTAAGGGACTTATGTCACCGTGGGCTATCAAACGGCTTGATGAGTTTGATGGTGATATTTCACACTTCAGTGTCTTTAGACTGACTCCATCAAAACTTCGACAAATTGCTGTCGCAAAGACCGAGCCGTCGGATGAGAACAACCAGGACGTTGCAACGCTCGTCGGAAAAGTTGACATCAGGAAGCTTGAGCATTTCGAGCAGAGTGATCCTGACGCATATAGCTATTCGGGAGGTCTCAATCGGACCAATCAGGGAATTCTCGATTTCGTCGAGATGTTCAAAGCACCAATTAAGGTGCTCTACCCGCTACTCACTGCAACGCAAGAAGGCAATTACGTGGGTACTGAGAGCATGGGCGCACTCCCATTTGAAGGTATTGTGCTCGCGCACTCAAACGAAGCCGAATGGCTGCAGTTCAAGGCGAACAAGAGCAATGAGGCTTTTCTCGACCGAATTTGTGTCGTAAAGGTGCCCTATTGTCTTGAGGCCTCAGAAGAGGCCCGGATCTACGAGAAACTTATTGAGGATAGTGAACTTTCTTCTGCACCGCGTGCACCAGAAACATTAGATATGCTCGCCAGGTTCAGCGTCCTCACTCGACTTCGCCCACATGAGAACTCAACGCTGTATTCCAAGATGAGGGTCTATGACGGTGAGAACCTTAAAGAAACTGATCCGAAGGCCAAGAGTGTTCAGGAGTATCGTGATGCCGGAGGTGTTGATGAAGGCATGACCGGAGTATCAACCCGCTTTGCTTTCAAGGTGCTTTCGGCAACGTTCAACCATGACACGGACGAGATTGCCGCTGATCCGGTACATCTCATGTATGTTTTGGAACATGCCGTCAAGCGCGAGCAGTTTGTTGACGAGACTGAGAAAATATACCTCGGGTTTATCAAGGGAGAACTCCAACCCAAGTATGCAGAGGAGCTTGGCATTGAAATCCAGAAAGCATACCTCGAATCGTACGGCGAGTACGGTCAGAACTTATTTGATCGCTACATCGCCTATGCTGACGCGTGGATCGAGGATCAAGATTACAAGGATCCCGACACTGGGCAAATGCTCGACAGCAAGGTACTGGATGCTGAACTCTCTAAAACAGAGAAGCCTGCAGGAATCGCAAACCCGAAGGATTTCAGAAACGAAGTAGTGAAATTCTGCCTACGTGCGCGTGCCAATAACGCGGGAGAAAACCCACCGTGGACAAGTTACGAAAAGCTCCGGGAAGTAATCGAAAAACGAATGTTTTCACAGGTCGAAGATCTTCTTCCTGTCATCAGTTTCGGGACAAAGAGAGACCAAGATACTGATGAAAAACATGTTGAATTCGTTCGTCGTCTGACTGAGAGAGGTTATACCGACAGACAAGTCCGGCGGCTCGCCGAATGGTGGATGCGTGTCAACAAGGCTGGATAAATTTCGAGCCAGGCTAACCGGGTTGGAGAGATAAGTTTTTGTTTCTGCAGGCGGAAACAAAATAATATCTATTCACCCTCTTTATTCCTTTCTGAAGTCATCATCATAACTCAAGAGGAAGACGTACTATGTCAATGACTATTGTCGACCGGAGACTGAATCCAAAGGGAAAAAGTCTCAGGAACAAGCAGCGTTTTGTACACCGAGCCAGAGAAGCACTCCATGAGTCCATACGTAGAGACAATGGCAGCGACAAGAAAAGTGACGGGAATAAGGACACGATCTTTGTTCCTCAAGGGAAAAAAATGGTGCGACCAAAAAGCAGCAAAAAAACGGCCGAACCGAGATTCTTCCACGCTAGCGGGACCGGTTCGGTAGAACGGATTTACCCCGGAAACAAAGAGTTTGGAGTAGGAGATTATATACCAAAACCCAATGGTGGCAGAGCAGGGACGAGGGGTAAAAAGGCCTCAGATTCTGGTGATGGTGAAGACGATTTTCAATTCATCCTTACACGCGAAGACTTCCTTGATATTTTTTTCGAAGATCTCGCCCTACCTGATTTGGTGAAGACCGGCCTTAAACAAATCGTTAAGCACAAAGTCGAGCGAGCTGGTCTCTCATCAAGTGGTACAGCCGTCAATCTCAACTTGTTGCGAACAATGCGCAATAGTTATGCTCGTCGTATAGCATTGCATCGTCCAAGAAGCGAGGAAGTCGAAGAACTTCTTGCCCGTGTGTTTCTGATCGAAAGGAAAACGGACCAGACTGCTAAAGAGCGACGTGAGCTTTCAGAGCTTCTCGAAAGGATCGAACACTTACGAGGCCGGCAACGGCTTATACCGTATATCGATCCGACAGACCTCCGGTACAACAACTTTGAAAGGAAGCCCGTTCCAAACATTCAAGCAGTGATGTTCTGCCTCATGGATGTCTCTGGATCAATGGCACAATACGAAAAAGAGCTCGCGAAGAGCTTCTTCATGATCCTACATCTCTTTCTGGAGCGCTACTATAAAAAAATCGACGTGGTCTTCGTATGTCATACGCACGAAGGATGGGAAGTGGAAGAAGAAGAATTCTTCTACGGCAGAAAAACCGGCGGCACTATCGCGAGCACTGGACTCAAGGAAGTTCATAAGATCATCAAGGAACGCTTTCCAGCCGACTCGTGGAATATCTACGTTGCTCAGGCATCAGATGGCGACAATTCGAGTGGTGATTCGGATACATGTATCAAACTGCTTAACGAGTCAATTTTACCACTCTGCCAGTATTATGCGTATGTCGAGATCCTTGATGTGCGCGAAATGGAAGCATTCGAAAATGAAGAAAATGGCGCCGAATTGTGGTGTGCATACCGCGGTCTCCGCGCCGATTGGCCAAACTTCGCTATGAAGCGCATCGCTAGCCACAGTCATATCTCCCCGGTGTTTCGGGAACTGTTCCAGAAAGAAGAAGCATATGGGTGAAACAAGACCACTCTATAAGACCTCTGAATGGAACTTTGATACCATGCGGAGAACGTACGATGCGATTGCCGAGGTCGCAGAACGCGACCTCGGCCTCGACACCTACCCAAATCAAATAGAGATCATTTCGACCGAACAAATGCTCGATGCGTATTCATCTATCGGTATGCCGCTAATGTACCAACACTGGTCGTTTGGCAAACATTTCGCTCGGGATGAAGTACTCTACCGGAAGGGCTTTGCCGGTCTTGCGTACGAGATCGTCATTAACTCGAATCCCTGTATCAGTTACAACATGGAAGACAATACCATGACAATGCAGGCACTGGTGATGGCTCACGCCGCCTTTGGGCACAACCACTTCTTCAAGAACAATCGTTTGTTTCGAGAATGGACAGATGCAGATGGCATTCTAGACTACTTGCAGTTTGCTAAAGGATTTATCAGCAACTGCGAGGAACGCCACGGAGTGAAGGCGGTTGAACTTGTTCTCGATGCGGCTCATGCGCTTATGGACCAGGGTGTGTTTAGATACCCTCGTCCCGGCAAACTCAGTCTCAAAGAGGAAGAGACACGTCAGCGAGAGCGTATTGAGGAGGCTGCAAGAGAGTACAGCGACCTCTATGCGCACACCATCCCAGGTGGTGGACAACGATTCACTCACACACCTGAGTATCGGGATGAAATGAAAGTGCGAATGGAGCACGTCAAACTGCCCGAGGAAAATCTCCTCTACTACATCGAAAAACAAAGTCCTTGGCTTCAGCCTTGGCAGCGTGAAATTGTGAGAATTGTGCGTAAAGTGGCACAGTACTTCTATCCTCAAAAACAAACGAAGGTCATGAATGAGGGGTGTGCAACGTTTGTGCATTACCACATTATGAACGCACTCTACGACAAAAAGCTCCTCACGGACGGCGCCATGCTCGAGTTCATGGGCATACATTCAAACGTTCTTATGCAACCCGACTTCGACGATAGACAATTCTCCGGGATCAACCCTTACGCGCTTGGATACGCCATGATGACGGATATCAAGCGAATATGCGTCGAACCTGACCCAGAGGGTGAGGACCATGAGTGGTTCCCCGACATTGCGGGGTGCGGGGACTGGAAAGGTGTGCTTAAGGACGCATGGGAGAACTACAGAGATGAAAGCTTCATCCTGCAGTATCTCAGTCCGCGTCTCATCAGGGACATGCATCTCTTCGGGATAAAAGACGAGGAGGGGGTCCCTCACTACGAAGTAAGTGCAATACATGACGAACAAGGGTATCGAAAAATTCGGCAAGTCCTCGCTCAGCGCTACGACATTGGCTACATCGAACCAAACATCCAAGTCACCAAGAATGATGTGTGGACTATCGAGCTCACTCACCACGCGATGAATAAGGTTCGCTTGGCAGAAAAGCCCATGGATGCTACTGTGGAGCACTTCCAAACGCTCTGGAAACCGGACAGCCATGTGACGCTTACAAGCATCGACGAGAACTGTGATGAGCTTGCAATGTCTGAAATTAAACCATTCGGTGAGGGGGATGTACAAGAAAATGTAAGATGATTCCAAAAATGCAACACCGAGACCAATGCGGCCATGATAATCGGTGTGCTCTGCTCAATCTGATGCCGCCCGCTCATTCCTCGTACAAGCGCCCGAATTCGGGCAATCTATCATCGACCCCGGCCAGACGCAGGCAATGCCAGGCCATCGCGTGGTTACTTGAAGTTACGGGAATGCCGATTTCCTTTTCGATGCCGACAACATGTTCGACCAGCCGCAGGCTGGTGCAGGAAATGAACACCGCGTCGAGATCGGCAGAACCCGCGACCCTAGTGATTGCGCTGTGGATCGAGGCGGCGGATATGCGGGCGGCGATGTTATCGTTTTCCTCGTTAAAGGAGCCAAAGATCGGTACCTCGTAACCGCGTTCGGCAATGTAATCGCGCATGAAATCGTTGATGTCCTGGCGATAGGGCGTCAGAACGCCGATCCGCTTTGCGCCAAGGGCGTCGAAAGCGGCAAAAGCGGCAGTGATCGGGGTCGTGCAGGCGGCATCGGGCCGTTTCTCCCTGATCTTCGTGAAAACCATTTCTTCGCCAATCACCATCGACGCCGACGTGCAACCGAAGGCTACCACATCAAGGGGTAATCCTGGCAGGATGACATCGGTCTGGTCCTCGATCAGTTTTTCCATTTCCTTCAGCGTTTCCGGCGTGATCCGGTTAGAATTTGGAATACGGCTTTCGTAGTAGGCGACGCCTTGCTGTTTGAATATGAAGCGAAATTCGTGTTCGATCGTTTGATCGGTGGACAGAACGATCAGGCCGATGGCGGCGCGATGCGCAACGCCAGCGTCGGTTTCGAACGGAATGTGATTAATGTTTGCGGCGGTGGCGCCAGTGGCGTTTTGTTGGTTGGTCATAGCGTTTTTTCCTCCATCAGCAGGCTTGGTAACTCATCGCCGAAGCGTCGATCTCGGGTTTCCTACCGGCCATCAGGTCGGCCAGAACCCTGGCGGTGCCGCAGCCCATGGTCCATCCCATATGGCCGTGCCCGGTGTTGAGCCACAGATTGTCAATCGGCGATGCGCTGACGATTGGCAAGCCGCTCGGCGTCATCGGCCTCAATCCGGCCCAATATTCTGGTTTAGAGTAGTCGGCCGCGGCCGGGAAAATTTCGCGGGCCTTGCGGGTCATGACGTTAAAATCCGCCGGTTTGTGGCTGACCTCGTAACCGGCGAAATCCGCCGTTGCCGTAAGGCGGAAGCGATCTCCCATGGGGCAATAGGCCAGCAGATTATCTTCATCGACCCCACCCAGTGTTGGCGGCGTATGTTCTGGTTTAACAGGCATTGTCATCGAGTATCCCTTGACCGGATAAATAGGCAGCCTCAACCCGATATTTTTGACCAGTTCGGAACTGAAGACGCCAAGCGACAGCACATACTGATCGGTGCTCAGGCGTTGCCCGTCGGTGAGTGCGCCGGTGATCCGGTTTCCATCACTTTCCAATGCCTTCAGAGTGGTTCCCATCAGGAAGCGCGCGCCGCGTTTTTTGCATTCCTCGGCCAGGGCGATCGTAAACAGTCTGGCGTCGCCGCTTTCATCGTTTGGCGCGTAGAGGGAACCGACAATTTCGTGCTCCGCATCGGCCAGTCCAGGATCGCGGGCGATGGTTTCGGCGACGTTCAGGACTTCGACCTTAATCCCTTCCTTTTGCAGTATTCCGCATTTGGTCGCCGCGAAATCGAAAGTTTCGGCATGTCTGTAAAAATACAACAGGCCGCCGTCATTGGCATCATAGGGAATACCCGTCTCGGTGGCGATTTCCTTGATCAGCGGTTGGGAATAGGTACAGATACGGGACTTTTGCTGAGTATTGACGAGCGCCCTTTCAGCCGTACATTGCTTCAGAAATTTCAACGACCATAGCCACAGTGCAGGATTCAGACTGGGCCGAAACCGGATCGCCTGATCCTCACGATAGAGCGAGCGCAACATCATTCCAGGGGCGCGCGGCGACGACCAGGCATAGGCATGTCCGGGAGCGACCAGGCCGGCATTGGCGTGGCTGCTGAATGAGGCGACTTCTTCGGCCCGGTCGATGACCGTGACTTCGTGTCCGTCCTTCAACAACTGAAAGGCTGTCGTGACTCCAACAACGCCGGCGCCTAACACCAATACCCGCATGGCGTCCCCCGATCCGTCTATTCTATTGCTGCGACAATCGCAATTTCAACAATGAATTGCGGTGCCGCCAGCTTTGATTCGACACAGGCACGCGTTGGCGTGTTGCCAGGCGACACCCAGGCATCCCAGACCTCGTTCATGGCTGCGAAATCGTCCATATTTGAAAGCCAGATGGTGGCGGACATGGCTTTGGATTTATCCGTACCGGCTTCGGCCAGCAGCTTGTCGATGGTGGCGAGAATATTCTCCGTCTGCTCCTTGGCTGGCTCACCGGGGGCGCCCAGGGCGACCTGCCCGGCGGTGGTGACCGTGCCGTTGAAAATCACGGCCTGGCTCATCCGATCTCCAACCTGAATCCTCTTAAGTGACATTTCAATCTCCCTATTTTGGGGGTTCTACATTAATTATGAATTAGGTATTAATCAGCCACACCTGACTGGTCCCTATTGAATGTTAGTGCAAGTATGGCCTTTGGTCCATCGGAACGATGTTTTTCCAATCCGGCGGGTGCTTGTTCAAAACTTTGATATGGGCCACAGCCCACATTCCGCGTTGATTATAGGAAAATCAAAATTCATGTCCGAGAGTACTTGCTTGGATTTAGAGTGTCAAGAGTAATTTTTACTGGGATTTTATTCTTTTTCCGAAGTGATGATTGGTGAAAATTAGATGTTTGGGTTTTGTTGTGGTTCTTGGTTCGATTTAAGTCAGGAATAGTTGGGAATCACCATATTTTGGACACACTACGCCTGCTGGATTTATTTTTTTTAAATTCTGGTCTGGAATTCAACCATTGTGGAGGAAAAATATGTTGCCGGTTCATAGGTGACTTCTGGAGCTTCATCAGACAGGAGCGGCGGAGGTCGGATTGTTTCCTTTCCGATATACTTGAAAATTTTTCTCACTTCCTGATAGTCGGTGATGAAAGCTATGATTCTCATCTCCGCTTTACAAACAGGACATTGCAGAGGATCAATCTCAAAAATCTTCTTGATCAACCGTTCGGCCAATTACGTTTCGAAGTGTCGTAAGTCAATCCGCCGACACCGTGCTTGCTATTTGCCATGGCTATCCCCAGAATGAACCGTCAAGTTACTTGGAAAGCAGGGAGAGCGGTGTTGATGCTGCGCCGCTCCCCTTGCCAGATATTTTTCGGTTAATTCTTCTTAAGATACTCACTAATATTAGCCGGGGTAACCAGCTTGAAGGGGATATAGACTTTCTTATCCACCTTCTCGCCCCTAGCCAGTTTCAATGCGGTGGTCAGTGCTCCTGCTCCTTGACCTGCAGCATCCTGAAACACGGTTACGTCGAGGTCACCAGCCTGCATCGCGGCCAACGCGTCCTGGGTGGCGTCAACACCGCCAACAATGATTACCTTCATGTCGAGACCTGCGGCTTTCATCGCTTGGATCGCACCGATTGCAGATTCGTCGTTATTGGCGATAACTGCATCAAAGGATTCACCCGAAGACAACCAGTTGGTCATCAAGTTTTGTGCTTGTTCGCGAGACCAGTTAGAAGTCTGCTTGTCGATGATCTTGATGAAATTGCACATGTCCATTCCGATAACATCTTCAACATCCTTAGTGCGTTGTACAGCGGCCTGATTCGACAGTTCACCCATGATAATATATGCCTTTGCACCACCAGCTTTACCTTGAGCACGTAACATCTTACAAACTTCGAAGGCCTCCAGAGTTCCGGATTCAATTTCATTTGATGCAACAAAAGCTTGGCCGTCTGGCAAGCTGTTGACATTAATCGGCTCGCGGTTCACGTAAACTAGCGGAACACCGGCGTTCTTTGCTGCATTAGTCATTGCTTGGGTGGCCGAGGTATCGACCGGGTTGACGATGATCGCATCCACTCCAGAGGCGATGAAATTGTTTATTTGGTCGAGTTGTTTTGCTACGTCATTCTGTGCGTCTTCAACTTGCATGTCAACGCCGCTCATACTGTCGGCCATCTTCACCATGCCATTACGTAAGACCGTTAAGAAGTTATCGTCGAATGCCGCCATAGAAACGCCAACGGTTTCTGCCGAAACCGGTGTTGCCAATATTGCAACCAGACCAAATGCAGCTGAGGTTTTTTTCATAAGAGTCAATACATTTTTCATTTTTCATTCTCCATATTATTATCTGCCACAGATTTACGCGGATGTTCACGTGAAATTTTGTATCCGTTATTATCTGAGAAAATCCGTGCATAAAACAATTTGCCGTTTCACCTGACACTTAGGCGCAAGTGAATTATGTTCTTTGCGGCACTGCAAAATTGCAGTTCTTTGCGGCACTGCAAAATTGCAACGCACACGAGTAGAGTACTTGCTTGGATTTAGAGTGTCAAGAGTAATTTTTACGGGGATTTTAGTCTTTTTCCGAAGTGATGATTGGTGAAAATCAGAGGTTTGAGTTTTGTTGTGGTTCTTGGTTCGATTTAAGTCAGGAATAGGTGGGAATCACCATATTTTGGACACACTACGCCTGCTGGATTTATTTTTTTTAAATTCTGGTCTGTAATTCAACCATTGTGGAGGCAAAATATGTTGCCGGTTCATAGGTGACTTCTGGAGCTTCATCAGGCAGGAGCGGCCTGAACATGAAGAGTGAGGGGTAGGGGGGAGCGCACTGGCCCCGCCCATTAATACATAAAGTAGTTAGTCTCATTTCTGTCTAGATGCTCAATCAGAAGGTATTATTTAACAGCACAGTCGTTATTTAACGTTCCCAAGGTAGACCCATAAAGTGGTGCCCCCAGCAGGCGAGTGACTCAAAGGAAGCATTGCATTCATTGAAATCTCTCCAGACTGTTTCGTTGTCAAGGCAGACACCCTTGAGCAGCTTTTCGAATGGAATGCTTGCGCTGCTGCCGTCAATCTGGCTGCACGGCTGGAGGGCTTGACTAAGCTCTACAAAACCCTGTTGCTGATAAGCGGGGCGACCTTCAAGAAACTTGCT
>JYMV01005826.1_pt1 | contig 12028 bp, 7 predicted proteins | sample 338911 | NCBI WGS metagenome assembly JYMV01 (sample SAMN03354496, study PRJNA234377) | hydrothermal vent metagenome | biome: Deep sea; feature: Hydrothermal plumes at the Eastern Lau Spreading Center, Western Pacific Ocean; material: Seawater | place: Tonga | collected 2009 | depth 2000 m m | reverse complement strand
TTAAAAGTGGATTTCTCGGTATCGACCGTCTCTGAACCGGGCGCCATGTTCGGCGAGATGGCGATCTTGCTGGACATCCCGCACACGGCTACTGTCACGCCTGCACCACCTGTCGCGTAGCAGTCATTGAGCGCGGAAGCGATTTCCTGCAATCCAATACCGCGATCGCCTACCAACTCGCGAGGTATCTGGCGAAACTGGATATGGTTCGACCAGCTCCCTCGTTGATTTAAGCCAGAAACTGGGCGAGGTGAATGAAGCTCTCGCGACGGCAATACAGCACCAGTGAGACTTTGCGGTGGCGCGCCTGGCAGGAATCGAACCTGCGACAACCGGATTAGAAGTCCGATGCTCTATCCTACTGAGCTACAGGCGCCCCCTCGTGGCCGTCAGATGTAACCCAAGCGCGGCAGCAGGTCAAGGGGCAAAAGTTTTTCAGTGACAAGAAGGGCCGTGGGGCATTTGCCCCACGGCCCTCGATACATTCGACGTTCGCCTCTGACTACTTAAACCCCAATCGTATCGACGAGCGAGATTTTCCCGCGCACTTCGCCAGGACCATTGGCATCGGTATGCACATTGAGATACGCGCCGTCAGCCCGCAGGATGGCCGCAAGGTCGGCGATGGTCATGCCTGCTAACGAATTGATGAGATTCTCAGCTCGCACCGTTCCCTTGCTCTTGTCATCGCCTCGCTTAATCAACCCTTTGACGTCGCCGGTGGGATCGCCAAGCGGAAAGAGGAATGCCACCGGCGCGCTACTCTCCTGTGCACTCCCCGCATGAATATGAGCCTGGGTGACCCCCGTAATGTTAAAGCACTGCAGTTTATATTTCACCTCGGTCATGGGAACCAGTTCGAGATAAAGCTGACAGGTTCCATCGGTCTCGATCCCGTCGCCCGGATTTGTTACTTCCTGGCTTCCGGTCGCGCTGGCAAAGGCCACATGATCAGCCCAGGCCTGTGAAGCAGAAAATGCAAACACCAATCCTATTGTGAGGATCATTACCTTGAACTTCTTCATCGTTGCTCTCCTTTCGTCATCGCTTTGTATACAAGGCCCATCGCAGTGATAGAAAAGTATATGCTCGGCCATAGTGACAACAGCAAGCCTATTGTCTGTTGATGGTATGTTGCGGTTCGTCCAGGATTGAGGCTGACGGAGTGCTGTGTTAAGGTCCAGCCAGGGTACGCGGAAGGGAGTACATCGTGGAATATCGAGTTTTAGGGAAAACCGACCTCAAGGTTTCCATCTTGTGTTTAGGAACCATGCAATTCGGGTGGACGGCTGATGAAAATACGTCGCATGCGATTCTCGACGCATTTGTGGACGCGGGAGGGAATTTTATCGATACGGCGAATGTCTACAGCAGGTGGTCACCCGACAGCTATGCAGGAAAGTCCGAGGAGATCATCGGGCGTTGGCTGGAAAGGCGAGGAAATCGAAATAATATTATATTGGCTACCAAGGTTCACGCCCGCATGTGGGACGGACCGGATGGTGATGGTCTCAGCCGTGCCCATATCCTGAAAGCCGTTGACGGAAGCCTCGCCCGCCTCAAGACTGACTATATTGATCTCTATCAGACTCACGATACTGACCCCGCAATCGCTCATGAAGAAACTCTCGGCGCGATGGATACCCTGGTCACACAAGGAAAGGTCAGATGCGCCGGATGCTCGAATTATGCCGCCAAAGATCTCAAACAGGCACTCTCAGCAAGCCGTAACGAGGGCGTCATACGGCTCGAAAGCCTTCAGCCGTATTACAATCTTGCAGACAACTCGGAATGTGGCCCTGACCTTCTCGAGTTGTGTCAGAAAGAACAGATTGGGATCATGCCGTATTCTCCATTGGCAATGGGATTCCTGACGGGAAAGTACAAGCAGGGAGAAACCCTTCCGGATTCAATACGAATCGAGACGGTGAAGAAGAAGTTTCTGAACCCCCGCGGGTTCGAGATTCTCAATGAGGTTCTTGCAGTTGCAACGGATCGTCATGTCCCGCCGGCAACCGTTGCCCTCGCCTGGCTGCTGAGCAATCCAGCCATCACCTCGCCAATCATCGGTGCCAATACCCTTGACCAGCTTGCGGAAAGCATTCCTGCAGGGATGTTTAAGCTAACGGATGAAGAAGTACAGAGACTGAGCACAGTCGCTGGGCAGTAGTACATGCCAACCCAGCCTTCGTATTTCTGACAGCCTAGAACGCTGTTTTTACGAACACCCCGCGCTTGCTTCGTAGCAATTGTCACATCGCAGGCAGGTTCCGGTTCTGACCAATCTAAAGAGTCGACAGTTAGGGCAAGGGTCGCCTTCGTATCCTTTCATGCGTGCCACTCGCAGCTCGGTGGCCGTCACGGTCTTCTGCACAACCTCCAACACCTGGTGTACATCACCATTGCCGTTGTTGCCATGACCGTTTTCGTTCCCATTGCCTGATCGTCTCCGTGCTGGAAAGAGATCTGTGCTGATAGCCGCATCAGCAAGTTCATGTTCATCTGGGGAGACTTCATCGAGACATTCCGGATCTTTCTTTACGGAATCCCCTCGGAGATCCTCTTCAACCACTTGCGCGAGGTCGTCCCGTCCAAGATAGGTAATTGCCAATTCACGGAAGATGTAATCGATAATCGACGTACTCATTTTAATGCGGTCGTTCATTCCCACCGGTCCATTGGGCTCAAACCGTGTGAACACGAAGGCGTCGACAAAACGTTCCAGTGGTACGCCGTGCTGGAGTCCCAGTGACACCGCAATGGCAAAACAATTCATCAGGCTTCTGAACGCGGCCCCTTCTTTATGCATATCGAGGAATATCTCACCTATGGTGCCGTCCTCATACTCACCGGTTCGAAGATACAGTTTGTGTCCCCCGATCACCGCTTTCTGGGTGTAGCCCAATCTTCGTCCGGGTAATGGCCGTCGCTTTGCCAAGTACCTCACCAGGATTCGATGGCTGAGTTCTTCCACCACCGATACGGTAGCCGGCGCTACCACCGGCTCAGCAGCAGTTTCTTCGACATCGCCTACATCGATCGACGCACTCAGCGGCTGGCTCAGCTTCGATCCGTCGCGATAGAGTGCGACCGCTTTGAGCATGCTCCGCCATCCGAGAATGTATGAGGCCATCACATCCTCAACTGTGGCTTCAGCGGGTAAATTAATCGTTTTGCTGATTGCTCCACTGATGAAGGGTTGCGCCGCTGCCATCATCTGAATATGGGCCGTGACCGCCAAGAACCGCCTCCCAACGCGTCCACATTTGTTGGCACAGTCAAAGACCTCTAGGTGTTCTGGCTTGAGATGAGGAGCCCCTTCGACGGTCATGGTGCCGCAGCAATAGTCATTTGCGGCATCAATCTGGGCCTGGGTAAATCCGATCACTTTCAGCAGATTGAAGCTGGGCGTTCCGATGTGTTCGCTGGCAATCCCAAGGTTTTCTCGGCAAAACTCCTCGCCAAGCGTCAAAGGATTCAGCACAAACGAAATGTCGAATGCCTGTTCCAACGAGGCTTCGAGGCGGTCAATGGCGGCGTTGTCAAACCCTTTCTCCCGGAGCGTCTCATGATTGATTTCAGGAGCGCCCTTGAGCGTCCCGCGCCCGGTCGCATAGGCGACAATCTCTTGGATTTCGATCTCCGAGTACCCGAGTTTGGTCAATGCTGGAGGCAGACTCTGATTGATGATTTTAAAGTATCCTCCTCCCGCAAGTTTCTTGAACTTTACGAGCGCGAAATCCGGCTCGATCCCGGTGGTATCACAGTCCATCACCAAACCGATTGTTCCGGTCGGTGCGATACAGGTTGTCTGCGCATTGCGATACCCATGCGTCTCTCCCAGTTCCATCGCACGGTCCCACGCGTCGCGCGCGCCCACTAATAACTCCGGAGGGCAATGGGCGACATCGATGCCTTTGGGCGCAATTCCAAGGTTCTCGTATTCCTCAGGCGCGGCATCATGGGCGGCACGACGATGGTTACGCATCACTCGTAACATGTGTTCTCTATTTTTCTCGAAGCCGGCGAAGGGGCCAAGCTCCGCGGCCATTTCCGCTGACGTGGCATACGATTCGCCTGTCAGGATCGCTGTAATCCCGCTACATATCGCAAGCGATTCAACCGAATCATACGGAATGCCCTGGCGCATCAACATCGACCCAAGATTGGCATATCCCAAACCAAGGGTACGAAACACATAGCTCTTCTCGGCAATGGTCCGGCTTGGAAACGATGCCATGAGCACACTAATCTCAAGCACGATGGTCCAAATCCGAACGGCGTGTTTGAAACCATCGAGATCAAACGACCCGTCGGTGTTCACGAATTTTCCAAGGTTCAATGATGCGAGGTTACACGCGGTGTCATCAAGAAACATATATTCTGAACAGGGATTCGACGCGTTGATACGCCCATCCTCCGGACAGGTATGCCAGTCATTGATCGTCGTGTCGTATTGAATACCCGGATCCGCGCAGATCCACGCGGCCCATGAAATGCGATCCCACAGCTCTCGTGCCTTGACGGTTTTTGCCACCGCCCCATCGGTCCGCTGTCGCAACGCCCAATCGCCATCCTTTTCAAGCTCTTGGAAAAATTCATTGGGCACGCGGATACTGTTGTTTGAATTTTGCCCTGCGACGGTCTGGTACGCTTTGCTGTCCCAATTGGTGTCATATTCATGAAACACAAAATGGGTAAATCCTTCTCGCGCATAGGCGAACATGCGTTGGATATAGGCGTCGGGGACATACTCTCGACGTGCCGCGTGCACCGCGTGTCTGAGAACCTGATTTTTCTTCACATCTGTTTGGACTTGCGGATGGCCGTTCCCGTTTTTGACGTAGCATGCCTGTAACACTTCGTTGAGCATGCGCGCGCAGATCTTCGAGCCGGTGACCATCGCCGCAACTTTTTGTTCTTCGATGACCTTCCAGTCGATAAACTCCTCAACATCAGGATGGTCAAGATCCAAACACACCATCTTCGCGGCGCGTCGGGTGGTCCCACCGGATTTGATGGCCCCCGCGGCGCGATCGCCAATTTTTAGGAACGACAAGAGTCCAGATGATTTCCCGCCTCCAGACAACCGTTCCCCGCTCCCTCGAAGATTTGAGAAATTGGTTCCCGCGCCCGATCCGTATTTGAACAGACGAGCTTCTCGAACCCATAAATCCATGATCCCGCCGTCGTTGACCAGATCATCGTTGATCGACTGAATGAAGCAAGCGTGTACTTGGGGACGCTCGTAGGCGTTCTCTGTCTTGCGAACCTTGCCGGTTTTCGGATCCGTATAAAAATGCCCCTGAGACGGGCCCACGAGGTCATAGGCATAGTTAAGGCCGGTGTTAAACCACTGCGGCGAGTTTGGTGCAGCCATCTGGGTCGCCAGCATGAAACAGACTTCGTCGTAAAAGGCGCTGGCATCCTGGTCGGTCTGAAAGTACCCTCCCTCCTTTCCCCACTGGGTCCAACACCCCGCAAGCCGATGGAACACCTGACGGGCATCATGTTCACCCCCCAACACAGGTTTCCCGTTCGACTCCTTCTTCGTTTTCCCATTTGCATGCGTCTGGGGAACGCCGGCTTTACGTAAGTATTTTTGCGCGAGGATATCAACCGCAAGCTGGGACCAGTCTGCGGGTATATCCAGCTGGTCCATATGAAAGACGACGGAACCGTCTGGATTTCGGATTTCTGAGGAGCGCTTGGTAAATTGAATGTCTTTGTAAGGGCTGGCTCCCTCTTGCGTAAACCGCCTTTGGATCCTCATATGTACCCTCCACTACCGCAATAGATTTCTCAGACGTTACTGAAGAAAACCATGCAAATCAGAAGGATACAGGATAAACGAAACACCACTAAATAGCCAATACTTTTTTTAATTAAATACTAGATACTGTGGTTTTCCTGTTGATAACAAATCGTTGTCCTGTGGAAATTTACGCATTTTCTGTTGAGGAGGCTGTGAACAAAAGGGCATGATGGTCCGCCATAACTCCCACAAAGGATATGCAATACGGTGTTGACACGCCTTTCATGCGGTCCCTATACGATGCCTTCATGTTGACACCATTGCATCTGCATTCCTATAGTCTCACCCATGCGTCATCGTCCTTCACTTCGAGAGAAGCTGCATGAACCCGGGCTTCTTGCTGCGGTTGGGTCTCACGATGCCCTCAGCGCCAAACTCATTGAGGAAGCGGGTTTCGACGCCATCTGGGCTGGGGGGTTCGGGATTTCCGCTGCCCAAAAATGTGTCCCAGATGCCAGCGGCCTGACTATGACGGAGACCCTTGATGTCTCCAAAAACCTTGCCGAGGCTGCAAATATCCCGGTCATCGTGGATGGTGACACGGGGTATGGTAATGCCATCAACGTGATGCGAACGGTTGCCGATTTTGAAAAGGCTGGTATCGCTGGACTCTGTATCGAGGACAATGTCTTCCCCAAACGGTGCAGTTTCTATGCTGGCGTCAAACGTGAACTGGTGAGTGTTGAGGAGTTTGCTGGGAAGATCCGTGCAGCGAAAGCCGCACAGGCTGGATCCGATTTTGTCGTCATTGCACGTACGGAAGCACTCATTGCCGGGTGGGGCATGGCCGAGGCTCTTCGGCGGGCTGATGCCTACGCAGAAGCCGGGGCCGATGCCATTCTTGTCCATTCTAAATCGTCGACATTTGACGAGCTTCGTGCCTTCGCATCGACATGGAATATCGTTAAACCATTGGTGATCGTTCCAACGATCTTTCCTGACGTTACCGAGTCAGAACTCGAAAAGGCAGGGTTTAAATTGGTGATCTACGCCAACCAGCTCCTGCGTGCGATTATCAAGACATCGCGTGAATCACTCGAAGTGCTCCGCAAGGGGCAGGCAGCCGCACATCTTTCGGACCGCATCGTGCCGCTGAAAGACGTCTATCAGATCGTGGGCGTGTCACAGCTCGAGTCCGATGAACGAAACTTTCTTCCCGTTGGTGCGGAGGATGTTACGGCAGTCATCGTGGCTGCTGGATTCGACCAGAATCTTATGCCCTTGATCAAAGATCGGCCAAAGTGCTTGCTTGATATCAAGGGGCAATCCATCCTCGAACATCAAATTACTGCCCTCAACGAATGCAATATCAAGCGCATTGCGGTGGTTCGGGGTTACCTCAAGGACACCATCACCATTCCAAACTTACGATATTACGACAATGATGACTATGAAAACACCGGTGAACTGTTCTCGCTGTTCTCTGCAGAACCGGAGCTGACCGGAAAAGTGATCGTGATGTACTCGGACATTGTATTTGAACCTGTGATTCTGGAAAAACTCTTACGGAGTCCTGCAGACGTGACGTTGGTTGTGGATCACGCCTGGTATGACAATAAACGCGAAGGCCTGGCGCCTCCGCATCTGAATCCAGACTTGGTGAAGCTCAAGACGGCCCCGACCGCAGCGTACCGCTTCGTTCCTGATGATGATTTTCCCATGGTAGAACACATTGGCCAACAGTTGGATCATGATCAGGCGCATGGAGAATTTATTGGGATGGCTATGTTTTCGGAGCAGGGGACTGAATGCCTCAAGCAGGGATACCACACGGCACTCGAACAGTATAAAGGGAAGGCCTTTCACGAATCACCGACGCTTCGCGAAGCGGCTTTCACGGATATGGTTCAAGAACTTATCGGAGCCGGCCTTGAAGTGGCCTGTGTCAAAATTTACAAAGGCTGGATGGAAGTTGATACCTTTGAGGACTATCAGCGTGCGTGGGCAACGATTCGGAAATGATCACTGCGCGATGAGAAACGAACCGTTCTAAACGTGAGTGGCGAGGCCAATTCCCGGTCAGGAACGCGTGACATAGGTCTGCTCAACTCGCCCGTCGCTTCATCAACCATTTCAAACGACGCCGGCTGGCTTCACGTTCCTTCTTCTTTTTCCGCATGCTTGGCTTTTCATAAAATCGCCGACGTTTGAGCTCCCGAAAGAGGCCCTCCCCGGCAAGTTTCTTTTTCACGACTTTCAATGCCTTCTCGACATTATTGTTAAATACCCGAATTTCCATGAGCGTGGTTACCCCCTGTGTTGAGTTACGCTGATTTGACGTCGGTGTCCTGATGTGGGATCAAAACCGCCTGTCCGGATCCCGAGATGGTCTCTTCGGTGATGACGCATTCCTTGATGTCCTTACGCGATGGAAGATCGTACATCAGATTGAGCAGCGCCTCTTCCATAATCGATCGAAGTCCTCGTGCTCCGGTTTTGCGAGAATACCCCTTTTTTGCAATGGCCGAGAGCGCACTCTCGGTGAACCTGAGCTTCACTTTTTCAAAGGAGAATAGCTTTTCGTATTGCTTGGTCAGGGCATTGCGAGGTTCACGGAGAATTCGCATGAAGGCTTTTTCGTCCAGCGAGTCGAGTGTCGCGATGACCGGAAGCCGGCCGACGAATTCTGGAATGAGCCCATAATTGAGTAAGTCCTCTGGTTGGATTTTCTGTAATATATTTCCGGTGGTTTGGTCCTTGGGCCCAACGACGTTGGCGCCAAACCCAAGTGTTTTCTGATTCACACGTCGCCGAATGATGTCGTCGATCCCAACAAATGCACCGCCGCAAATGAATAGTATATTTGTCGTATCCACCTGAATAAACTCCTGGTGCGGGTGCTTGCGTCCTCCCTGTGGTGGAACATTTGCTACCGTGCCCTCAATCAGCTTCAACAATGCCTGTTGGACACCTTCCCCAGATACGTCCCGCGTAATCGATGGGCTGTCGCTTTTGCGGCTGATTTTGTCAATTTCGTCAACGTAGACGATGCCGCGTTCTGCGCGCTCAACATCATAATCCGCCGCCTGAAGGAGTTTCAGAATGATGTTTTCGACATCGTCCCCGACGTATCCGGCCTCAGTCAGTGTCGTGGCATCGGTAATGGTGAAGGGAACATCAAGAATGCGCGCAAGGGTCTGCGCGAGTAACGTCTTTCCGGTTCCGGTTGGCCCGATAATGAGGATGTTCCCTTTGTGGAGTTCTACATCATCAATCGTGCTCGCCGCGACGCGTTTGTAGTGGTTGTGAACGGCAACGGAGAGGATCTTCTTGGCTCGGTCTTGCCCGATGACATATTGGTCGAGAATCTTTCGAATTTCTGCCGGTTTGACCAGCCGTCCGGCAATCGCCTCTCGCTCTTCCTCACACTCCTCTGCGATGATATCGTTGCACAAATCGACGCATTCGTCGCAAATGTAGACCACAGGTCCGGCAATGAGCTTGTGGACTTCGTCCCGACCCTTGCCGCAAAAGGAGCATCGAAGTTGCTCCTGTCCTTTGTCTGCTTTTGCCATATGGGTCTCCCTATGTCGACTCGTTCTTGCGCGCGTCACCCATGCGTGAAATGACTTCATCAATCAGGCCGTACTCGCGACATTCCTCTCCGTTCAAGAAGTAATCTCGCTCGGTATCCGCTCGGATTTTTTCAATCGTTTGCCCGGTATGGTGGACAAGGATTTCGTTCAGCCGTTGACGCATCTTTAAAATCTCTTTGGCCTGAATATCGATATCCGTAGCCTGCCCCTGAAAGCCTCCCATGGGTTGATGAATCATAATTCTCGCATTGGGCAACGCAAACCGCTTCCCCTTCGTCCCTGCCGCCAGGAGTAGGGCACCCATACTGGACGCCTGTCCCACACAGATTGACGAGATCGGAGACTTGATATATTGCATGGTGTCATAAATCGCAAGGCCCGCGGTGACCATGCCTCCTGGGGAGTTGATATAGATGCTGATATCTTTTTCTGGATCTTCGGCTTCCAAGAACAATAATTGCGCAATGACGAGATTCGAAACGTTATCATCAATCGGCTCACCGACGAAGATGATTCGGTCCTTCAATAACCGTGAGTAAATGTCGTACGCGCGCTCTCCGCGACTGGACTGTTCGATGACCATCGGAATTAACATTCGGGTTGCTCCTTACGTAACATGCTCAGTCTTGAATGTGTGCGTGGGCGTAGACATACTGGATGGCTTTTTGATGCAGCAGCCGGGCCTTGAAACGCTGGGCCCCACGATCTCCTCCGGCGTAGACCTTCCGTTTCACCTCCGCGAGGGAAATCTTCATCTGTTCAGCAAGGCGCTTGTATTCGGTGTCGATTTCGTCATCCGATAATTTCAAACCTTGCTCTTTTGCAATCGCATCGAGAATCAATCGTGCTTTGACCTGCATCGTGGCCGTTTCCTGAATATTTGATTGCAATGTTCGCAGCTTCTCCTGTTGCTCAGGATCGGGTTCATTCACATGTTGGTGTATGTGTGCCGCATCGGCGTCCCCATGATCATGCTGATGATCGTGTTCCAGGTGCTGCACGGCGAGCGCCATCTCCTCTTGGAGGAGAGACGGAGGAACATCAAAGGTGTGTGAGTCGACAAGGTGTTTCATGAGCTGATCTTTGTACAGTTTTTCGGTGTCGTGTTCTAATTGTGACTCCAGTCCTTCCCGCACCTTCTTTTTGAGTTCCTCCAATGACGTCATCCCCAAATCGGTCGCGAATTCGTCATCAAGTTCAGGTAACACTGCCGTCTTCACTTCGCGAATGTGCATCGCGAGCGTGACGGGTTTACCGCTCAGGGCAGAACGTGACGGGTCTTTGGGATAGGTACCAGTCACATCAATAGCATCACCTTTTCGCCGTGCGATGAGTTGAGGATCGAGTTCCGTACCCATATACGAACTTTTGGAACCGAGGTGGATGAGAACCCCCGTTTGCGTGAGGGCCTCAATTGGTCGACCTCCCACAAAACCTTGGATGTCAATGCTCACAAAATCACCTTTGACTGTCTCTCGCTCTTCCGTGACTGTGTGTAACTCAGCCTGGCGATGTCGCAGCGTGTCAAGAGCTTTCTCCTCGTCTTCTGTCGTGATCGTGCGTGTCGTTTTGCTTAGTGGGATCCCAACAATATCATTGATTTCAAAACGTGGCTCAATCTCAACGGTTGTGGTGAAGGAGAATGCCTTATCCTCTTGTATGGCCGTATGGTCAATGGACGGAAATTCGACCCTGATTGGGTGTATCCCGGCTTCCTTAACTGCACGACGGGAATAGTCAGGAACAAGCTTCTGTACGACATCCTCCGCCACGGCATGCGCATATCTTCTCTCCAGGAGAGCCCGTGGTGCCTTTCCCGGTCGAAACCCGGGGACGCGAACTCGTTTTCTGAGATCGGTATAGGCACGGGCAAACTCTTTCTTAACATCGTCTTCGGAAATCTCGATGGTAAGCGTGTGCCTCACCGAACTGATTTCACCAACATCTACTTTCATCAACTCTCCAAATGGGTCCCAATACGACGTGTGAGAACTGGTGCGAGAGGAGGGACTCGAACCCTCACGGTTCCCCACAAGATCCTAAATCTTGCGCGTCTGCCTATTCCGCCACTCTCGCCCCAGGCTCAAGACTGGCAATCTCCACATCTACCCCATGGGAAGGCGGAAAGTCAAGCCAGAAGCGCCTTCTCGCGCCCATGTTCACCTTTCGTGGCTCCACGCTGCTGTCCGATTCCTTCACCCCGAACGTGAAGAAGCTGCGCGTTCATTTGTCGCACGAAACAAGACGATAATTTTGGTCGCGTTTCTGGGTTTCGCGCAGAAGAAACCATTGTTTTTGCCGGTTGACACCCTGAATGGCATAGAGATACTATGCTTTGTTCCTGCACGATTTTGAACCCTATATGCAGAAGAAAACCCTCGGGATCCTCCTTTCAACCCCCCCAACACACAAGAACACCACAATTACCCTTGGGCTCCTTCGAGTCGCAGGCCAGCGAGGCATCCTCGTTTCATTGTATCTCATTGACGATGGGGTGCATCATATCACCACCCCTTCCATCTTCGACTTTCGAAGTCCCCATGTCAGACTCTTCGTCTGCGCCTATGGCTGCATGCAGCGACAACTTCCGACCTCATCTGACGATAAAGAAATTACCTTTTGCGGACTCGTCATTCTATCCCCAGCCCAACTCCGCCGTAAATAAAGAGGGGATTGT
>JYMV01028223.1_pt1 | contig 12029 bp, 12 predicted proteins | sample 338911 | NCBI WGS metagenome assembly JYMV01 (sample SAMN03354496, study PRJNA234377) | hydrothermal vent metagenome | biome: Deep sea; feature: Hydrothermal plumes at the Eastern Lau Spreading Center, Western Pacific Ocean; material: Seawater | place: Tonga | collected 2009 | depth 2000 m m | reverse complement strand
AATTGTCCTTTGACGCGATGGAATTTAAATCCATGCTTTATACGGTCATGGCTTCGGACAAGTACAAGCTGGAAGCGGTTTTTTTCCTGTTGTTCGGAGGACATGGAGATTTGTTCGAGGATAAGAAACAGCATGAGGCGTTTTACGGTTATCTGCGCGAATTTTTGTTCAAAATTTACGAAGATCTTAAGACCCGCGAATCCCATTTGTTAGCGGGTTTGAGGGAACAATGTGTGGATACTAAGTTTAGCTTGGTCGGGGTATTGAGGTTTCTGGAAGATCAGGAGATCGGGCTGGAAGACCTGCCTGCGGACCTATTGAACCAGATTATAGAACTGGATCATTTTTGTACCGATGCGCTTCATCGGTTTGCCGAGAGGGACCGGCCGCTGGACCTGAAATTTATCCGTGAAATACGTGTTGCCTTGAAAGTTGTGCTCCCCCAACTATCGATTGTGGAAGAGGAAGTCTACTCCCGCCTGGCTGTTTATTAGAGCCGGCGAGCCGCCGGGGGCAGATAGCAATAATTTTCTTTGGTGAGCAAAGAGTTGTCTCGGCTTAATGAGCCATTGCTAGTTCCCTTAGAAAATTGCCTTGCCATTGAGGGAATGTCCCGAAACCTGTTCGACTTGAATATTTACCGTTTCTCCGGCTTTCAATATGCTCTCCCCTCCCTGTATGTTTACATTCCAGTATTGTGGATTTCTCCCCTTGAAAATATAGCCAGGCTTTGAAGACCTGCCTTCGATCAGAACCTCAACATTTTTACCGATAAAGGATTGGCCCTGTTGTTCGGTCTGCCGACTTTGCAGGGAAATAGTTTCCTGGAGTCTACGCTTTTTGGTTTCTTCGGGAACCAAGTCGGGCAATTCATTCGCTGGGGTTCCAGGTCTCGGGCTGTAGGCAAACATGAAACTACTGCTGTAGCCGACCTCTTCCATAATTTTTAGTGTGTCCTCAAAAGCTTCATCGGTTTCACCGGGAAAACCGACAATGATGTCGGTGGAGAGAGATATGCCCGGGACTTCCGATTTCAATTCCGCAAGCAAATCCAGATATTCTTCTATAGTGTGGTCTCGGCGCATGGCTCTGAGCACTTGATTGTTTCCGCTCTGAACAGGAAGATGCAGATGATTTACCAGAATGTCCAGATCCCGGTAAGCGCGAATGGTATCACGGGTAAAATCATTTGGATGGCTGGTGGTAAACCGCAATCTTTGTACCCCAGGAATTTCCGCGACTCTGTATAAAAGCTCATGAAACGGCATGGGATTCTTCAGTCCTCGCTTGCCGTACGAGTTTACGTTTTGCCCCAGTAATATGATTTCTTTCGCGCCGTGATTCACCAGGTGGCGGATTTCTTCAAACAGTTCCTCCGGCTCCCTCGACTTTTCCCTTCCACGAGTAAACGGAACAATGCAAAAAGTGCAAAATTTGTCGCAACCCTTGATAATGTTTACAAACGCGCTGGGTCCGGGGGCCTTTGGCAGGTCACCGGACAACTCGGGAATAGAATAGACTTTTTCCTGATCAAAGCCGGTCCAGACAAAAGATTTGCCGGTGTTCCGCACCCGGTCCACGGCCTGGGCGATTCCTTCTACTTGGTCCGGGCCCATCACGAAATCCAAATACGGCATGCGTTTGAGCAGTTTTTCCCCTTCTTGTTGGCCCAGACACCCAGTCAAGCCCAGAATCAGATCTGGATTAGCCATTTTTAAAGGTTTTAGACCGCCAAACAGAGAAAATGTTTTTTGCTCCGCCTTTTCCCGAATCGAGCAGGTATTGACAAGAATCAGGTCTGCTTCCTCTTTTTCCAGGGTACGCCGGTAGCCGGAATGGAACAGGACGAGTTCCATTCTGTCCGTGTCGGCGACATTCATCTGGCAACCAAAAGTATTCAAATAGACTTGTTTCATATAAAGGACTGTAAGGGAATCGCACGATCTTTGCAACCCCCCACTAGGCGCTACTAGCCGTAGGGGCAACGAGCAATAACTCTCTCTGAGAGCAAAAAGTTAACACGGAGCAACGAGTCCTTGCCTAGTTGCCTCCCATGCTAGTGGGCTGGCTAGCAATAGGTTAGCTATTAACAATCAAAGTGGTTTCAAATTAATTGAACTTTTGAATATAGATACCATAGGTATTCTTGCTCGGGTCAGCCTCTCCTCTGGCAGCTGACTGTTTATTTTTCTAGTCCATTTCTATTGGGAAACTTTTCACGAGCGGAATAGTTTAATCGTTCAGATTCCAAGATGATCACTATTTCCTTTACAAGAGGCTGAAGTTTTTTACTGACTCTGCGGAGTTGGCGGCCTGTTTCGTCAACCTTTTCATCAGGAAGGCTTTCTATTTTAGAAACAATCTTCTCCAAAGGCTGGAAGCGTTCAATTTTTTGAAACACACGTCCCATATTTTTACTAAGAATATTTCCCGCCACCACTAGACTGACACTTCCAATTCCCAGGATTAACGCAATAACAATAATAGATTTCAAAACAAACTGACCAAAACCTTTTAGGCGGGCATCCGCTTTTTGAAACAAATTTGAGTTATTAGAGAGAGACAACTCATTCTGCACCTCTACCTGTAGCTTCTGGGCCTCAAAGTCCAGCTTCTCTTTTTTCATCCCCAGCTTCTGTGCTTCCAGTTGCAACTTCTGCATATCAACCTGAACCTTCATCGCCTCGACCTGTGCCTTGCCAGCATCAGGGTCAGGCTGTTGCCCAGCTTGTGATTCCTCTAATTTTTCCGGAGAAATCCCTGCCTCGCTGAGCTTTTGAAAATATTTCTCCTTCTCAGAGGCTAACTCTTTATACCCCTCGTTCAAATCTGTATTTTTTGCAAAAACTCCAAACTCTGGAATAAAGAGGGTATAAATTTCATTTTCCTCCCAAACCTGAAAGTTATATTTAACTTTTTGATAACCTTCCAACGACGGTTTTGTGCTCAATTTTTGTCCTCCACAAAATCAGGGATTTGTTTCCACGCAGGTTTATTTGGAAGCACCCTCAAAATTTCATATATGCTCCTCACCTGTTTTTCCAGCTAAACAATTTTTAGGGGAGGTATTTGGTTCCAAAACTATAAAATTTAAAAGCTTCCAGGTAAGGGATGATCAGTACTGCTAATATTGCGCATAATATTAAATACCAAGAAAACATAACCATTCCCTCCAATGGTAAGCAACGCCCTATTGTAGTACAGGGTGGGGGATAAGGGGAAGTGACGGGGTGTGTAGGCAGTCCATTTGGTAACTTATTGGTAATGCAAAATAAAAAGGGTTACGGTATAAACCGTAACCCTTTTGTTTTCAGTGGAGCTGAGGGGGATCGAACCCCTGACCTCTTGAGTGCGATTCAAGCGCGCTCCCAGCTGCGCCACAGCCCCGATGATTTTTGTTTTATGTTGTCCTAATGAAAATCATACCATGGACCGGAAAAACCGTCATTTATGTAATTATTCCGTTTTACCGGTTGATCACCCCTTTAATTTCCATTGAAAACACGATGGGCGATCGCTAACATAGGGGTAACAGGCGTGCGCTTTTCATACAGGTGCGGGTGGCCCCTGGTTCCCGGGTTGCCCTGAAACAAAACTCCCGGTGACCTGCCCAAATAAATGGATCCGTTTTCTTGACTTTCAGGCCGGGAGGGCCAATGTTAAGGTTAGAAGGGAGGCGTCACTCTTTTCCGAAAACCCTGATTAGGTCGGGGAAACCGCAAGGCGGTAGCTGGAAACAGCCGAGGAATTGGGGGGCGCTTATCTTTATTGAAGCCGGCAATTCTAAATTGCAATTCGCTTTCTATCCTGCGATGTATTGTCTTTTAATTCTCCTGGTCCCCCCTGTGGGGAAAAATAGTTCTCCCCGCCCAACAACTTCCCCATTCCAACATTACAAAAAATTATGGGAAACGATTAAAATTTGGCGTCAGGTTTTTGGGTTCCGGGCGGGTGCTTATATTTTTGCAAAAGGGCTAGCAGAAGGATTTTGGATTCATGTTTTCCTTTTTCATCGTTTTCCCTGTCGGCGATAGATTCGGCTTTTCTTATATGTTCCATTGCCTTGGAACCGTCTTTTACCGCATCGTACCCTCGCGCCAGGTTGTAATGCCCTTGAAAATCATCCGGGTTAAGCTCAAGAGCCTTACGGTGTTGTTCAATGGCTTGATCCCATTCCCCCTGTTCTTCATGAACCAGACCAAGATTGAAATAGACTTTGGCATAATCCGGGTCGAGCTTTAAAATCTCCTGGCAAATGGTGATGGAATCGTCGTACCGCTTAAGCTTCCTGTAGGTGATAGCCAGCCCATGCATTGCCTTTTTATTTTTTGGATTGAGGTGTATACATGTTTCATAAGCCTGCGCAGCCTCTTGCCAACATTTCCCCTTGCGGCAGGCCAATCCCAATTGGAAGTAAACTTCCGCATCTTGGGGATGTTGCTCGACTGCCTTCCGGCATGCTTCGATTTTTTTCCTGCTGGTCCGTCATGGGTCCGGATTCAGAGAGTTAAATTTCCAGACAAACTTCATCATTCTCGACGGTAACGGTAAATGTATTTAATTTTGCCTCAGGGTTCGCAAGGCATTTACCATCGGTGATGTTATATTGCCACCCGTGCAAAGGGCAGGTGACCGTTTCGTCTTCCAGGCTTCCTTCGCCTAAAGATCCTCCTTTGTGTATGCAGGTGTTGTCTATTGCAAAAAACTGCCCGCCTTTATTGAATACCGCAACCTCTTGACCCTCGACGGTAAATGTTTTTCCCTGTCCTTCAGGAATATCAGATATTTTTGCTATTTTATGTTGAGCCATAATATTAACTCCTGCCTGATGTTTTTATCAGAAATCATTTGGAAACCCTGTGTCAGGATGGGTTCCCTATCCACATCTCTATTATGAATGGTTTATCAATAATTAAACAAATTAATCATTATTCAAAAACCAAGTCGCCCTCACGATACACACCATACAATCCACTAAAAAGGAGTCACCCCTTTCGAGTTAACCCCTTTTTTTATTTTGGTGGAGCTGAGGGCGATTTTCGGTGGCCCCGCGCCAGTGATATTTAATCTTTGCTTTTACCCTTCCATGACCTAACGGATTAATTCTTGTATAAAGCTTGCAATATCATTGACCCCGGTTTTGACCCGGCCCATACTTAGTGTGGCCGTATCTATTTCTTCTTCAAGTTGTCCCTTCATTTGGGAGATCGCTTCAATTTCTACTTGGTAATAGATTTATTCATATTCTCGATTCTATTTATCAGGATCTGTTTAAATTTATTATTTAGCTTGTCCCCAAGCAAAGGGGGAAGTAGCAGAAGCAGCTCCGAATTTAATTTCAGCGCCACTACATTGCTGTCTGCAATAACGTTTGTAATCCTGGGGCGATTGCCCAGGAATGAGATCTCACCGCAAACCGCCCCTGGATCAAGAGTGGCGATAGTCATATGGGGCGTCTGCTGTCTCGACACAATCGCTTTCCCCTGGAGCAGGATATAAACCGAATTTTCTATTGATCCTTCTTTAATCAAATTCGCCTTTTGTTCAAATTTCAAAATTGAATCTTTCAGATCACTCAAGCTCAGTTTTTCTTCCTTTGAAAAATCGTTAAAAAAAGATACCTCGTCCATCAGTTCTACCAGTTCGGTCTTTTCCATTTTATATTCTCCTTTCTGAGCTTGAAGCTCTATCACCCTACGTGAGACCCATCGTCTTCCTATAATTCAGGATTTCCCATGTGAACAAAAAAATTCATAGAAAGCCGTCCTGGTTGAGCGAGCTGTCTTTTAAGAACAAAAGTTTGTTTACAATTGATCCGGAGTTTCTCACTTTTGGTTCATTTGGTCAATGGATCCGCCTCAGCTCTTGAATGCCATTTCATTTATTGAACGCGCTCGCGGATTTTGGCGCTCAGGATGTCCAGAGTGATAACAACGATAGCTATGGCGAGTAACGCCGTTCCCGCCTCGTTGTATTTGAGAAGGTTGATCCACTGCTGAAGCAAAAACCCGATTCCCCCGCCGCCGACAAATCCGATGATCGTTGACATACGCACGTTGATATCCCAACGGTAAAAACTGAGCGCCAGAAATGGCAACAGCACCTGCGGCAGAACGCCAAAAAAAACCACCTGCACCGGTTTGGCTCCGACCGCAGTAATCGCCTCTACCGGTCCTTGGTCAATGCTCTCTATCTGTTCCGAAAATAATTTTCCCAAAGACGCGATGGAGTGCAATCCCAATGCCAACACCCCGGCAAAAGGACCAATACCCACCCAGACTACAAACAGGATCGCCAGGATCAGCGGTTCGATGGATCGCAAAATATTCAGTCCGGTGCGCACCACATAATAGACGATAGTACCCACCCGGCTTTTCGTCATGAGATTCCGCGCACCGAGAAAACTCAGAGGCACCGCAACCAGTACGCCAAAAGTAGTCGCCATCAATGCAAGAAAAACTGTTTCCACCATTTTGTCAAAGGTCAGGCTGAGAGTCTCACTGACTTTCCACCCCCCGATCTCCCAACTCAATACTGCCCTCACAGTCTGGAGCAGGCCACGCGCGCTGGGCGGCACGGTGATATCTTTCTGGAATGTGCCGGATGAATCGGTCGAAAAAGTTCCCAGGGGAAACTCCTGCTCAATGGCATTGACCCAATATAGTGTTCCGGACTTTACCGGTTTCATGTTCAGGCCGCGAACAGTCAAGGTGTCCGAAATCTCCCCCGACTGGCGGGATAGGACTAACGAGGGGCCGGTGGCCTCATGAACTTGAGGAATATTTTCTTCGGTTTTTTGAGAAAGGAAAAACTCTGCTTCAACGATTTGAGTATCGTTCTCACGGGTCAGCAAGTCAGGCTGAGCCAGCTCTTTGACCAGCGGTGTGACCAGGTGGAAGTCGCGGAATAATTCCCCTACATCGATTTCCGTCACCCGCCATCCATAAGCGTAAAGGGACAGCAAAGCCAGAGCGATAACCAGAAACCGGGTCTTTGCATAAAAAGGTTGGATGAAAAACCTCCGCTGAAAATTGCAATGTCTTTTTTTTACCCTTGCAGGGCATGCGTGGTATTTAACCATTGCCTTCATGCCCGGAACGGGTAAAGGCCAATGAAGTAATATCACATGCGGCAAACGTTTACGCGGCTCAACGAGTCATTGCCCAATTGCCTCCCCTCGCTAGAGGGGTTAGTCGAGTTCGAATTCTTCCTGCCAGTTGCTATCTTCTTCCAGCGGTTTCTGCTCTTTTTTATCCAGCACAAAATTTTCCAGCACGAGAGTATCCATTTCCGTACGCATGAAACAACGGTAGGCCTGTTCCGGGGTGCAGACAATGGGCTCCCCGCGAACATTGAAGGAGGTATTGATCAATACCGCGCATTGCGTGGCTTTTTCAAACTCCCGGATCAAATTATAGAATTTAGGATTGGTTTCGGCATGAACCGTTTGGATACGGGCCGAATAGTCCACATGCGTGATCGCCGGAATCTGGGACCGGGGAATGTTCAACAAATCTATGCCAAACAATTTCTTTTGCTCATCGGTCATTGCAATGCGTTTATCTTCACGCACCCCCGCCACCATCAACATATAAGGACTTTCACTATCGATTTCAAACCACTCCTGAACCTTTTCTGCCAAAACTGCGGGAGCAAAGGGGCGAAACGATTCGCGGTATTTAATCTTAAGGTTCATCGTCGACTGCATTTTAGAGTTGCGCGGATCGCCAATGATGCTCCTCCCCCCTAGCGCACGTGGGCCAAACTCCATCGGCCCCTGAAACAAGCCAACTACCTTACCGGCTTGCAAATCTTTCGCCACCGCTGGGGCCAGTTGAGGGTCGTCATAATATTTATGGGGAATGCCCTGCCCGTCTAAAAATTTCCGGATCTCATCGTTTTCAAACTTCGGGCCGAGAAAGGCTCCCCGCATCGAGTCTTTGCCGTTGGTCGCTCTTTCATTTCCCAGCATCTGATGCCAGATACTGAGCGCCACACCCAAAGCGCCCCCTGCATCTCCCGCCGCTGGTTGAATCCAAATCTGGTCGAAGATTTTTTCTTTGAGAATCTTGCCATTACCCACGCAGTTTAAAGCCACGCCTCCAGCAAGACACAGGTTTTTCATGCCAGTAAGTTCCCGGATGTGACGGGCCATTTTAATCATGATCTCTTCGGTCACCTTTTGCAGGGAAGCCGCGATATCCATTTCCTTTTGAGTGAGTTGGGTTTCGGACTTGCGGGCGGGGTGGCCGAACACCGAGGCAAACTTGTCGTTGGTCATCGTCATGCCACCCAGATAATCAAAATACTCCATGTCCATTCTAAAGGAGCCGTCTTGCTTGAGATCGATAAGGCGGTCCAGGATAAGGTCCGCGTATTTAGGTTCGCCATAAGGAGCCAACCCCATAACTTTGTACTCACCACTGTTGACCTTGAAGCCAAGATAATAAGTGAACGCTGAATAAAGCAGGCCGAGGGAATGTGGGAAATGCAGTTCCTGCAACAACTCTATTTTATTGTCCTTGCCTTGGGCAATACTACTGGTGGCCCATTCTCCCACCCCATCCATCGTAAGAATGGCCGCCTCCTGAAACGGGGAAGGAAAAAACGCACTGGCCGCGTGCGACTCATGATGCTCGCCAAACAGAACCGGCCCCTTATAGTCCAAGTCTTTGCGGATATTGGCCCGGGTCCATAACTTGTCTTTCAACCAGACCGGCATCGCCAACAAATATTGCCGCAGGCCCTTGGGAGCGATACTCAGATAAGTTTCAAGAATGCGTTCGAACTTGACGAATGGCTTGTCATAAAACCCGACATAGTCCAGGTCAGAGGTCTGAATGCCTCCTTGCTGAAGGCAGAACTCCGCCGCTTTTTTGGGGAACGAGGCATCATGCTTCTTGCGGGTGAAACGCTCCTCCTGGGCCGCCGCAATGATCTCACCGTCTCGCACCAGGCACGCCGCCGAGTCATGATAAAATGCCGATATTCCTAGAATATTCATATTAGATGGACGAAAAGTTAGCGGCCTGGTATAAAAAACACAGTTGCATTTGCTTGCTTTACAAGGATCGACCTAGAGGGCTAGCTTAACGCTGGTCAGCCAAAGCAACCAGAGCCCAGCAAAAAGAACCGCCGCGTTCAACTTGACCGATAAAGAATGCAGGGTTTTGAAGCGAGCTTCCAAGTCAGGCTTTTCGGTTTCGGAGGCATCTTTCAATTTTTCTTTGAGGGTTTTCGCTCTGGGGTTTACTCCTAAACCAGCACTCGCCGTTCCCAACATCATGATTCCCCAAGCGCACCATTTAAGACCCACTGTTTCCGGGCCGGTTAAAAGAAGCGTCACCAACACCAAAACGCCGCACACATAACCGATCATGTAGTATCTGGGAAAAATAATGCCAACCAGTTCTCCTGCTTTTTCCCGCTCCAGGGTTTTAAAGACCACAGGAGCTACAAAGAAGGAAAAAAAGAAAATACTGCCAACCCAGCAAACCAGGCTTAACAGATAAATAAAATTTATTAACGTGGAACCCATTATCGATTTTTAGTATTTGATTTCTTCATCCCTGGTCGGGAATGGATTGAATTTCATCAATAATTTTTTGCGCCGCTTCTCTTGGGTCTTTAGCATCGCGGATGGGCCTGCCGACAACAATGAGATCCGCCCCATCCTCTATGGCCTGAGCCGGTGTTGCGATTCGGCTTTGGTCGTCACCCGCCACATCGGACCCTTGCGGACGAATTCCCGGAACCACAATTTTGAATCCCTCACCACATTTTTGTCTGACCAGTTTTGCTTCCTCTCCTGAACAAATGACCCCGGCACATCCCGAGTTTTGCGCCCGAACCGCCCGATCCAACACCAGGACTGCCGCGTTGATATCATCACGAATACCCAGACTCGCCAAGGAGGAAACGCTGGTACTGGTGAGCACCGTTACCGCCAGCACTTCCAGGCCTGAATCCTTCACCTCGTCAGCCGTCTCAAGAATGGTTTCCCCCTCTGTTGAGTGAATGGTAATATACCGGACTCCCAACTTCTCCGCCGATCGCAAAGCGCCTCTTACCGTAGTGGGAATATCGTGAAGCTTGAGATCAAGAAAAATGTTTGCTGCGGAATGATCCTGAATCATTTTGACCACATCGGGACCTTCGCGGATGAACAGTTCCAAACCTATCTTGAAGCAACCGACCAGCCCATCCAGCATTTTTACGAAACGCTCCGCTTCATTTCTCCCTGGAACATCCAGGGCAAAGATCAACCGGTCTTGAAGAGTCATAGGAGTGGCATTCATATTACAGAAGTGATCCAGCGAAACGAGTATATCAAGATTCTACCTCACTCTTGGTGGAAAATGCTCTCGGGGAAACGCGTCATGATCGAATGATCCCTGATGTCCGGCCTCTGGCGGTCCAGCTCCTGCCCGGCCAATTCCTTGAACATCATCAAGGGCACGTTGCCTCCGGCAAAAATAGTGTGTACAAAACCGCTGCCGAAACGCAGGTTCACATCGGTGAAGAAAAATTTTCCAGCCTCGTCTCGTATGCCCTGAATTGTACAGGGTCCTGTCAAACCCAGTTTGGTGCCAAGTGCTTCCACCCTATCAATAATTCCAGCATCCATATCGATACGACTCACCATGACCTCTCCACCTCGAACTGTCAACCGTTCACGTGGAACGATCAGGCGGGGCGAGCCTTGCTGGTCGAAAAAGCAATCTACGCTGAACTCTTTTCCATCAACCCGTTGTTGAAATACATGATCGGGACATTTTTTCTTGTAAAAGTCCCAGTCGCCATAGCTCTCCAAGACAAACAGGTTTTTACTGCCTTCTCCCCGGCGCGGTTTGGCAATAAGAGGGAACGGAAACGAAGTCGCTTTTTTACCCGCCAAAAATGTTGGCGGAGTGTCGAATCCTTCTCGTTCCATAAACTCATGCAACTTCCATTTATCGTGGCAGGTTTCGAGGGATTGATTATCAGGTATCCATAAACGGCGACCGCCCTTGCCAAGTTCTCGACGATTGTAGGTCATGAACTCAATGGACTTGTTGGTCAATGGAATCAGGGCAGAAATCGTTTCGGTTTGGCAAAATTCGAGAAGCGATGGCAAGCACTGAGAATCTGAAAAAAGCGGCAAAACCTGCGAGCGATCTGCTTCTTTAAAGGAAGGCGCAAGCGGATCGCTATCCACACAGATCAACTCAACGGACTGCTGGAATCCGGATTTTGCGTCCTGAAACGCCTTGATCAGGGAAACCCTCCAATGCGGAGCCAGAAAAAGGATTTTTAAAGGTTCCATTTAATAACTACTCAGATGACTTATTTGTTTGAGAATCTTTGCCGATGCGCCCCAGATTCTGTGGTGATGAAACCAGTACATCACCCCTTCTTCAGAGGGCTTGCTCCCAACATCCCGTTGTTGCGTTAAAAGCAGGGAAGTGAAGGGAATTTCCAAAACTTCTCCCACCTCATTCTCAGCGGGCTCATACTCAGGGGCCGAAGGCAGAACCGAAACAAAAGGGGTGATTTCAAAACCTAAGCGTGTGTTGACAACAGGAAGCTGTCCCAGCACATCTTCGGGTTGAACCTGGATGGCAAGCTCTTCCTCGGTTTCTCGGAGTGCCGTGGCCAGCAGATCATCATCCTGCTCTTCAAACACTCCGCCGGGAAAACTCACTTCTCCTGCATGATACTTAAGGTGCATGGCTCTTCTGGTCATCAGCACATAGGTTTTTTTTGGCTTGGGATAAAGCATAACCATCACCGCAGCCCGCTGGGGATGGGGGAAAGTCGTCTCTCGCACCAGGGGAAAATCGTGCTGCAGTTTGTGTCTAATTAAAAACAGGTCCATAAATGTCCTTTGTTTCCGGTACCAGGCTTACCTACCAAACCTTTTTGTATTCTTCGATGTCGAACCCAACGGTAACTTTATGTTTATCCACCGCGATCGGACGTTTGATCAACATTCCGTCGGAAGCAAGCAAATCTAAAGCCTGGCTTTCGGTCATGGTTTTCAGTTTGTC
>JYMV01033137.1_pt1 | contig 12030 bp, 10 predicted proteins | sample 338911 | NCBI WGS metagenome assembly JYMV01 (sample SAMN03354496, study PRJNA234377) | hydrothermal vent metagenome | biome: Deep sea; feature: Hydrothermal plumes at the Eastern Lau Spreading Center, Western Pacific Ocean; material: Seawater | place: Tonga | collected 2009 | depth 2000 m m | reverse complement strand
TTGGTATTGAAAATAGCTTCTGTTTTGTTTTTTCCTGAATCTGTAATTTAAACACATAATTTTTTGCCAGATTTGGCATAATTGTCTTTTTTGCCAGCCCGGGAGGGCCATTGAGAATGACTTTGCTTCCGGCCGGTTTCTCGAGCAAATACCAGAGATAACCCAACTCGTTAATCCCATTTGTGCCCGCAATACTAGCGCTGCCATCCAGATTGAAAGGTTTGTCGACCTTCATACCCAGAAAATCCTCAAATTCACCGGCATTGGCCACCGGGAGAAGATCGCTGTTCGGCGCAAGCAACTGAAGAGGGTAGGTAAGTTTGAGCTCACCATTTAGCTCCAATGTGAATTGCCCGCTCTGGGGCTCTAGAATACCGGGATTCAGTTCCAAAACGTAGGCACGCACACCGTAAGCTCCAATTGGGAGGGCCGCGTTCGGGTCAAAAGCCAAGGTCCAGGGCGAGGCGCCCTGGTCACTGCTTAGCTGGGTGGAGGTCACCTTAAGTGGCGTCGGGCCACAGTTGTAGATCACCACGTGGCGCTTTAGACCGTTGGGAGTAAAGAAGGACTGAAGCATGGGCTCTGCAATATTGCCGGGCGCAGCTTCCAAACAGGGCGGCGGTAAAACAGAGCGTATTGGAACCACGGTCGAGGTATGACCCGGACAGTCCGTAACCAGGGTCAAGCCGGCCTTTTCCAAACCCGTGTTTCCGATCTGGGTGACCGTGATTTCTATTTTAGCTAGAGGTGCAATCGAAATCGGCACACTCAGGTTGCATTGCGCCCGGCCCTGCCCTTTGAGGAGACAAATCTCCGTACTGTACTCAACGCCTTTTGGATCTTCAGGAATCATGACCCCGAGAAGCACCACATTCGTGTCGTTGGGATTGGCGACGGTCACCACCTTGGGGCCGCTTGACCCACTGAAATCCAGGAATCCCGAGACTTGTGACGCATAGGACAGATCCAATTCACAGGCGCCCACTTGTGCATTGGCCGTCAACTCCAATGGACTCTCGGCATCATTGGAATAAATCGTCACTGTGGCAGTGTCCTCTGCCCCGTCCGTACTGGGATGGTAGCTCAACTTAAAACGCAGATCCGGGGCCTCCTCAGAATCTGTTGCCGGCACTTCCGCTCCCGGATCAAAATCACGTTCCAGGGTGTACCCCTGCCCGCTTTGGGCAAGCTCCACGTTGTAAACGACCAAAGGGCAGTTACCGCTGTTCTGAATCCGAAATTGCTTGGTCTCCGGATTGGAAGGCGTCGCTTTGGTGAAGGTGAATGAAGTGGGATAGATTTGAAGAATCGGCGCACACCCAGCTCCGTCCAATTGTGTACTATCCGAGTCCGAATCACTCTGAAGGTCAGCGTCAGACGTGTTCGAAGCACACGAAACCAGAAGAACGCATCCCAGCGTCAACAGTCCATAAAGCAGCCAGTGCTTCACTGAGTTAGGGTGCGACATCCACCTCTACCGTGACTTCGTCGCTATACAGAAAATCTCCGCTCATTCCATGAACCTGGAGACCAAATTTGTATTTTCCGGCCGTATCAGGAATGACGGTTCGACCCGGCGTTGATGGTGCACCGTTGAGAATGACGTTGCTGCCCGCCGGCTTTTGGAGCAAATACCAGAGGTAACCCTTCTCGTAGAGGCCCTCGGAGCCGGGCTGACTGTTTGCAGCGCTCAACAAGAGAGGCACTCCCACTTTAGCCCCGACGTAGTCTGCGGCACTTCCACAATCAGCAATGGGTTTTGTGCCTAGCGGATCAATAATCCCCTGAAGATCGATACCCACTGCATCAATTTCCACCCCGTTTTTGTCGAGATGCTTCATGAACAGTGTCCCGCCCACCTTGCTGTTATTGTCAGTGACTTTCATCAACAGTTCGAGGACATGCAATCCACCCACGGGTATGACGACATCACCGGTAGGCGCGTTGATGACCGTCCAATATTCCGATGGATCGTTGGGATAAAAATCGTCGTGAATTTCTACCTTGGTCAGTGTGAGATCTTTATTGCCACAATTGTAAATTACGAGATTCCGCAGCCGTTCTTCACCCTTGGGTCCAGAAAATTGAATGGGATTCGGCGAATCTCCACTTCCCGGCGCCAGATCAAAGCAAGGCTTGGGATCACCGCCATAAGCTGGAATCAAGAATGAATGCTTGCCGCCGCAACTGTAGTCCACTTCCAAATTAGTATTGAGCCCGTCTACTGTGGCCGGCTTGTAAGTCACTTTGATATCCAAGCTCTTGCCCTCTGCAAGCGCAACAGGGGGTTTAAGATCACACATTTCCGATCCATCGGCCTGGGGCAAACAGAGATCCCAGGAATAGTGAGTTCCGTCCGGATCCTGAGAGAAATTGATGCCTCCAGTAACAATAGAGAAGGTAGACGGACCATTATTCAGCACATTGACAGTCAGGGTTTTTGTGCCGTTTTCAACGAGTGTAAAATCCAAGAAGCCCTGGGATTGTGTCGAATACGAAAGCTCATAGCCGCAGCCCTCAACTTTAGTCCCCACACTCAAATAGATTGGGTTGTTGTTGGGATCGCTGGTGTATATGGCATAGGTCATGGTGTCTGCCGCCGAATTGGAGTTGGGCTGATAGGTCACTCTAAACTTGGCCGGCGCGTACCCGGGGGCGTCAGTTGTATCTACTTTCTGACCATTGATGAAATCCTGGTGGAGCGTGAAGACCGAACTGGTCGACATGGCTTCAATCTTGTCCACGGTAAATTCACACGTCCCCTGATTCTCAATCTTGAATGTTTTGGTTTCTGGATTGGTGGGAGTCGCATTGTAGAAAGTGTCCGATGGTGGATTGAGCCAGGCCCCGGGAATGCACGCATACGGCTTTAAGGTCACGTAACTCACCGGTCTGTCGGGATCGTCTGACACAATCTTGAGAGTGGCAGCATTATTGTCGATTCCCTCCGGTTGATACACGATTTGAATCTTCCAGGACTCAGCATTGGCACTTTTTATAGAGCGCGGAAATCCGATTAGAGGCTCAAAGCCAAGCCACTCGATGCGCACATATTGGTTCTTAGCGCTTGAACCTTCGGACTCCAGATTGAAGTCCAGCAACTCAATCGACAAGATCTCCAGATCGGCATTGCCAACGTTTCGGAACACCACGTCAACCACATCTTTGGCGCCGGTACCGGGTATTAGTGAGGAAGAAAAGTTCAGGTCAACCGTGTCGTCTTTGGCGTCAACAATGCCGGCATCCCCACCTTGAATTTCGAGGTCCGCACTCTTTCCCTTCGAGTACTTCTGGCAACCAACGCTCAGAATCAAGAGCATGATAACGAATAGAGACGACTGGTTAATTCCAGAAAAGAAACTCAACATTTAGAACCTCCACGTAAGCGGCCGAATTATAGCGGCGGTGGCGGTGTGGTTACAATCTTTGATTCGCCAACGGGAGCAATAACTGCGTGCGCACCGAGGCTTATTCTGAAGACCAGCGCCATTAAAAGGGCCAGCTCAAGTAACCACAGCAGTGCTGTACCAGCCTTACCGAGCAAATCCGTACTGAAAAATCGCAATCCAACGCCGGATTCAAAGCGATATTTTAGGAAGCCCAAAAAACCAGGCTGCCCGGAATGCTCACTCAAGAACGCCTGAATAACCCGCTCTTCGTCGGTGTCGTTCCATTGAGGATTATCCAAACCCGCAAACTCGGTTTGAAGCCGCACTTCTGGTTTGAAATGCCATTGGTACTCTCCCCAATGAAAGCTCAACATACACGTGACCGAAACAACCACCGCCATGACATAGACAACTGCTTTGCTTTGGATACGAAGAAAGTGCACAAAAAAGCCCAATGCAGCGCCTGCCACGCCACCCATGGCCAACGCTGTAAGCAACGGTATGTAGAGGTCACGGGTCAGCGCTGCACCCATAATCCCCACCGTAATGGCCGACGTGAAGCCCAAAAGGGACATAAGGAGGAGCTTGAACATTGCAGAAAGAACTCTATCGTCCCGATGCAATACGTCAATGCCCCATGGATAATTGACCGTCCCAAAGCCGACCTGTAACCTGTTTTGGAAGATTGTGAAGATTCTATCCCGCAACTGTGTGTCCCTGGGACTTTTGGGCCTGTGCCTCATACTCGGCCTCAGCCGATGTCAGCGCAGCGAACTCCAGGCCGCCGAGCCCAGTGAGGCCTGGCTCGAGCAAACACTCAGAAAACAAATTGTCCCCGGAGTGATGACTTTTGCCATCCCTGATAAATGGAATTTCAAACAAGCCCAATATCCCAGTCAATACGGCAATCAGGTTTTTCACATGGTGCGCGCTGAGAAGGTCGCATCAAACGAAGACCATGGACTTCTCTCTGTTGATATCTCACCGTGTCACCCTCGCCTGTGGAAACGTAGCCTCGATGACCTGGTAGCCAGTCGCTACAAGGCACTGGGTACATTGGGGCCCGTCACCACCCTGCCCCCGGTGTCGACTCTGCCGGCCACCGGATACGAAGTCATGGAACGATACGTCGACATGACCGGTGGTCTGCGAACGGTATTTCAAATATTCCGACAGAAGAAGCGGGTGGTCACGGTCGCATATACTGCGGACCGCACGCATTTTTCAGGCCAGGCGGCGACCCGGCTGGTCAGAGAAGTCAGTAGCAAACTCCTCGTGCATCTCCCGATTCGAAAGTTCTCGGCACCTAAACTCGAAACGAGCTTAAGAAGAGTGGGTCATTTCAAGGCACAGCTACCCAAGGATTGGACTGCAACCGCCCCCATAAAAATGCCGACAATCGTTCCAGCCGAAAAAGTGGAGTTCATGCCTCCCAACTACAAAGGCGACAATGAAGGGCCGCGACTCACAATAGCGGTCTTACGGCTCAAGCATCTGCTGGAGGAAGGATTGGAAATACAGGAACTTATCCCATCAACCAAGGCCATCCAGAACCCGGCCAAAGGCCAACAGCCTCACGCCACAATCGTGGAACTTAACTCCGAAACCCTTGCCGCAATGCGTGTTATCCACCTGGGTCGGGACGTCATCACCCTGACCTACGCAGCACCGGACTATCTCTTTGAGGCAAAACCTGCACTCGATCTACTTGACAGGATTGCTCACTCCATTGAACTAGTCCCATGAATGATCAAAGTGTTTATGATTTAATCGAGTGGTCCCCAGTCAATCTCATGCTTACCGTTTGCCACGGAGAGTTGATCGGCGTGAATTTCTTACGAGAAAACGAAGACCCGCCGCGAGAAATACCCAGAGACCCAGAGGCAGCTAAATTTGCCACAAGCCAGGTCCAGGAATACCTGAGTGGCAAGCGCAAGAGTTTTGACCTGCCGTTGACTCTCCATGGTTCACCCTTTCAGGTTGGAGTTTGGATGCAACTCCGACAAGTCCCTTACGGTCAACTTCAAAGCTATAGTGAAGTTGCACGCGCTATGGGTCGATATGGAGCCAGCCGCGCAGTCGGTGGTGCAGTGCGTAGAAACCGGCTTCCCATCATCATTCCTTGCCATCGCATTACAAGCAAGAATGGTCCGGGCGGATTCACCGGCGGCCTCGACATAAAAAAAGCACTTCTCGAGATTGAGGGCGTCACCTTAGAAGATGAGTGACATTGCGCTCTATCTGCGCGCCGACTAAGCTTCGTAACAGGAGTCCATTCATGACCACCCAACTTGCTGTATTGATAACCACGCTCTTCCTTGTCTTCGGCTGCAGCGGCACCAATGAGCAGGGCAATTCCTCAAGTGGCAACGACTCAACCGACGATACTTCCACGGGAAATGGAAGTAGCGACGGCACAACCAACAGCAGTGGTAGCGGTGATGGAGATGGCACAACAAACGGAACGATCGATGGCGGTACGGGTGAGACACTCTATAAAGGCTCGTTTACTGCCACAGTAAATATGGACGGGCAATCCGAAGAATATGCGGGGAAAATAGAGTTGAAGTTGCGTGCAGACGGACTGTTTAGCGGCGCTGGAAGCGGCGCTGCCACCAACAACAACGGAAACTCAATTTCATTAGAGCTACACGGTACGCTGACCGAGGATGGTACACTGGATGGCGAAGTGGTCTGGAAATGGATGGACGAGACTCAGAGCCAAGATGTTGTATGCCCGCTAACCGGCGCACTGGCTGATGAGGGATTTCAAGGCGACTTCACCGGCGGTACTCAACAGCAGAACCTTCAGGGGAGTTTCACGCTGCTTCCATAGGCTGGGCTACTGATCACATGGACTCAGCAGAGCCACGCTAGTGCCTGCTTGTTCCGCTGCGCACACGTTCTCGTAGGTCACACCGTCACACCCACAAACAGGCTCAAAGTCCTTTGGACATAAGTCTCCTTTATCAAGGAAGGCACACTCACCAACACTCTGGCAGTCCCCGACTTTTTTATCACAAAAAAGAAGACTCGAAGACCCACAATGACTATTGCTCTTACAGGCTTTTGCCCAGCACGCGTCCGGGCAGCCATCCTTCGTAGTATCAACTCCATAAAACCCATCAGCGCATTTCAATTGTTTGGCACACTCACACTTGCCATCTTTGAGTTTTTGAACCTTATTCTTTTGCCGTTCGCAGTCATTCGCATAGCTTTTCATGTCACAGCCGCAAACAGGATTGTCTCCTTCTACACATAAGTCTGCATCCAGGACACAGGCACCCTGTTCACCGCTGCACACGCCGATGGGCAACTCACAAAAGGTCTCGATGCCGCAATCTGATTTTACTGTCGCAATTTTGCATTCAAGCTCGCAAGGGCCTTTGGCCTGGATATTGACGCCCACTGCGCTCGCTGCACAGTAGTCGTCGTAGGTCTTTCCGTCACAACCGCAAATTTCGAACGGCCCGCTTTTCAGGCATAGGTCATCATCTGTAGCAATACAGATACCCGGACCGCTACATAGAGAAGGACTGAAATAGCAGAACTTGCCCACCCCACATTCCAGATTGCTCTTACAGCCCGACGAGGAGCAGCTGTCCGGACATCCGTCGCCGGTGGTGTCCACGGGAGCTGTCGCTGACGTACAGTTAATGGCCGGACAATTACACGCACCCACCGCGGCCACGTTGATTCCTGCAATGGCGGCAATGCAGCTGTTTGTATAACTGCTTCCATCGCAACCACACACCCACGCAACGGTCTCACTGCATTTTGTGGGCAACAATGAGCATTGACCCGTCAAAGCACAGCCGTTGTCTGGTTTTTGGCAATACTCGCCCTTGACGCACTCTTTCTCGCTATCGCACTCGATCTTAGAATCGCAATCCAGTTCGCCAACCAGCGTCGATTCGCATTTCTCAACGCACTTTCCAGCGCTGCAGGCCCAATAAGCAGTACATATTGGACAATTCAGCATGCACTTTTTATCCAAACTAAGCTGCTTGTTCTCATAGCAGTCGCACACATCAACGCAGCTCGCATCGCAGCTATCTGGGCACTTATCGTTATTCGTGTCGACGGGCTCCTGGCCGCTGGCGCATATAATGGCTGGACATTTGCACTCTCCTGCACACTTTTTCGGTGCAGCCGCATCGCAGGTAACCTGATCCCCCGCACACTGACCGCTATTGCACTGATCGAACTTCGTACAGGCATTACCATCGTTACACGTGTTCCCATTCGCGAAGGAATGCGCACAGCCCTTTCCTTCGGAACACCAATCTTTCGTGCACGGATTGCCGTCATCACATTGATTCTTTGGGCCCGGAACACACACGCCATCTGCGCACTCATCTTCCAAAGTGCATGGATCGTTATCCGAACATTTTGCCTTGGCCGGTTTGGAGTCACAGCCTTTAGACTGCAAACAGGTGTCGAGCGTACAAGGGTTGCCATCGTCGCAAATAACCTCAGTTTTCCCGGCGCAAACACCGTCGTTGCAGAGATCACCCTCGGTACAGGGATTGCCGTCGTCACAGACGCCATCATTGACCGGAGAATACATACAGCCCTTTGCGGGGTCGCATTTACTCAACGTGCAGCTATTTCCATCGTCGCAAACAACATCCTCGGCATCTTTCGCAGAACAAACACCCTGGTCACATATCTCACCGGTCGTGCACTTGTTGCCGTCCTCGCAGCCTTGGGTCCCAAACGAGAAAGCGCATTCCCCTTTGACACAGCCGACCTTTGTACACTGCTTGCTCAATTCTTTAGGCACCAAACAATCCGAATTTAACTCGCACTGACAGGAGACCACCTCCGCCACGCAGGCTCCAGCCAGGCAATTCCCATTTTTAGTGCACTCCCCACCGTCACAAGGGGTGCTGATATCCGCGTCTTTCACGGAGCACTCACCGTTTACACAAGCGTTCAGCGTGCATACATTGTCATCATCACATTGCTTATCAATGGTGCATCCCTGACATTTTTGAGTTTGAAGATCACAGTACTCGCCCGTTCCGATTTCGATGCAATGACTATCTTCTGTGCAGTCACGGCACTGAAATCCGCCTTTTGCCTGCTTGACACACACACCTTTAGCGCAATGAGAATCATCGAAGCAGGCCATGCAATCACCGGAATCTAGATTGCAATACCCAATGGAACAGTGCGTATCATCCTGGCACTGAACACAACTTGAAAACTCCGCACTCCAAATCGGAAAAGGATCGGCACAAGAAGTGGGAGGGGTTACTTCCGTATCGCTCTGCACAACATCATCGACGGACTCCACCGGATCGCACGAAATAGAGACACACAAAAAGGTGCCCGCAAGCAACAGGTGCATGGAAAAAGCAAGAATGGGAGTGTTCCTAAACATCACTTACAATCTTCCCTTCGCATTCGTGCCGTCCTTTGTTGAAATTTCTGCAATACACTTGCCAATCTCCACGTTACACATGTTTCCATCGTGACAGTCACCATCATCCAGACATTGCACACAACGCTGACTGAAGGTGTCACAAAAGTCAGGACCACCGCCGCATTGATCATGGGTTGAGCAACGATCATCGCACAGCGTGGAGTAGTGACAGTACTGGCTGGCGGAGCAGTGGGAGTCCACAAGACAAACTACGCATCGATTCACAAAACTCAAATTGAGGCACCAGGGTTTCCCACTTCCTTCACAGTCCTTGTCGTTCGTACAACCAGTGTCCGTAAAAGGTGGGTAACATTCTCCCGTAATGCAGTGATAACCCGACACGCAGGGGTGGCGATCGTTGCATTCCGCGCCCTCAATGGGGACTTCAGCCAAACATCCCGCCAATGAGCTAAGCAACAGAAGGCACAATCCACCAATCACACTGGAACGAGCGCAAATTTTCTTAACTGAAACTAAAACTGAGATTTAAGCTGCACTCCAGTTGGCGTTAACAGCACTTCAATGGGCGGCCTGTATGTCACCGTCTTGAACCGCTTATCTAATGCAAACCAGATTACGCTACCAATCGCTGCGGCGCCACCTACCGAATACATGGCAGCCGCTATTTTTTCATTCTGGGCAGCACGTTCATTCGCTGCTGAGCGTTCGTCAGCCCATTGTGCCGCCTGAGCATCGTCATGTGCTTGAAACGCAACCGCATGAAAACCAGCGGCGCCCCCCAGAGTGGCCATGCCTGCCCCCAACAACGTCCAGGCACGACCATTGGCGTACCAGGGTTCGATTTCCAGACGCTGAACCGTCAGACTCTTGGCGTATTGATCTCGTAACCAACTTTGAGCGCGCGCGGGTCCAAAAGGCTTTGAAAAAAGACGTTTTTCATAATAGGCAGACGGCCCACGAGCCGACAGTACGCTTCGATTTCGCTTTTCCAGCTGACTCAGTTCCAGGTCGCCTCTGGCGCCGGCAGGCACCACGTATTCGTCGTCGCCGTGCACAACGACAAAGGATCCATTGCCCGGTATACCCATCCAAAACGCGTGACCGGCGGCCTTGTGGAAATCGACATAGCGAACCATCTCGCCATTGATCAGGTGGCTCTTTCCAGCAAAGTCTTTGCCAATACGAACGCGGCTCGGGAAATGTCCGTCCTTAAGCGAAATAATGGGAAGATTGGGTGCCGACAACGGCGGCCTGATATAAGGCTTGATGCGATAGATTTCGTTCTTTATTTCGGCATTGGCGGCCGCCACAAACGCAGCCAACTCAGCAAAGCCCACCTCACCATCATCGTTCAGATCACCCGGACCCAGCAGGGCGGAGCGAATTTCATGACTGAAAATACCGGATAGATATTTGCCCCATTCATGGACCTCACCAACCGTAGATGAACTCAGTATGACACCAACGTTGGGATAGGACTCGAGCTTGAGCGATGTCCCAGTCACCCGTCGACGCTGCGAAGAACCACGACTGTTCACAAGCAATGCGGCATTGCACGCATCAGCAATTAACACCACATGGTGTGGGTTATCGCCCTTGGTGGGACCAAAAACACTGTAATAAAGGTCACGAGTGGTCCAATGGCCGTCTTCAAGATGGACGTAGCCACGCCCCTCCTGGTCGTAGTTTCCATGTCCGCTATACACAAAGAAAAGAACCGGACGGTCTCCGCGTTTCCGAGCAACAGCCATGTCTTTTCGTAGAGAAGTCAGTGCATTCAAGATGTTCTGACGAGTCGGCGCTTTATGTTTCTTTGCACCAAATACTCGAGCGCTTGCTTTGTCCATGTGGGTCAGCAAAATGCTCTTTTCCGAAACATTTTGAAGGACATGGGCGTACTTTATTGCGTCGTCATCCGCATATTTGAGTGAGGCCAATTCAGGGTCGTTTGACCCATTGTAGCCAACGATTAATGAGAATCGGGCCCAGCGAGCGCTTGCTGTGGAAGCGAACGCCACCGTACCTGCTAACAATATCACCAGGATCACTGCGTTGTTTTTCATATTTCTCATGGTCTTTCCATCCCTCGGGAACCCGCAGCAATCTTCACATCAAGAATACGGATAACCGACCTCGAATCCAACCCCAATTCCGCTCTCAACCAGCTCTCCATTGGCTCAGCGGCTGGGCGGGAGGTAATTGCTGCACGCACCTTCTCCAACTGCAACGGCGATGCTGTAAAAATAGCAACCACCTGTAATGGGCCAACCTGATGTTTCTTAGACAGGTCAAATTCAAAGGGCTCCACGCTACCGCCCAGAACCACAGACACACCCACTTCCAGTGACCGGCTGCCCTGCTCTCCCGCTTCCGGGTCGGGCCAATACCAGATTGGCGGGTTCGTTTTTTGAATCCCCAGAATGAATCCATAGCTCAATTCAGGGTCCAGGCGAGTCGTATAGATTCTCAGGTAGTCAGCAATAAAGGCTGTGCTCTCGCCCGCCAGAACCTCATATTCATTCTTGCCTTCGGTAACGCCTGACAGGCCGATTCCGCCCCGAAGCTGGGGCTTCAAATGACCCCGCACGCCAAAGTAATTCTCGCCCTGCGCTGAATGAACAGGCAGTTCACCGTCCACTGAATGAGTTCCACCCTGAGGAAACGCAACAAATGCAATGATGGCCGCGGCAATCCCGCCTGCAACAAGACGCCAGGAAAACACCCACGCCATGCTGGAACGCGGCTGCTCCCGTTCAATGACTGCATCCACAAGCCCAATCATCATGCGCCCACGCTCAAAACCGCTGGGCATGTCCGGGTTAGAGCCCACCATCTCTCGATGCATTACAACAGCGCGATCGTACTCGCCTGCACAATCGGAACACTCACGAACGTGGCCGCGCATTCGATCTTCGTTCTTCGATGTCCACTTGGCGCCGGGATCCAGATAACGCATGATTAGCGCCCGGGTTTCTTTGTGATTAGCTAAGCCCATGTACCCTCGCATGACGCTGCATAAGACGATGCAGCAGCGCAATGGTTTTTCTAACTTTGTATCGGGTCATCCCTATGTCTTTAGCAATACTCTCTTCAGCCTCGCCATTTACATAATAACGTTCAAGGATAATTTTCTCGTTGGGATCACTCAGATCCTCATAAAATTTACGCATCACCTGAGCCGCTTCAGACTTGATTATGGTGTCCTCTGCAGTATCCGGTGCGGCGCCTCCCGGGTCGGCGACCCAGTCC
>JYMV01023351.1_pt1 | contig 12033 bp, 10 predicted proteins | sample 338911 | NCBI WGS metagenome assembly JYMV01 (sample SAMN03354496, study PRJNA234377) | hydrothermal vent metagenome | biome: Deep sea; feature: Hydrothermal plumes at the Eastern Lau Spreading Center, Western Pacific Ocean; material: Seawater | place: Tonga | collected 2009 | depth 2000 m m | reverse complement strand
CTGTTAGTGCTCGGTTAAGTTCCGTTGAAGATAAATCCTCCTTGCAAAGCATGTTCCGACATAGTTCAAGAATGCTCGGTTTCGTTGCATTCCCTGCAATGATTGTTGTATTTGTTTTGGCTGAACCTCTACTTCGAATGTGGGTTGGAAGAAGTGTTTCAAACCCTTCTGAGTTATTACCTCCATCTGAACTTCTTGTCAAAATTATGGTTCTCGGCCTTACTTGCAGAGCCATTTCAGATGGCTGGATGAAATTATTTTATGGAGCAGGGCATATTCGAAAATATGCTCCATACGTATTGGTAGGAGGATTCGTCAACCCATTACTTTCGATCGGTTTTATTTTATTGCTCCCAAAAAGTTGGAATTTTACCGGAGCAGCAGTTGCTTATTCACTAGTATTCCTCATCGTACACATGGTCATCATGCCAAAAGTTACAGCAAAACAAGTTGGTTTAACATTTAACACAATCATATCTCCTATTTTCAGACCACTCATTGTTGCGTTTGTTTCATTTCCAATATTATTTGTTGGGTACCTCTTTACAGATACCCAGACCCTTGATTGGACAGGAGTCATAGTAGGTGTTGGAAGTTATGCACTTCTGTACGGTATCGCTAGTTGGTGGTTTATTCTTACTAAGCGGGAACGCAATGGAATCAAACGGCTTTATTCGCGTGTCACAGATCGCTCACTACCTTCTTCGTAATCCTCAAAATCTTCCGGTGGGGTTTCGTCAAAATCGTACATTTCTTCTTCGGGTTCATCGTCATACATGGCACCCTCAAAATTTCCATCACGAATATCTACCCAAATACATATAAAAAGACTAGCAAGAACAACGTGTAAGTATGACCAAGTGTATGTCGGCCAATAGACAACTTGGTTAAATAAACCTTGAATATACATTGCGATAAGTAACATCACGAGTACGCTGTAGAGTAATGTGTCGCCGGGCAAGTAATTCCGAACCTTCCATAATTTGAACCCACACATTGTTGAATAAATCGTGAGATACACCATCGGTAGAGCAATCGACGCACCTCCGATATACATCAAATACAACCACGCATTATGTGGATGCATTCCTACTTCGTTTAAAGATTTGTAGTATGACTGTCCGTTTGAGCCTAATAAACCAAAAATTGGCCGTCTTGGAAATACTTCTCGAAAATATGCCGACCAAATTTCTAACCGACCTGTTTGGAGTGAACCAAATCGCTCTAGATTTGCATCAGTACCTAGAGAAAATATATAAGGTATAGCAATAGCTGCAACTGCTAACCCTAAGAACATCATCCAAGGTCGTTTGGTAACAACCAGCAAGATCGGGATCAACACCAACATAATTGCGAGCATCGTTTGCCTACTTCCAGTAAGCAACGCCATGCCGATTGTGAGCATTAATAACCCAAGAAAAAATGGGCGTAATGACAGTTTCTGATATGTCAAACCTGTGTAAGCTAAGAGTGGAGCAGCAAGCGCAAACAACATACCTGTTTGGTTTGCATTCGCACCCCAAGGTTGAAATCTCCCCATGCCACCACGAAATGATTCTAGAGGATAAAGAATGAGGCCTGAAATTGGAATAAGAAGTGCAATAACACAGCCGAAAGTCAGTGCGTACACCATCTTTCTCATGTCGGAGTAGTAGACAATCGTTCTTGCAGTTAATACTCCGGCTAATGTTAAGGTGACCCATTGCATTCGAAGAATGATCGCTAGCATTCTTTCTTGTACAGTAAGTACATAGAAAATCGAGACAACTGCAACAATCACAAATATCCAGACGACCCCAGGAATATGCCTCTTTGGACCGGGATGCACCAGGGCAGATAAGGCAATGAGAAAATATGCACCCCCAGAACTCAGTTTTGCGGCTGCTGAAATAGGACCTAGCCCTGGGGATCGAGCAATAACCAACCAAGGAACCAAGATGACAAGCGTCAAAAAGAGACGTTTTTCTTTTGGAACGATGAAAAATGCAATAATGCAAAAGACTACTGGCAGTAGTAACAATGGCTGCTCTGCAACCAGCTGAAGATAAATCTCTACTTTATCCATAATCGAATAGTACCCTCAGAATATCGACTACTGCTAGTGCAAGCCTCGCAAATTATCTCCAATATAATACTGTGATGAACATGAGCAATTTTCAATTACACTTCTTTGTGTTCTTGACAACTTTCAGCATGGTTGAAAGCACACGAGCGAGTTGGACTCCTCAAGTCTATAACGCGATCAAATGGACTGCTGCAAATCAAGATCAAGAAACGATTGCATTCACTACAAATCAAGGAATCACACGAGTCCCCATCATCTATCACGGTGGTGTAGATAGAGATGAATCTGGCACGATCACAGATCAAAATATTGATCGGTTTTCGCAATGGGTACGTGAGCACCTAGCAATTGACTACTGCGGACCGATTGTGATGGACTATGAACACCCATGGTGGAAAGAACTTAGTGCAAAGTCAATCACACCAAAACGACTCGATGAAATTCTTTCGATTTACACAAAGGGGATTCGGGTTGCTGACAATGTGTTACCGAGTGCTCAGTGGGGATACTGGGGATTACCCTTACTCCGTCAAACCAGTCAAAAATGGCTTGATAAAGGTCTCTCAGTTGAGCCCTTAATTTCCCATTGCTCTGCACTCTACCCAGATATTTACGATAGCAATATGAAGGGTGATAGTGCACCACTTATTGAGAAACACATTTCAAAAGTATTGGAACTTGCTGGTGGTCGCATCCCCGTCTATGTATTTGTATCACCAAGATTCACTGGACAGGGTGGAGATCATTCGTTCTTTGTTCCAAACGATGTATTTCTAAAGCAGACCAATGCTGCAATGAAAGCGGTTTGGGTTGATGAAGATGGCGTTCAACATAAAATTCAAGGATTGATCTTGTGGGATACCTTTAAGTTCTCTCCTGAAAGCGATTGGAAAGAACTTGATCAAAAGCACAAATACTATTTTGAATTACTTCAAGCATTAGTAAAAGCCTGGGAGAAGGAAATGCAAGGAACGGAAGTTAATACGGGTCTATCCACATCTTCCTTTTGCCAATATGCGCTACCAGAACCGAAGAACAGTGTTGTTGAACTCGAGAGTGAATCAACTTCACAATCTGTTGGGGATAGAAGGGTTCAACCTGAAAAAGAAAGCGACCGCGTTGGTAGCGGTCGCATTCGTGGGAATCGAGTAAAAGAGTAAGAGCGAATTAATTTTCTTTTTCTAACTGTCGCAGCCGCCGCAAAAACCTAATTCGTCTCATTGATGCATCATCTGTCAAGTTCCCTCCGGCATTTGGGGTATCTCTGCGAGGTCTTGTTCGATCGCGAAGCTGAGAATCATCTGGATCAAATCCATTACGAGGACCACGATCGGAATCCATCATTGGATCGTCTATCGTTGATTTGGCTTTTCCGTTTCGATCTTTGCGACGCTTGTTCATCGCTTCGATCGCGGTTTCATATTTTTTTTGAAAATCTTTTTGTTGATCTACATTCAACAATGCCCATGCTTTTGATTGATACTCTTCTGAATTTGGGGACAACGCCAGCAATTCACGAGTACGAGTGCCAACATCGTCTGGAATGTCATTCCCATTTTCCATCGCTTCCTTTGATTTCTCTCTTAGTTCGCGCATTTCTTTTCCATATTCTTTTTGAAATGCTTCTTTAGCTTTCCGTAATTTCTGCACTAAAGAATGGACCTCTTTTTGCTGATCTTCTGTTAAATCAAGTGAACGTAGAGTCGTTAGCCACATTCGCAATTGGTTTTGATGATTCTGTTTCGCCTTCCCCGTTATGCGAGCGTGTTCTGCTCGCATGTCTTCTTGCGTTACTTCTTCATCTTGAACAGAAGGCCCCGCAAGTAAATCGCCGTCTGGGTCCTGAGCATAGCCATTTGAGCCTAATAACATAGTCAAAGTAAAGAGTAACCCTAATGTCATGCTATTTAGTTTATGCATTGTGCTGATCCTTTTTGTTAGAGTGGTAGAGATTCAACGTCTCAAGACGACACTATAATGCACTAATTCACTAGGAATGGTAAATAAATGCCCCTTCAACCCTCACAACTCCGTAATGCCCTCGCTACTGTGATGGAAACGGACATTGGTAAAGACATCGTGACCGCTGGCATGGTGAAAGACCTTCAATGTGAGGGTGATGATATCTCAATCGAGATCCAACTTTCATCGAATGAGAGCCCACTTAGAGAGACGATACGCAAGCAAGTTGAGGCTGCCCTGCGGTCTGCGGGTCAAGAAATGGGTGAAGGTGTAGGTGCAGTGAACGTGAAATTTACAGCGGATGTTCGCACTGCCAATGAACGTGTTCGTGAAGACACAAATCCACTTCCAAATGTAAAAAAAATTATTGCAGTTGGTGCTGGCAAGGGTGGTGTTGGTAAATCAACAGTTGCAACGTTGCTCGCAGTTGGACTTGCGAAACGGGGTGCAAAGGTGGGTTTGCTTGATGGTGATATCTATGGACCTTCTCTGACTACGATGTTGGGGTTACAAAAACTCGAATCAAAAGCAGAAGAAAATCAACTGTTGCCTTTTGAAGTACATGGCATCAAGGCGATGACGATTGGAAAACTAGTTGAACCTGATCGTGCACTTATTTGGAGAGGACCAAGAGCCCACAGTGCATTCAAGCAACTTGCAACACAAACGAGTTGGGGTGAACTTGATTATCTCATCGTTGATCTTCCACCGGGTACTGGTGACGTACCACTTTCACTTGCACAACTGCTTCCGCTTACAGGTGCGGTCATCGTTTGTACTCCCCAAGTTGTTGCACAAGACGATGCTCGTCGTGCAGTACGAATGTTTGAGCAACTAGGCATTCCACTGCTTGGGCTTGTTGAAAACATGAGTTACTTTGTTGCTGATGATGGAAAAGAGTACGACATCTTTGGTCGTGGTGGTGGGGAACAAATGGCCGCATCAATGAATATTGATTACCTTGGTGGAATTCCCATCCACCCTGAAATGCGAATCGCAGCCGACACTGGTGAACCACTAAAAAACTGGGAGATCAATGCGTCGATGTCGAAAGCATTTGATGAAGTATGTAGTAACCTTGCCAAAGCAGCATCGTTGAGTGAACCAGATCGCCCTACAATGAGTATTCACTAAAGAAAAAACGATCCCGCGGATAGTTTCTTACCCCAACATCAACACCATCATTGAAACAACGATGCCATTGCTCAAACCGTGAACAACCATGGATGGAATCAGTGAACCTCGCCATTCTCTGAGTAAGTTCATGCCAACTGCAATACTCATCAATGCGGGAATTGCAACCCACCCTTGCGGGTGAATTGCTGCAAATACAAACGAGACTAGAAACACACTACAGGCAATGCTCAGGACATTTGGGAACTTACAACTAGATGACCGTAGTTGTCGATACAAAACACCTCTAAATACTGTCTCCTCAACCACTGGGGCTGCAACTGCTGCCATGAAAATAAGCAAGATTCTTATTGACCAAACACCATTGGCTAAATCAACAATAATTGGATGTGATCCTCCTCCAGTTCCGCGAAACGGCGCTGCTTCTACACCTCCACTCATGAGTTGCTGGATCATAAACAATAAGAGAGTAAGTAAAACACCAACGCATAAAATTGGTAAGGTCATGGCGTAACCAAAAATCCCAGTTCCAATTTCTTTTAGAAAGCCATTTCCAGTTGTCCAGCCAATATCTTTACGGATTTGTTTGTAGGGAACACCCCGAATACGCGCCCAAAAGAGGACAACTAGGCTACCAAAAAAGGCGGCCAGCACAAATACCAAGCCGATGGTCGCGTTTCCATCTGCAACAATTTGTCCAAGTATGGCTGCAACAGAGGTGAATATGACGAACACTAAAATCCAAAGTGCAAAAACTTCTGCGTAAACCCCGTGATGACTTGCTGGTTGCTTCAAACCTGACTTCATTTTTCCATCGAAAGCTTTGACTAATTTTAATATTAGAAATACTAAGCCAACAATTGCAGCGATTGAAACAATCAAGACCACGAGAGTCAAAATTATCACTTTCTTCACTGCTGAGGATTCAATCGCTTCTCGTTCTGCTTTATCTGCTAGAAGGAAAGTTCCAAACCAACCTAGTGATTCTTCCAGAGATAGGTGATCTTCAGGCAAACATCGTCCCCCTGCAACAAGGATGTCGAGCATCTCTTGTATCTTTGATTCCTTCTCTGTCATCTCCATACCTTCATTTGTCAACTCTGCTTGCATTCGAAGGGCAGCGAGGCCTGCAGCTTCAAGATCACCAAGTGCAATCATGAAGGCCATGTATCGCTGTCGTTGCCCCACAGTGCCAGTATCAAGCACTCCGGCTGCTGCAGCTATATTGTTGGTCCCTCCAGACATCACGCTCTGACCAAGAATAAATTCTGCTTGTAAACGAACGATCACCAAACCAGCAGCGTCCTCAACGTTCCCCACATCATCGACTCCCTCCGGAATGGTCTGAAGAGCCGCTATCCCCCCTACAAAGAGGATAATGAGCACCCAAGCTGTTTTTACAAAAGGCGGTGGTCGTCTAAGCATTTAGGAATAATACCACCCAAAGTAGTTGACAATTGGCGTGTTTTTAGGTACTTTTATGCGTTCGTCCCAATGCAGGGATAGAACGAGGAATTAACGACCATGCCACGCCAAACAACTTTTGCTAAGACTGGTGAAATTGAGCCAAATTGGGTTCATGTAGATGCTTCGGGTAAGACCCTAGGTCGCATGGCAACAACAATTGCAACTCATCTTATGGGTAAGCACAGACCAGAATGGACTCCACATGTCCTCACTGGAGATTTTGTAATCGTTACCAATGCTGAAAATGTAGTGATGACTGGTCGTAAGCTTGAACAAAAAACCCAACTGATTTACAGTGGCTACCCAGGTGGTTTGAAAGCACATAAATACAGCGTCTTGGCTGAAAAACATCCTGAACGAATCATCGAAGAAGCAGTTCGTCGAATGCTGCCTAAGTCACGGCTTGGTCGTGATATGTTCCGAAGACTGAAAGTCTACAAAGGCGCAACTCACCCACACACAAACCAACAACCAACTGAGTTGGTCTGCTAATTACTTATTGTCTCGTCGCTTTCTGCGGCATCATACTCACCACGTTCTCAAGAGGGACTCCAAGAGTCTACGAACACCATGACTGAAGAAAAAACTCCTAACCCCAAAACTGAAACTCCTACATCTGAAACTCCTGCGGTAGAAGAAACCAAAGAAGCCGTAGTAAAAGAAACTCCAAAAGAAGAAGTTGTTGCAAAAGAAACTACAAAAGAAAAAGCTGTTGTAGAAGAAACTCCAAAAGAAGAAGTTGTTAAAGCAAAGGCTCCTAAGAAGAAAGTTGAAGCCAAACCAGTACCAAAGCCTGCCGGTGATGCACCTGATGGTCATTGGTGGTGGGGAACAGGACGACGAAAAGCAGCTGTCGCTCGTGTTCGAATCCGTCCAGGAAATGGTGAGTTTCAAGTAAACAAACGCAAACTCACTGATTTTTTCTCAGAAATACGAGATCACCAAAACATTTTGACTGTACTCGACAAAACAAATACGAAGGGTACGGTTGATGTCTTTGTCAACACAAACGGTGGGGGTTTCACTGGCCAAGCTGGTGCAATCATCCTTGGTTTAGGTCGTGCTCTAGCAAAATATGATCCTTCCCTTGAAAGTATTCTGCGTGACAATGGGTACCTCAGTCGCGACCCACGTAAAGTGGAACGCAAGAAGCCCGGTCAGCCCGGAGCACGAAAACGATTCCAATTCTCCAAGCGTTAAGTTGGAGCGGTTTACAGGTTTTACCAAAGCGGTTGCAACTCAAGTTGCAACCGCTTTTTTTACCACTTTCGAAGTGCGCGTACGATTGACGATTCACTTCGTGTAAGTAATGACGCCATCTCTGCAATCGACTTAGGTTTTCCACGCCATCCAAAGCGCATTTTGTACAATTCTCGGACATCACTTGGGAGTTTTTCAGGTTCTAGATGAGGTAATACACGCGACCAAGAAACGACGTCACTGCAAGGAAATGGTAACGATGCAATCCTCCGTATCGCCGATGCTCGGCTTGTTCTTTCTAGTGATTGTTCTCTCGAAAGTAATCTGTCAAGATGGGATGTGGCAACACGAGTTACTTTTTGACCTTTCGTAGGGTCAATGGTAGAAACGACATCCCAAATCGTTGTGATTGCCCTTTGAGTAACCGCAAGCGATTGTTGTAGGGGTAATTCTGAAAGCGGTCGACCTAGGTGTTGAACAAAAACCGCTAAACCTGCTTGTAACGTTGATAACACTAATTGTTGTTGAAGTAAGAAAGACCATCTCAGATCAGTTTCAATTCGGTCAATCATTCTTGCATTGGGGGAGTATGGCAGGGATGTAATCGAGTGAGCTGAACGGTAATTCAGCAAGTGCATTGCTGAAACAATTGCTAATTCATCGCGTTGGAGCAACTCAGAGTAATTAGAAGTTGACTCGACTGTGACTGTACATTCCAGTGGTTGGCTATCCTTGACAACATCAACACCGAGTATGACATCTGCTCCGTCTTTTCTTTTAAATGAAGGCATTTCGACAAATGGGATGACATCATCTCGAAAATCTTGAGTTTTCATTCGAAGTACGGCTTTTCGCATCGCTGCGGAAGTCCGCCGATACCGCTGTTGCAAAGTTTTCCAACGAACACCCATTCTGTTTGCACGATGAATGAGGGCTGCGTCTTTTGAGGTCAAAGGCGGTAGGTAATTGTACACAGGGTTCGTTTGATCACTGTGTTTCAACAGCAAACGAATGGTTTCTGTTCCGCGATGGTTCTTCTTTGCTAACTCGCTTGCGAGCGCATTAAGTGTAAGTTCTGACCCTTCATAGTGCGACGCTGCATCGATAATTGTTTTTTGTTCCACCGGAGAGAGTTGTGAAAATTTTGTCGCGGTTCGGAGTCGTTCTTTGTGCGTCTTAAAAAAATCTTCTGCAGTTTGTTTGTTGCATCCGATTCTACGTCGACCATCTCGTTCGACAACCCAATGAAAAACTAAACCTTCTTTTCGCAATCTGCTAATGGTTCTTTTTGATACTCCAAATAGATCTGCCACTTCTTGAGCTGACAACATGTTCTCTGAAGGTAGTTGAAGTCCCCTACTTAAGATCGCTACCAATGCAACAAGATCATTTCGTAATGGATCGCCCAATAACATCGGTTGATCAACTGATTCAGTTCTATATCCCGTAAGTCGAAAAATAACATAATCAAGTGGGTAAAGATGCTCGCTTTCGATCTCAGAAGCAAGCAACTCGCATGCATCCATTTGTTTTCGTCGAATGTGGTCTGGTGCAATTTTTAACTGGTCACATAATTCCCGCATCTGCATGATTTGAAATTGCGGTGCAACAGGCATTGGTTATTTCCAGTCAAAAAATTGTACTTCGAATGGTGAAGAAATAATTCCCATTTCGTTTGCGCGTTTATAAAACAGTGCAAGTGATGTTTCATGTCTGTCTGTCCACATATATTGCATTGTCTCACCAACATACTCCAACGCTTCCCGTTTGCCCCATCCTCGTTTCATTGCATAAGTTGAAACGACTTGTTCTAAACGCTGCATGTTCTTTCTCAATTGACGTTCGAGTAACATCGCTGTGTCATCCACAATTTCTTGGGCAAGATCAACCCTCCCCATCCAGACAGCAAAAACAAAAGGTAGACCTGTTTGTTGTTTCCACGCTTCACCAAGATCTAATTCATATGGAAATTCAATTTCATTTGTACTCGAAACAACTTTATCACCAATCATCAGTATAGAATCAGGCCAGTCGTTTTTATCTTCACTCAGGTGACGGATCTCAGTTGGGACAATGGAGATTTCTGTATCGTAAACATCTTTCATTACGATTTGCAGAAGTGCTATAGAAGTGTGACTATCAATATCGCAGTGTACTTCTTGAACAGTTTCAATTGGCTTTCGGCTACATAACCGAACTGTCAATGTATGGCCGTCGCTACTGAGCAGCCCCACCCTTAATATCCGTAGATCTAGCGATGATTTCTGATAGTCAATCGATGAAGCAAGTGCAAGATCGACCACTCCATCCTCAAGGCAGCCGATCAATGAACTTGGCACCATAGGAAGTAACGAAATTCCATCTATCATCTCTAGCCCATCTATCAGTGGAACCGTATTTAGAAAATTCACGACGCCTAATCTTACTTGTTGCATCTGTACATCATAATTGACTCGTAGTGAATTAATTCCTCAGTTATTTTATTCACTGGCAGTGAATTTTATGTTCTGTATTCACAATACTTTAAGTTTATGTTGCAGCAATCATTTATTTGACTCTGAGTCAATCTAATGCGCGTTGGAGGCTGTTATCGGGCGTAAAAAGAAAATTGATAGATTCGTTAACTCCCTAGAACATTTGGCCGATAGTGGGATTGGACATCAGCGTGCTATCGAGCCCAAGTAATGAAAGTAGCACTCATAGGGACCGCCTGCGGGCTGACCCACCTAACGTTACCGTTCCTTGGGCTCGAAAGCATTCAGTGCAACAAACTCTCTCTCTCCTCTCTCTCCAAAACGATTGTTCCCACTACCCATATGGGTAGTGGGACGCGTTTGTTTAATGGAGCCACACATTTCGCCGCCCCCCTCCCACTAAGTGGTTCGTTAGAAGAATGTCCCTTTTGGAGTCTGTTCCTTTTGCGAAATTGAGAATCTACCCCGCGGGTCGTTTTTAGCCATAATGGGCAATTGTTTGTTTCGTTGGGAATTCGACATGTACCCCCTCGTTCCGGTACGTTCTATGTACTTTGGAGGAAGATATTCGGCTTATCACCGCGTGGGGTACGACTCCCGCGGCGATCGCAACGTTCCCCAGCGAAGCTCTGCTTCCACTTCTTGTAGATAATAATTCCACCCCGCAACCTACCCGTATCATGTCATGTGGAAGATCAGTCAGGTCAATAGCAATTTGATCCATGCAGACCGCCCCTATCACGGGCGCATCGCCGATGGACTCGCTATTTCTACTAGTTAGGACGTGTACAAAAGAACCGTTGCCTGTCACGTCCGCACCAACACCCATTGGATAGCCTGCGGCGTATCCAAGTGGAATCACACCGATAAGTGAATCACGTCCTGCACGCCATGTTCCACCATACCCCACTTGCTCGCCGTTTTTCACAGGACGAATATGAGCAAGATGCGTTGTCCACGAAACAACTGGTCGAAATGCATCTAGTCCTACAAGAGGTGAGGGTACTGTTCCAGTCCAAGCAAGTCCAACACGGATCATGTCTCGATGCGTCCACCGCCACTGCATTGTCGCAGCTGTGTTTGCTTCGTGGATGAGGCAGTCAGGCTGAAGTACAGAAGCCATGGGTTTGATCAGTTGATCGAGTCTGTCATGTTGCAAACGTGTCATCTCCTCATCATGCACAGAAGAAGCAAAATGCGTCATGATTCCTGTTAACGAAACGCGTTTGTCATCAAGTATCAGATGTACTAAACGGGTTGCTTCCTTTGGGTCGCAGCCTCCCCGCCGAAGACCAGTATCGACTTTAACCTGTACCCGAATCACTGAACCAAAACGACTTGCCATCTGCAAGACACCCCGCAGTTGCTCTTCCCCATGAATGACAAGGTGAACGATTCCACCCATCATGCCACGGTATAAAGGATGGAAGCGATCTACGGTGTATACGGGAGCGAGTACCAATATATCCTTACGTATGCCTGCAGCAAGCAACGCACCCGCCTCATCAGCGCTGTACACAGCCAGCATATCTGCGTGATCAGCGAGCGTAGAGCCAAGGCACAGTGCACCTAAACCATACCCATCAGCCTTCACAACAGCGCAAAATTTACATTGTGAACCAATATGCAATCGAATTGCACGACAATTCTGTGCAACCCCAGATAGATCCACTTGTAAAGTGCTTTGATTACGCATCGTTATGCTTCCATGCATCTCCGTTTCAATTCCCG
>JYMV01018791.1_pt1 | contig 12034 bp, 10 predicted proteins | sample 338911 | NCBI WGS metagenome assembly JYMV01 (sample SAMN03354496, study PRJNA234377) | hydrothermal vent metagenome | biome: Deep sea; feature: Hydrothermal plumes at the Eastern Lau Spreading Center, Western Pacific Ocean; material: Seawater | place: Tonga | collected 2009 | depth 2000 m m | reverse complement strand
GCAGCTTGGGAGATATCTTCGGCTGACTGTTCTCGTCCAAGTGGGACATTTTTCTTTATATATGCTTCGAAAGCTTCTGCACCCAATTCATCTTTTACTAATGATTGAACTCTATCGGAGAAAGACAAATAATCCCATATTGCCGTTGACAGAACACCTGGACAAATGGCATTCACCCGTATGCCGGAGGAAGCTAGTTCCTGAGCCATGGATTGTGTTAAACCAATGATGGCAAATTTGGAGGCGCAATAGGCACTCATGTGCGGGTAGCCGCGTTTCCCAGCGATTGAAGAGATGTTGATAATAGCACCTCCTCCATTCTCAAGCATGACAGCGACTGCTGCTTGGGATACTAAAAAAGTACCTTTTACGTTGACGGCAAATGTCTGATCCCAGCTCTTTTCATCGTAGTTGGCAAATCCACCAGCTTTGACGACTCCTGCGTTGTTAACAACTATATCCACGCTTCCAAACGACTCTCGAGCCTGAGCTACCAACCGATGGACAGAATTTCGTTTCGATACATCCACTTCGGCAGCTATAGCTTTACTGCCTTGCTCAGCAACTGATTCTACAGCTACCTCAAGCTGTTTAGTTGAAGAAAGCTCATAAGTCCACTCACCTGAATGAAGAGATCCCAGATCTGCAAGAACAATATTCGCACCTTCTCGGCCAAAAGCTTGGGCGATCCCTAAACCGATGCCTCTCGCTGCCCCCGTTACGATAACAGTTTTTCCATTTAGATCCATTTTCTAATCTATTGTTTTGATCCGACTCCATGTCGTAACATAATTATTATCTGGTGAAACTGCCCAAGGATTTATGAAATCAGCCAGTGTTGTTGCAATGACTACGTTATCCAATAACACCCAACCGTAATTTCCGAAATCTCCTTTCTTAAATTCGCCCTGACTAGCTTCCAGTACTGGATCCAGATCAGAGAATTTCGTTTTCTTTTTGCTGTCTTTCATTTTTACTTCAAAATCCTTGCCGGATATCTTCAGTTGAAAAGACCACCATTTTTCTATTGCTAAACCTTGAGCGTCGGCCGAAGTGCCGAAATTCTGCCAACCACCTTGACGTTTCCAGAAATCTAGTTGCTTTGTGTTCGATCTTCTATCGAGAAGGTAGAATGATTCTCCCCCGGAGAAGCGAAAGACAATGCCCATATAAAATTCTTTGGGGAATAGCATTTCCCATTGAACATAGTAGTCAGTCCAGTCTGTCCCTTCACCGGTGATATATACGGCCCCGGCGACATCATGCCTTTCAGTTGGTGACGAAAACACCTTATTTCCGCTTCGTTCTGGATCTTTGATAACCTCCGCGTCATCTTTCCCTTTAAAACCAATCTCCCAATTTTTAGGTGGCTGGCCAATATTGTCGTCTTCAAAGTTGTCTTTAAACAGGATTTTTCCGGAGACAAATGATGAAGCGGAAATAGTAGCAATCATTGTTATGATGATAAAAAATACTGTTTTAGTTCGCATGGGTTACTCCTACATATACTTGTTTAGTTGTCCAGTTAACTGTAACGGTTAACTGGACAAGCCAACTTAATCTTAAAACGTATAGCCACTTTTAACACTGCCCCAGTTGGTGGCAAAATTGCCGTTCAACTCGACAGGTGTACTTAATTCATCGACGCTGGTTGCAATAACCACATTGTCAAGTAACACATGGCCGTAATTTCCAAAGTCGCCCTTCTTAAAATTTTCGTTACTTCCAGACAGTGCAGGATCTAATTGCTTGAACTCAGTTTTATCCTTGGCTTCCTTAATTTTGACTTCAAATTTTGTCCCTTTGGCTGCTAATTGGAGTGCGAACCACTTGTTTGGTGCCAAGTCCCGTTTCTCAGAACTACCAAAATTTTCCCAACCGTTCTCCCTCTTCCAAAAATCGAGCTTCTTCGTGTTCTCTCTTCTATCGAGAAGGTAGAATGATTCTCCTCCGGAGAAGCGAAAAACAATTCCCATATAAAAAGCCTTGGGAAATAGCATCTCCCATTGGACATAGTAGTCAGTCCAATCTTTCCCTTTGCCAGTAACATATATAGATCCCTTGGCATCATGTCTTTCAGTAGGTGACGAGAAAACCAGGTTATTTGGTCGAATAGGATCTTTGATTACTTTTCCATCATTTACTGGACCTTTATGGCCAACTGCCCACTTTGAAGGGGGAGAGTCAATGGAATCCGATTCGAAATTGTCGGAAAAAAGTACTTTGCCGAAAGCGACAGTTGAGCTGCCAAGCAGAAGCAATCCGGAAAATATCAACACGGTTATTATTATTTGTGGTTGAAGTTTCAACAATTTATTTTCTCCTAAAGTAATTTAGAATTAGCTTGAATATATGAACCAATATTGAGAAAGGTTTCAGGATTGGTTCAAGGTGTCAATAACTTCCAAGATTGCGTGTCTAACTAAAGAACATCCACCTCTCTTAGGATATTATTAAACTTTGGGATCCTTCATAGTATCATAATTTAGGATATAATATAAAAACATTTAAGTTTACAAAAAAATTGTGAAGTACATTCCAAATTTTTTATGTATACTCTGTTTTATCAATTTGATTAATACAACCTAAATTATTTTAAATATGTCTGCCCAACCCAATATCCTTGTTATCCTAACAGATCAGCAAACACAGCGAGCGGTTAGTGCTTACGGCAACCCGTATTTGCATACACCGCATACAGACGCGTTAGTTCATGGAGGGCTAAGTTTCGAGAATTCTTACTGCACAGCCCCCGTCTGCAGTCCTTCACGCAGTAGCTTAATCACTGGACGAATGCCGCATCAGACTGGTGTTGAAATCAACGGGCCAAGTATCAAGCCACAGATCCCAACATTGGGAGATATCTTTCAGCAAGCAGGTTATCAATCTTTCTATGTCGGAAAGTGGGGGTTGGGTGACAGACGAGGCTTCGATTTCTTGGAGGATGAGTACCCAAAGGGGGTTCCACGGCAATATGGTACCAATACGGATCCAATTTGGACGGATCAAGCAGTTGATTTCCTGCATCGGTTTAAGCCGCGGCAGCGGGTTTTGGACCAACCGTTTTTATTATGCGTTTCCTTGCATAATCCACACGATATTTGCTACTGGGTAATGGATCACCGTGATTTGGTCGAGATACCTACCGATGTTGACCTCCCTCCACTGCCCCCAAATTTTCAGCCTATTCCCGATGAACCCGAATTTATTAAGATCTGTCGCCAACGTACTCATTACGGCAATGAACTGAATTGGACAACCGATTGGGATGAAACGGAATGGCGGAAGTATTTGTACGCCTACTACCGATTTACCGAAAGAGTCGATCAGCAAATTGGCAGACTACTTAGTGCATTGGATGAGAATGATCTCTCCGATGATACATTGGTTGTACTGACAAGCGACCATGGTGAAGGAATAGCCGCACACCAATGGGTAGTCAAATTGATGTTGTATCAGGAAGTTGTGACAGTACCATTCGTGATCCGCTGGAATGGTATGATTCCAGCCAATTTGGTTGATCGCAACCATCTCGTTTCCGGGTTGGATCTTCTGCCAACTTTGTGCGATTATTCCAACATCGGTTTGCCGACAGGTTTAAGTGGCCAGAGTTTGCGCTCTGTGATTGAAAATCCATCCTTTTCTGGACGCTCCTACGTGGTTTCAGAACTGCAACCTGATCCAAAGCATGAAGAGATGAAAGGTCGGATGATTCGAACAGCACGATTTAAATACATTGTTTTTTCTCATGGACAACATCCGGAACTGTTGTTTGATCTAGAAACAGACCCTGGTGAGACAGAGAATCTCGCCTACCAAGTTGCATATCGAGAGACAGTTTTAGAACATCAGGAACTTTTGCGGACAGTTATCAAAGATACATCAGATTCCTTTCTCATGCCTAAACAAGTGACGAAGTAATTGGAAAAGGAAAAGAAAATTTGATAACAAGTATCCCTGAAAAGGCATTGTCTGACGAGTATTTCAAGGAAGAAATCACAAACTCTGCCAGAATTTTTATAATAGAAAATGTGCAATATTATTGACAAAGAAACTCAGTGGCATTAGAATGCCCAATCCAAGTGTGTAATTCTTAAGTGGAGTAAAGACTGTGAAAGTAGTTAACCGGTCCTTTGTTTTAATGTCGATTATGGTTTATCTGTTTCTCTCGCACTCAATTATGCAAGGCAAGGTGCTGTTCTATGATGATTTCGATGACGGGAAGATTGGCAATAAATACGAGTTCAAAAATCATGAAGGAAAATGGGTGGAGAAAGGCGGTGTCATCAGTCAAACTGACCCGGCGCCTGGTGATCACACTTATCTGGTCATGGCGGGAGATTTTGAGGAACCACACACGGGTTTAGTGAAGATCCGTGTTGACGAATGGGGCGATGGAGATCTCGCTCGTTGCGGACTTGGATTTCGCCTTGATCCTGGCGATGCCTCTGGTTATGCTTTTTTGATACACCACTTTTTGACCAATATGGAATTTCTTAATGACCATCTAGCATGGAAACAGAACGATACCCCACCGCCTTTTGATGAGATTGAAACAGGAGAATGGTATTGGATGAAAGCCGAAATTAGTGATAAGGGGTTTGCGGGCAAGATTTGGCCGGATGGCAAAAAAGAACCCAAAAAATGGCTTTTAGAAAGCAAGCTTGATTTTGGAGGACTCAGACCCGCCAGTGGACAAGTTGGTCTGAACGGTGGATCGAGCAGAGGAGCGCCAGCTAAAACTATCGTTTCCTTTGACAATTGGGCGATTTGTGAGAAAGCCAGTGAATGTGATCCTGATGTAATACTTGCAGTTGAAGCTGCAGGTAAACTTTCCACTACTTGGAGTAAGATAAAGACGAGTTATTGACCCTTGGTCTTCGTCAAGATTACATTCTCATCAACTGGTGCCAAGAAGTATTAGGATCAACGGCTTTCTGTGCTAATGTTGCTTTTTGCCTTTGGTACTTTGTTCTGTCTATTGGTGCTAGATCCTGATGATTTTCGGGCGTTACCGCAATGAATTACGTATTTGTCTCGGTTTTGGTAATTCATTGAGCCACCTGAAAAATTAGGATTAAGGATTCATCCCTGCCGGCGGTATCAGATCTCAAGTTGCTAGGCTTTAAGAGGCACCTCTAACATTTGAATTGTCTCCAACCTCACCACTCGCTGTTTCCAACTGAAATTTAATTTGAATTCAAGATCAGTCACAATTTGAATCTTAACGTATATGTATCTAATGCTGATACCGAAAGGGATTGTAGCTAATGCAAACTGAGTTTCAAGGATTGTTTCCAGCCATAATTACTCCTATGACAACAGATGGAGAGTTGAACGAGGATGCTTACCGCAAAGTCGTGGAGTTCAATATCCAAGCTGGCGTCGATGGATTTTGGGTGGCAGGCGGTACAGGAGAAAGCGTTCTCTTGGACGATGAAGAGAATTACCGGATTGCAGAAATTGTGGTTGATCAGTCACAAGGACGGGTGAAAAATATTATGCACGTTGGTGCTTCAACTACCGCACGTTCGGCTAAGATGGCAGAACATGCGGCGAAGGTTGGTGTAGAGGCTATCTGTTGCGTGCCTCCATTTTTCTATCGACGTTCAGATGAAGAGATAGTCGAACACTACCGAATTATCGCTTCTGCTGCTGATTTGCCTCTCTTTCTCTATAATCTGCCGAGTGCTACGGGTGTGGAGATCACACTCAATTTGGCTCGTAAAATTCAGGAAAAGGTTCCTCAACTCAGGGGGTTGAAACACTCTTCATCGGCATTTAGTAATGTGCGAGCTTTTGCTAAAATGGGGCTTAACTGTTTGATTGGGAGCTGCCAATTGATGCTCCCTGCGCTAACACTTGGTGCTTCTGGTTGCGTGGATGGGCCACCCAACATGGTTCCAGAATACTTTGTTGAAATTTGGCATGCCTATCAAGCGGATGATTTAAAGCAGGCTGAATTAGCTCAGGATAAAGCCTCTGAAGTTGTCCAACAGATTTTTACCTGTGGTGGTGGGTTCCACGCCTTAGCCAAGGTTGTGCTTGGACAACGTTTGGAAATCGATTGTGGGGATCCAAGACAACCTGCTTCCCCACTGAGTTCGAGACAGAAAGATGCGGTTTCTCGCTGTCTCGAAGCGCTTTCATTAGACAATTCAGGTTCAGATTTATAAAATTCGCTTGTAAAGGAATAGGGAGTTCACTTAATATATAGAAAATTTGTTTTTAATCAAATAAACATGAAACCTTCGGAGAAAATAAAAGCGCTTACATTTGATGTTTTTGGAACGGTTAGTGATTGGAGATCAAGCATCGTTGATGAAGGGGAAGTGCTTAACCATAAGTGGCAGAAGAAGATAGATTGGGAGGCCTTTGCCTTGGCTTGGCGTGGTTTGTACGAACCATCTATGGAAATTGTGCGTCAAGGAAAACGACCATGGGTCATTCTTGATGTGCTGCATCGGGAAATCCTACTATCGCTGTTACCTAAATTTAGCCTGGATGATTTGAAAGAGTCGGAAATTGATCATCTTAACTATGTGTGGCACCGTTTAAAACCGTGGCCAGATTGTGTAGAAGGTTTGTCTTTGTTGAAATTTTTTTTTATCATCGCTGCTCTTTCTAATGGTAACATGTCATCTTAGGTGCTGAGGTAGCTCGAGCCTACAAGCCTCAACCTGAGATCTATCTAACCTCAGCACAGATGCTCGGTTTAGATCCTAGTGAATGCTTAATGGTTGCAGCACATAACCATGATCTGCAGGGTGCGAAATCTGCTGGTTTCCGAACAGCTTTTGTTGGACGACCAACAGAATACGGATTTCAATAGAATACAGATCTTGAAGCTGAGAATGGATATGATTTGGTGGTGGAGGATCTTGTTGATTTGGCGCAAAAACTGGGTTGTTAACCCACTTATACTGCTGTATCTCAACTAAAGATAGTGGTATAGCAGTGAACCATGCAAACCTCGTTGGAGTAATAGGCAGAAAGTAACGTTGGTTTTGTGTTTGTTCCCACCAAGGAATTAACTGAATTAATGAATATAAGAAAGATTGAGAAATGAGTTCTGCGATATCTATTAGTAAAGAAATAGCTCTCAGCCTGTATCGTCGAATGCAGGTGATCCGTCAAACGGAAGAACAGCTGGCTAGGTCACATCAACGTGGTTTAGTACATGGTGCCTGCCACACATATGTGGGGGAAGAGGCAATAGCTTCGGCTGTTTGTGAGCATCTACGTCCCGATGACGTTGTATTCAGTACCCATCGTGGTCATGGGCACGCTTTGGCCAAGGGGTTAGAACCTCGAGAACTAATTGCTGAACTATATGGACGTGAAGGTGGTTGTTCTATGGGACGTGGTGGTAGCATGCATATATTCAAACCGGAAATCGGTATGATGGGGACGAGTGGGATTGTTGGACCATGTATTCTTCAAGCGTGTGGTGGGGGGTACAGTTTCAAGATCAAAGGAACCGATAATGTGTCCGTAGCTTTTTTTGGCGACGGCGCAGTTAATAATGGTGCTTTTCATGAAGGATTGAACATGGCGAGTATTTGGAATTTGCCCTCGATCTTTGTATGTGAAAATAACCAATTTGCAACTGAGGTGCCTTTTGAATATGCTAGTGCTATCCCAGATGTTTGGCGACGGGCACAGAATTATGGTATTCCGGGTTTCGAGGTAGATGGAAATGATGTCTTGGAAATTTATCAGATTGCTCAAGAAGCTGTGAAGAGAGCTCGGGATGGAGAAGGCCCGACCTTGATTGAATGCAAAACCTACCGAACTCGAGCACACGCTGAAGGTATGGGAGATTTTACCTATCGAACCCGTGAAGATGTAGAAGAGTGGAAAGAAAAGTGCCCAATAAAGCGATTTCGTCAGGTTGTGACCGAGGATGATTTTGTCGTCGAGGATGAACTAAATGAAATTGATCGTGAAGTCACTGAATTGGTAACACAAGCACAAAAATGGGCGGAAGCAAGTCCATATCCAGATGGAACTACGGCCGCAACACATGTTTATTGTGAGAGACCTTCACCTCCATCAAGCCCAATACAAAACTTTGCACCTGAAGTGTCGGGTTCGGAAAGGCGTGAAATTACCTATATCGCTGCCACACTCGAAGCATTATCCGAAGAGATGGCGTGTAATGATAATATCTTTGTCATGGGTGAAGGGTCAGGGAAACGGGGGGGTAACTTCAACACAACCACCGGGCTTTTCGACATTTATGGTACGGACCGTCTGTGTGACACTCCGATTTGCGAACGTGGCTTCGTCGGTCTCGCTGGCGGTGCGGCTATGACCGGCACACGTCCGGTGATTGATTTCATGTTTGCTGATTTCATCATGGACGCCGTGGGGGAAACCATTAACCAGATAGCCAAGATGCAATATATGAGTAGTGGCCGGATCAAAATGCCGGTGCTGTTGCGCGGTTGTGTTGGTATTGGGCATTCAGCGGCTACACACCACTCCGGTAATTACTATCATATGTATGGTCATTTTCCGGGACTTCGTGTAGTTGTTCCATCTAACGCCTACGATGCTAAGGGGTTGATGAAACGGGCGTTGAACTGTGATGATCCCGTCATCTTTTTGGAACACCGAGAGCTGTTGACTACCAAAACTCATGTGCCAGCAGAAGAATATGAAATCGAGTTTGGTGTTTCCCGTATTGTACGAACAGGTAATGATGTGACCGTTGTGGCAATTGCCAAGATGGTTGATGAGACGGAAAAAGCTGCTGAAGAACTTGAGAAACAAGGGATCTCCATCGAGATAATTGACCCGCGCACAGTATCTCCGTTAGATACTGACGCCGTCGCGGAATCAGTGGCTAAAACTGGTCGATTGTTGGTCGTTGATGAGGCTTTTGACCAATATGGTTTCAGCTCGGAAATTGCCGCTCGCGTTTCAGATGTGGCATTCGATGAACTGGATGCTCCGATTAAACGTTTATGTGGTGTGTTTACGCCAACTCCATACAGCCCTACGTTGGAAGAAGCTATTATCCCAAACGTGAGTAGTATCGTAAACGCTGTATTAGAATTGACTAAAGAGTAATTGTTAAGACGGGAAAGGTTATGGCAATTGAAGTTACAGTGCCTCGTCTTGGCTGGTCCATGGACGAAGGAGTTTTTGTTGAATGGTTGAAGGATGATGGTGATCTTGTTGATTCCGGTGATATGCTGTTTATCTTGGAAGGAGAAAAAGCTGCTGAGGAAATCGAATCATTTGATTCTGGTGTTCTAAGGTTACTGCCTGATGGACCCAAACCGGGAGATGTGGTTCTTGTTGGTCAGGTGGTTGGTTTCCTGTGTGAACAGGACGAAGTCCCTCCTACATCTTGTGGTGACATGGTTGCTCCAGCTATGGCTTCAGTAGCAGATCTTGTTGCAGATCCCGCCTCGAAAATTCAAGAACCATTCCGTCAGCCGGATGTTGAAACTGTTACCCAAACCTCTACTCCGATTTCTAGTAAGAGAGAGGACAGGATTGTCGCTACACCACGTGCTCGTCGGGCAGCAGAAAAACTCGGTATTGATTTGATAGCATTAATGGGGACGGGTAAAGGTGGCCGGATTCGGGAGCAAGATGTACTGGCAGCGGAGAGTTCAGCAAGGTCAGTTATGTCAACTACCGGTGCAGGGGGAGTTACTGGCAACCTTCAGCCTCATACCACTATCCGTCAGACCATTGCTCGTCGTATGGTAGCAGGTGTTACCAATGTCGCTTCAGTGACTTTGCATGTCAAGGCTGATGCGACCAATTTGGTAGCTCTGCGAAATTTCCTGAAAGAGGACAGTGTTGACTGTCCATCTTATAATGACATGATCATCAAATTTTGTGCTGTAGCACTTCAACAACACCCAATGTTAAACGCACAGTGGAGAGATGAAGGTATCTTTATTCCTGATGACATTAATATTTCGTTGGCTGTTGATACTGAAGTAGGATTGATGGTTCCGGTTGTTCGCGATGTGTCCAGTAAGTCTTTGGATGAAATTGTGACCAATTCTCGTCAGTTAATTGAAGCCTCGCAAAATCGGCAAATCACGGCTGGACAGATGGAGGATGGTACATTTACGGTTTCCAACCTAGGAGCCTTTGGGATTGAGTACTTTACACCGATTATCAACTTGCCGCAGTGTGCCATCCTTGGTATTGGTGCGATTCGACAAGAACCAATAATGGATGGCAGTGAGGTTGTGAACAAAGATCAGTTACCATTCAGTCTGACCTTTGATCATCGAATCGTAGATGGTGCACCAGCTGCAAAGTTTTTACAAACACTTTGTCAATTAATCGCACAGCCTCGGCAATCAATGTTGCAGAAATTATACGCTCGCGCATTAACTACATAATAAACGATGTGGTTTACAGCGTTAATCATTACCATCACTGGTCCAAAATTTTGAGGTTCTGTTCGTATAGCGGGTTAGAGGTGTTATGGTGAGTTACGTGGATGGTCGCTGTTTGTCTCCCACAATTCTACACCGACCAAACGCTGACCAAGTTGAGAGAGTCGCGCTGGTTCTAGTTGGTGATTCAGTCCGAACTCATCAGTTATCAACTCCGCAATTTCTATTGCTCCCCAAGCTTTTTTATTAGCTAATACGTGGGGTAATTTGTCCAAATCATCTTTTGTCAACAGTGGCTTAAACCGAGCATGGGGTATTTGCTTAAGTGTTTCAACGGCACGGTCAGTCAGTTGTTTTTGGTACGGCAAGTTGGCGCGATTGGCATAGTCCATTTGCACTCGGAATGTCGTATCCTCGATCTGTTCTATTATTGGTAATTGTAGCTGTTTGCCACTAATTGTCACCTGAGGGTCTCCGTTTTTAGGTAACTTCACGATTCTATCAACTTCCACCACCACATCAATTTTTTCTCGTGCGTAGCGTAGCCATTGCTCAACAAGACCTTCTGGTACACCAATGGAATTGGCTACTGCTTTCTGAAATGGACCATGTTTCCAAGCATGTATTCTTCCCTGTCGTGTTTGCTCATTGCCTGTTACAGTTCCTTGATGTGTTCGTTCTGTCCATTCTGGTTGCATCCCTATGTATTGGGCGAAACGTGGTTTTTTCGAGGTGTTGTGCCCATTACCGTGTAATAGCGCACTGTGCCATATCAATAAGTCTCCTGCATTCCCGGGTACTGAGATGGTATCCAAACCATTCGTAATTTCCTCTGGTGTTGGATGGTGATTGGGCGAATGGGTTTTTCCCCAATCAATCAGTCTGCGATGCGATTTCGGCACGCATTGAAATCCTCCTTGATCTGCAGCTGTATCGGTCAAGTAAAGAACACCCTGTATGCAGAGTTTAATAGGTCGCATAGTTGTATCAAGATCCCAATGAATGAAACCCTCATGATGCCAGTTATTGTTAGTTGGTGGGTTCATATTGGCTCGATCAAAAGTAACCCAAAGTTTTTCACTGTTCCAAATCTCCGAGAAGGCTTGGTGGACTCTTTGGGATTGACGATTGTCCCACAGTGCTTGGTGATGATTCATGTTGATCATGCCTCCATGAACCATTGGTTCTTGATACCAACTTCGACGATCCCCCATATCCTTGCCAGTGAACTCTGCAATTGCATCGATTGTTGCCATCAAGTTCTCTGCTGGTACAACGTCAGGAATCACAACGTATCCGTTTTCTTGCCAGAATGCTCTGTCTTCATCGCTCAGAAGTTTCATATGATTCTGAATTCCTCCTCCCCAATTTCCCGTAATTATGCTCTGCTTAGTATCATTTTAATCATTCTCAATTGTTTTATTTTTATGGTTTGGGTTCGTTTTGGTGTTGATTCTAGCTTCTTTCCTTAAGATCTTTTTATTACAACACAAAATGTGGATCTATTCAATACACAGTTAATTGCCAACTGATGATGTTTAATGTGGAATTAATAGCACTAAAAATATGACACTGTTCATTGATCATTCCTTCTATGCTGCCATTTTCAGGGGCGCTTCTTCGCTTTCAGCATAATGGAGTTCACATGTTCTCCCATG
>JYMV01022692.1_pt1 | contig 12035 bp, 8 predicted proteins | sample 338911 | NCBI WGS metagenome assembly JYMV01 (sample SAMN03354496, study PRJNA234377) | hydrothermal vent metagenome | biome: Deep sea; feature: Hydrothermal plumes at the Eastern Lau Spreading Center, Western Pacific Ocean; material: Seawater | place: Tonga | collected 2009 | depth 2000 m m | reverse complement strand
TTTGATGGCAGTTCAGATGCAATGATTGTGCATCGTGATGACGTGGTTAGAGCAATTGAAATGGCCATAAATAAAAATCTGAATGGTCTTTACAACCTGTTCAATGAAGTCAAAATGTCTAAACAAGAATTCTTTGCTGCGGTTTGCGACCAAGAAGGTTTGGCCCATGTTGAGTGGCTCAATCTGAGTCCAGGCCCCAAGAATGTTTCCAACCAAAAAATTAAAGATGCTGGATTAATGTTTCTTGATCCGGATGCAAGTCAAGATTTTAAGGATCTCTTATAAGTAACTTAATTGTCGGGCAATGCGTAAGCAATAATCTCATCGCTGATCCCTTGTGGGTAATTCCACATATGGCCACCGGTTGCAATGACAACGTATTGTTTCCCATTTGCCATATAGGTCATTGGTGATGCCATTGCCGAAGTGGGTGCTTTGATTTCCAAAAGTTTTTTACCCGTTGACACATCAAAGGCGCGGAAACGCTCATCTGCTGTAGCCCCTATAAATACAACTCCTCCAGCAGTGGTTATGGCCCCGCCTGCAAAGGGTGTTCCCCATTCAAATCCTATGGGCAATGGACTTAATTTATCTATTTTGCCAAATGGCGTTTTCCACAAAATATCGCCACTGATCATATCAACCGCTACCAGTAAAGACCAAGGGGGGGCGGTGCATGGTGTGAATAAGGGAGACAACACTGGTTTTTGCTCAAGACCGTAGTCGGTCCCTTTGATTAATCCCGGAGGTCCCATTGGATTGCCAGCTCTTGGATCTCTGGCCTTTACCTTGTCCACTTGATCTGCTGGGATTAAACGAACGTAGAAAGGAACTTGAGATACGGGCACAACCAGAATATTTCTCTCCGGGTCAAAAGCACCGCCTCCCCAGTTGGAACCCCCACCAACCTGAGGAAACATTACTGTGCCCTTTGTTGACATTGGAGTAAACATTCCTCCATAACGAGACTCGGCTATCAGTTTCCTGCAAGCTTCTCGCTCGTAGGGGGTAACGCCCCAAGCATCATCGGGAGTAATTCCTTGACGTACCAATGGAGGTGGTTTTACAGGAAAAGGTTGTGTTGGCGAGAGTTGATCACCAAGAATCCCATCGGTAGGGACTGGGCGTTCTTTTATTTCAAAATACGGTTCACCGGTATCTCGATGAAATGTATAGACCATGCCGGTTTTACCCAATTGAATGACAATCGGTATTTTGCCTTGTTCTGTAGTCACGTCCACCAGCATCGGATGAGTAGGCAGGTCCCAGTCCCAAATATCGTGGTGAATCGTTTGGTAATGCCAAGCCAGTTCACCTGTCGATGCTTTTATAGCCAATACGGAATTGGCATATCGATTGTCTCCTGGTCTCAAGGCACCATAAAAATTAGGAGCAGCGCTTGCCGTCGGTATAAAAACTAAATCCCGTTTGCTGTCTACCGACATTGTGGTCCAAACATTTGCACCTCCGACGGTGTACGGAAGAGACCCTGGGTTGTCCTCACCCCTCACCAAGGTGTCAAAAGCCCATAAAAATTTTCCCGTCCTAGCATCGAAACCCCTAACAGCACCATTGACAGAGCTGGCATCTTTGAATTTATTACCGGTTCCCCCTATAACTACGACACCGTTAACAACAGCGGGAGGTGACTTAAGTTGCATTGCCCTTATCTGATTTGTGGGTTCCATAGATTTGATAAAAGGGACTACATCGACAATTCCATCCTTGCCAAAGTTGGGGCAAGGATTGCCCGTTCTAGCATCCAATGAAATTAACCTCTTATCACTTGTAGCTAAAAATAGACTGTGCCCACAGACCTCATTTGGGTCTGTATCTGAATCTCTCCATTGTGCTAACCCTCGGCAATTAAATCTTCCGGCAAACGGTCTTAAATCAATCTTTGGATTATAGAACCATCTTTGCTCCCCTGTTTCAGGGTCGATGGCAATGACTTCGTTGAACGGTGTGCATAACACCAAATGGCCTCCAACATCCTTGGGCAAGATAATTGGGGTAACCTGGAATCCAACCAAATGTTTGAGAAACGACAATTTTTCAGGAACACGATCCAAATGTCCTGTTTTAAAAGTCCATGCGACCTCCAGATTATGGACGTTGTCTTTGTTGATTTGGGTCAAATCAGAGTATCTACCGCCCCCTTCATGACCACCATAGTGCATCCAGTCACTTTCAGATGCATAAGAATTGAGGGTGCCTGCAGCTAGGAAAAATATACCAATAAGACTGGCACTGATTCGCTTGATTACGCCCAAAACCCAGAAGCTACTCACAGCACTACTGATTAATTGGCTCATTACTGAGAGCCTCTCGACCTACATATATTGTTCTCGGTACCAATCATTGATGTCATCACCCGTGGTTAGTAAGACATCATCATGACCAGCTATGTACTCAAATGCGCGTTTTAAATGCTTGAATTTGTTGGGTTGACCAACGTGGAAAGTGTGCAAGCAGATGGGCATACATCGAGCATTGGTAGCCCCTTCTTCGTACAATACATCAAATTGATCAATGATCATGTCTCCGAATGCCTCTGAGGAGATTCCAAGGTTCAAAAAAGCCGGAATATCATTGATTTCTACGGTGTAAGGCACTGCAATCAGATTGTTGTTGGGTGTGTTGAATCTGAATGGGTGATCATCGGCGGTGTAGTCGCAGAGATACTCCACTCCATTTTCCTCAAGTATTTTTGGAGTATTGTCGGTATGGGTCAAGAAGGGGCTTAACCAACCTTTGGTTTTTCTACCCAATGCTTCTTCCATGGTAGTGCATACCGTACTGATGATTGACCTTTCTTTATCTTCATCAAGTGGAATGTGTCCACCCTGGCCATCGGGAGCATTCCCAATGAAATTGGCTGGTGCATTGTTGATCCCATGACCAATGAAAGCCCAGTTCGCTGCCAAACCTTCCTCGATGATTCTGTGATACTCCCTGATAATTTCTGAATTCAGGCACACTGTGGCTCGCATACCAAGCCTGTCCATCAGTTCCTTCATTCTCCACAGGCCCACTCTGTTGCCATAGTCTCGCCAACCGTAGTTTAACGGGTCTGGAGAAAATCCTTGTGTTCCTGGAATCAAAGCTGTGCCAGGGATATCGGCAGGAAAATGCTCAATGTTAATGTATGGCATGACAGCAACTCTTGCCCCATCTGGGAGTTTAAAAGGTTCCCGGTCTATGATTGGTACATAATCATAATGTTTGCATTGCGTTAAATCACTCATTCTATTTCCCCTTTTTTAAATCCAATTTTTCTCAAATAGCAGACCAATCTAGAGGCTGTTTAAATAGCTCATAGCTTGCTCTTTGCTGATCACATCACCGTATTTTGCATTGATATCAAATAAATTTGCTTCATGTGGACCTTCGGCTCTGTCGCCGATACATTCCCTCACGCAAATTGGTCGAAACCCATGTTGAACTGTATCAACCGCCGTAGCCCTGATGCAGCCAGAGGTTGTGCAACCGGTAATAATCAATGTGTCAACCCGCAACCCGTTCAGAGTGGCAACCAATGAAGTCCCAAAAAAAGCACTGGCGTACTGTTTCACGATCACAACTTCACCTTCTTGGGGTTCAACCTCTTCACAAAATTCAGCATAGGGGTTGCCTAAAACCAGATCTTTTAAAACCGGCGCCTTTTTAATCCAAACGCCTCCATCCTCAAAATTTGGTGAGGTATACAGGACTCTTGTATGGATAATAGGTACCCCTTTGGATCTGGCAAGTGCAAGTATGTCTGGCATCTGAGAAAGGCATTCCACGACACCTGGAGCATACAGATCCGATCCTTCAGTAGTGTATCCTTGTAAAAGGTCTATAACGATAAGTGCTGATTTTTCACCAAAACCTAGACCCGTGTCCCAAACTCCTGCGTAATTGTCTTTAGTTGATTGTTTTGACATTTACAGTCCCCCTCATCTTTTTTGATCTTTATTAAATAACATATTGTTAAATCTCTTTACCCAATTCACTAGAATTAAGTAGGTTTGTAATCATAATAAATAATTACTTATTTGACTAGAAATAGGTAAAGGTATTCATTTCCAGTATTCTTTGTCTAATTTTTATTGTAGTGATATAACCCAAAAGAGAGTGCTGTAAAGGCCAAGGGTGCAGAAATCAAATTAATGACCATCATGGATTGACCAACTGCGCCTTCATCTTGGAAAAGATAATCGGTTATAAAACCGATGCCCGTTGGTCCTAGTAGTGCTGTTATGAGATTTAAAAATAACATATAAACTGCAGTAATTTGCGCTCTCAATTGATTGGGAGTGATTGCTTGCAATGCGATTGGTCCAATAGCTATTGGCATGCTGATAAGAAAAATCCAAGGACAGAGTAACAGCATCGTTGTATCGAGATTAGATAATGTCGTCACCAGCAATGTTAGTGGAACAGGAAGTATTGTACAGATGAGGCCAATCCTGAAATAACTGTCCTTGTATCGTTTTCTGTTTAAATAATCAACCAACCATCCCCCAAAAAAAACACCGGAGCTTGAAAGAAAAAATAGAATCAGACCAAGATCTTGCCCACTTTCTGCAACACTCATGCCATGTACCCTTTGCAGATAGGTTGGCAACCAAGTAATTGTTGAGGTAATAGGTGTGGCTAGAATTGCAAAACCAAAAAAAATAGAAAGATAAACTTTCCATTTCTTCCTAATAAAAGAAACCGCTTCTTTGATCGAAACAAATTCAGCTAGATCTTTCCCAATTCCAGTTCTACTCGGTTCCCTGACAGTGAGCATCATCAATGCCATGAAAACCCCAGGCAAACCAACTAATACAAAAGCCATTTGCCATGCTTGTACAGGTCCTATCAATGGCAAAACAGCTGCATCCGATTGCATAATATAATGAATAACTTTACTGCCTATAATAAAAGCCAAACCCCCACCAAATAATGCTCCCGATTGATAAACAGAAATAGCTCTTCCCAGTTTTTCCTTAGGAAAAGAGTCTGCAATGATTGAATAGGCCGCTGGCGACAAGGCAGCCTCACCAACGCCTACTCCTACCCTTGCGAGAAAAAGCTGAAAAAAACTTTTTGCCAAACCACAAGCTGCCGTCATCAGGCTCCATAGCAAAATAGCTGCGGAAACAATAAACTTCCTGCTTTTTACATCAGATAACCGAGCAATTGGGATGCCTACCAAGGTATAAAATATGGCAAACGCCAACCCCATGAGTAAGCCCATTTGGGTATCAGTGGCGTTTAAGTCTGCTTTGATTGGCACTACCAAGAGACTCATGATAATCCTGTCTACAAAAGAGAGGACATAGGCAAACAAGAGAACAATGACCGTATACCAACCGGCAGTTACACTTTTATCAAACACGCGTGAGGGCATTAAAAATTACTGATCTTGATCTGGAGCGGCTGATTTAATGTACTTGGCTATTTCGTTCAATTCGGATTCAGACAACCAAGAAAATCCAGGCATAACACCACCGGAAATACTGCGATTTGAATTTGGCATCCGACCAACTGTCAGCATTTCAACCAATTCTTCTAGGCTGGATTCGGTGACAAAACCAGAATTTTTTAAACTGACACCAAGACTGGTAACGCCCTCTAAATTATTCCCATGGCAAAAAACACAGCGTTTTAGATAATTTTCACGACCAGATTGAGATCTGTTTTCAACCAATTTGTTGTCAATTGAATCTGCTTTGGTCTCTATAACAACACCAACGCTCCTCGATGCCATGCCAAAAGCAGCAACACTGTTAGGTTTTTCACTGGCAGAGGTTACCGGGCCGTTGTCAACAATGTAACCAGGTGCCTTCATACTGTAAACCCCCATGCTGACAACGGCGATGCTCACTGAACCAATGACGACCAACAGATGCCTGCTCAGAGACAGATTGATTTTGGGTAAAGAGTTAATGAAAGTAATGATCAAAATGCTGGCGCACAACAAAACCCCTATGTGCAGAATAAAGACTAAGATTTCTGGAGACCATTGGCTCCCTTGATGATAAATGTCTGTGATGCTTAATGCCGGTGCCTCTTCCATTTTACTAATGGATGAATAGGCCCACTGAAGATCAAACCAATTTTGTATTGCGGTAAATAAACTTGCAGTAATGGCAAATCCTAGAGCATAGCCTGATTGCCTTAAGACACCGAATAGACCGGAAACCATCCCTGCCCTTTGCGGTGGCGCACTGGCCAACATCAAATTGTTGTTTGGCGAGAAAAATAGACCTGTTCCAGCTCCAATAAGTAGCATTGCAGGTAAAATCATCACCACGGTTGACTCAGCATCTAACAACAGTAAAAGCGTATACCCGATACCGGTGAGCAGAGCACCCATCATACACAACTTCTCTGGCCCAAATCGATCAGACGCATTTCCTGCAATAGGGCTGATCAACAAAGTTGCCAAAGCTGCCAGCCCTAGAGCCAAACCGGCATCCCAAGCCTTCATTTCCAGGCCACTGATCATGACAATAGGAAGAATAAACAGGTAAACGGGGAAACTTGCGAATACAGATGTGAAGGCAATGGACGCTCTGGTGAAATTGTTACTCTTGGTGAATAAATCAAGATCTATTAACGGGTCATCGTGTTTTCGCTCTTGTTTTAAAAATAGGGCAAAAAAAACGAAGCCAAAAACAAATATAATCCATACCAAAGGATCCAGATGATTGTCCTCCACAGGAAGCTTATTGCACCCAAACAAGATTCCAAATAAGGCCACAGTTAAATAAAGAGCACCCAGGTAATCATAGGTTCTCTGACGTTTGGTAAATTGAAACGGATGCTTGAAACCCAGAGCTAAAAAGGCAAGGGCTATGGCCAATATGGCAAACGGAATTCTGGACCAAAAAATTGCAGTCCAATCGTATGCATCGAGTAACCACCCTGCAAAAACAGGCCCCATTACGAACCCAACTGCATTTGCCGCCTGAAGAATACCCAATGCCCTGCCTCTTCTTTTTGCACCGTACATTGCGGTCGCAATGGCAAAAGTGGAGGGCAGGAACAAAGCCATGCCAAACCCCTGGATAAAGCGAATAGTGATCAGTGTGTTGGCATCGGGTGCCCATGAACAGGCAATCATTGCAAGAGCATATATAAGAGTCCCAAATTGGAAAAATCTAGCGTGACCTATGCCATCTGCCATCTTTGCTGCCAATAACATTGGACCACTTGCTGCGATTAAATAACCCAATGCTACCCAAACAATTTCGCTGGTGCTGGAATCGAGTTTATCGATCATGTCGGGAATAGCGATCGGGGTAAAACTCGAATCCAAACTGGCCATCACAGACGACAGGACCAGTGAACTCATGATTAAGAATATACGCCCTTTTGACAGCTCCATCACAGGATCCTTCATTTCCAGATTAGGTTATTGAATTAGTATATTTTGACGTTAGGGATATTGAAAAGTGATTTCCATTCCTTGGCAATAAGGATGTCCATCAATCTAGATTCCTTGCCTTCTTGTTTTCTCTCCATTTCAAATTGCAATGTGATCAGTGCCTCATCCACCTCCTGGCCAAATAGACTACGAAGATATTCTGTTGGCACTCTAGGCTCATCGGAAAATTCACCGCTGTCGTCAAAAGTGGGTGGTAACATTGGCGGGACGTAAAAAACATTGGGCTCTGTTCCGTATTCAGGGTGAAGCGGCAAAGCAACTTTCCATTGGTATACCAATTCATGAATGGGACCGTTTTCATCTTCCAGGAATCCTACAAATCTTAACCGACCTGGGCATTGTCGTGCACATGCCGGGGCCACACCCTCTTCAAGTCTTGGGAAGCAAAAAATACACTTCTGGGATTTTCCAGTTACATAATTGAAATATATTTTGTCGTAAGGACACGCCTTGTTGCATTCACGGATACCCTGGCATTTGTCCTGATCGATCAAAACCACACCGTCTACTTCACGTTTGTAAATTGCTCTCACCGGGCATGCTTCCAAACAGGAAGGTTTGGTGCAGTGATTACACATCCGAGGTAAGTAAAAGTGGTAATTATTTGGGTAATCGCCCGAACTGGTGTCTTCATCCCAATTTGAGCCTTTCACCATGGGTCGTTCTTGTTGCAGCTGCACTTCAACGCCCTTGAAATAGACTTCGTCATGGTTTAATGGGATTTCTTCACCGTGATCTTCCTTTGTGGTCATCAGACCATCTCTGTTGAGGTCGCCATTTGCATCATATCCACCTCCGCCTTCTTCCCAGTACCGTGGGTATCCCGGTCCCGGTTTAGTTTCCACATTATTCCAAAGCATATACTCCTGGCCAGGCTCATCAGTCCAAAGTGATTTACAAGCTGTGGTGCATGTTTGACAACCTATACATTTGTTCAAATCCATCACCATTGCAACTTGACCCATACTCAACCCTCCATTAACAGTTACGGATCATTGATCGTCTCTAACTGCCATTCCATATCGTCTTCAAGAAACTTGTTTAATTCTACAACAATTTTTGTATACATTGCATCTATTGAAATTCTTTTTAATGTTTTCTGAAAATCAGGGACCCAATTGACTAAATGACGTGTGGAAAAATCAAGCTGGGCCAGCTGATAAGACAACCTGTCCTCGGTGGAATTGTGTTCCTGAAAACATAAAAAATGCATGAACTCTAATTCGATGGACAAATGGTCCATTTGCCATTGAAATTTCTCACCAAGTGTGTAGCCAAAATACTCATAAAAACGCACCAAATCTTCCCGTAAACCGGCCGGTTGGAGCATAAACAAGTCTTCCCTGATTGGAGCCGGTGGTCCGTCATTACCTACCTCAAAAAGCCCGCTGTATTGCTTTTTCAATTCACTCAGGTCTTGTTGGCTAAATTCATTCATGAGATCTGAGAGGTCTAAAGAATATGGAAGACCGGTGGTGCTTGCAATCCCATTGAGCTTGTTCTTGGTATCCAAATCGTGGGGTGAACTTAACAGAAGAGAAAATGATTCATAACCTAGAGAGCGAAGTATCGCAGTATTCTCTGAAGATCTTAAATCATTGTTGCAGAATCTTTGGTCTCTCTTTTCAGAGCTTGAGTGCTTGTTCATGCCGATCTTTCAAAATTGCAAGTGAAGTCTTTGTAAGTTTGATTTGGGGCAAATGCAAGAGGTTGGTATCCCAAATGACCATAGTCACCTGCCATTGAAGTTGGCTTGATCAACCCAGCAGTTGGGATGACTTCACCAAAGTTTTTTCCATGTTTAAACATTTTAGGATCCCATCCATGGTACATAAACAACATACCGGGCTGTATCCCAGAACTTACATGCGCCATTGCGAAAAATTCTCCAGCGGAATTGAAGACACGAATCATATCATCATCTTTTACGCCACGTTCCTCAGCATCGTCAGGATTCACGTAAATGTCAGGCTCGCCTCTCTGCAGACTCAACAAAAATGAATCGTCTCGCCACATACTGTGGATACCATGCCTGGCATGTCCCATCATCATTCTCAGCGGATAGCCTTCAATTGAGAGTGGCTCCTTGTATGTGGGCAATGTTTCCCCAAATTCAATAAACCACTCATGGTCAATGTAAAACTGCTGGCGACCGGTAAAGGTTTCATAGGGGTGTTTGTCAACGACACTTTTCACAATCTCGGTGTGATATGGGGATTCTTCATTGTCCCACGCTGTGTTGTCTACGCCGTTCACTTTGACTATGCCTTTTACTGAAAGTTCCTCGAAAGTAATTTTTGGAATGCCGTGGCTGGTGTTGATGATAAATTGGGCGACATCCTTGGAATTTTGCACTCTACCTTCCATGGTATAAAGCTCTAAGGTCTTTTTGTAATCTCTCCTGACCGTCCTTCCATCCACAACATCTTTTATCGGAGGAATGTCTCTTTCGATTGCACGGCGACTGATCGCCTCGGCCAATCTTCTGTTGGCCTCCCAATCATCAACAGATTCACCCAAGGGAGCAACCGCTTCATTAAGTACCTGCAGATAAGGTACTCTGGACTGAAGCATCAAATCGTTTCTTTCATAGTGGTGCGCAATGGGTAAAACATAATCAGAATGAAGCGACGTGACACCCATATCAGGCGCCAGTGAAACGATTGTTTGCAATTCGTCAAAGGCATTTTTTCTCCAAGAATTGTTTGAAGCACGCCAATTTGCGCCGTTGTTTCCTGCAAAGATACCCATTTTCCAGCCGTGCTTGCTGTAATCTGGGAACCAATCTTCACTTATGCTTTTTTGATAATACCGGTCGTAGGTATCGGCCAATTTCTTGCCATAGATTTTCCGTGTCAGTTCCTTCATGTTGCCATGGTCGTAATCCCACGTTGTTCCTGAAATCAGCCGAAAAGCTGGGCCAATACCTGAAAAACCAAACTGGTTCATACCTCTGGATATGGGTGCATTTGCCACTTGCAAGCCACCGCCTTCTTTGCCGATGCTGCCAGTAAGTGACAAGAGCAACAACATGGCTCTTTGCAACAGATCACCGTGCAACCATTTGCAGGCAGCATAGCCGGCATAAATCATGCTCGGGTTTGCCGTTGCAAAGATTCTTGCCGTTTCTCGAATCACCTGGGCATTAACCCCGGTAATTTCTGTGGCTTTTTCGGGAGTGAAATCTCTGCATTGCTCTTTTAAAAGTTCAAAAACTGTGGTCACTTCAATTTCGCCATCGAGAGTTTTTATATTCCATCTCCCCTCCAAAGCGGGTTCAATGTTCCCCAGCTCAAGTGTGCCGTGTTTTCTGCGATCTCTGCCAGTGGGTTTGATGGCACGACCTGTTCCAGGCGCTTGCACGATTTTATCGGTGGCCTCATCCCACATGTAATAAACATTGTCTGCAACTGCTAAGAGCCCATAGAGCGAGAGGTGTTCCCTTCGCAAAAATTCCTTGGTATCGGTTCTCACGAGCAAGGGTAAATCGCTTTGTTCCTTGATGTACGCTTCCTGATACAATTTTTCCTTAAGAATCACCTCCACCATCGCCATGGCCAGAGCACTGTCGGTTCCCGGCTTTGGATTCAACCAAAAACTTGCATGCATGGCAGTTGGGGTGAATTCTGGGGAAATGGCAATCACTTGCGTCCCGTTGTATCGTGCTTCCCAGAAAAAATGTGCGTCTGGGATTCTGGTGGCAGCTGGATTACTCATCCATATCAAAACACATTTTGACTTGTAGACAGAGGCGAAAGTATCCCCGGTATAGACCTGACCGAGGGTCATGTACGAACCGGTTGGGAGATCACCAACGCCGGAAAAAAATTCAGGAACGGTTACGCCAGTAATGTTTGCAAACCTGTGTAGGGAAGCAAAAGATGCCATTTTGACCGCCATTTGTGTGCCACTTCCGTAAGAAATGCATTCGGGACTGTATTCGGTTGCGTAGTCGAGAAATTTATCGGCAATCTCAGTTGTCGCCTGTTCCCAGCTGATCCTTTGCCATTTACCTTCACCGCGTTTGCCGATTCTTTTTAAGGGATAAAGAATCCGCTGGTTGCCATACATATACTTGTGATGACGCAGGCCCTTTTGACAACCTCTTGGGCCAAAATCAGGGGCATCTCCTATTTGTTCATACTCACCTTGTTGTTCTTCTCGCCAGACCACGCCATTCTTAACAAAAACATTGAATGCACAAGTTCCTGCACAGTTGGTTCCATGGGTCCCCCGGACAACTTTGTCCCAAGTCCATTTCTTTCTGTAAAGATCTTCAAAACCCCGGTAGGTGTCGTTTGCAAGAACTTTTGGGGCCACTGCATATTGCAAAGCCAGGCCAATGCCCGAGGCCGTTGTTCCTTTTAAAAAATTGCGTCTGCTTAGCTTAATCAATGTTGTTACTCATTGTGCCAATAGTTTATCTCAAATTCCTTTTTTTGTTTAAAACTTATCAGGATTATGGACAATCAATAAAAACAAGTAGGCTGCGATAATGCTTTCTTTTTATCTGATGTAGATGTGTAATAAATGAACCATGATCACGTACAAAGAAGCCATCAATATTCTCAGTGAAGCATTGCAGCCATTGCCCACCAGTAAAATGGCG
>JYMV01007001.1_pt1 | contig 12035 bp, 7 predicted proteins | sample 338911 | NCBI WGS metagenome assembly JYMV01 (sample SAMN03354496, study PRJNA234377) | hydrothermal vent metagenome | biome: Deep sea; feature: Hydrothermal plumes at the Eastern Lau Spreading Center, Western Pacific Ocean; material: Seawater | place: Tonga | collected 2009 | depth 2000 m m | reverse complement strand
CAGTTTCGATCCGGCTGAGGTTCCCGCCACCAAATAATCGGTATTTTTGGAAACCGTTGCGGTGACTCGCCCTCCAAGGGATTGTATTTTCTCCTTGGCTTCCTCACGGGTGAATTGTGACAAGGTTCCTGTAAGAACAAACTGCCGGCCTTCGAGCAAGCCACCACTTTCGGGAGCATCTCCCTGTTCTTCCATAAGGATACCCCGTTTGCGCAAACGCTCAATTTCCTGCCGATTGGTGTCCCGATCCAAAAATGTTCTCAGGCTTTCGGCAATGACAGGCCCTATTTCATCAACCTTTTCCAGTTCGTCATAGCTGGTCTCTTGCAATCTCTTAAGAGATCGAAATCTCCGGGCCAGAATGATCGCTGTGCGTTGCCCCACATGACGTACTCCCAAAGCATGCAGGAACCGCGAAAGTCCAGCGGACTTACTTTTTTCAATTTCTTCGATCAGGTTCTGCGCCGACTTATCCGCTAAACGCTCGAGAGAAGCCACTTCATCTTTTTGCAGAGTATAAAGGTCAGAAAAGTTTTTGACCCGTCCCGAATCAACCAACTGCTCAATCACTGCCGGGCCAAGATGGTCAATGTCCATCGCCTTGCGGGAAGCAAAATACTTAAGTCTTTCTTTTAACTGCGCAGGACAAGCACTGTTCACGCAACGCCAAACCGCTTCACTCTCCGCACGGTAAATGGGAGCCTGGCATTCGGGGCAAACTGCGGGCATCTTAAAGGGTCTTCCCCTCTTACCTGTCTTCTCGGAAAATTCGATTACCCGGACCACTTTGGGAATAATTTCACCGGCTTTTTCAATCACCACCTTATCGCCAACGCGGATGTCTTTGCGTTTAATTTCATCTTCGTTGTGCAAGGTCGCCCTGCTAACAGTGGACCCCGAAACAAACACGGGGTGTAACTCGGCGACAGGAGTGATAGAGCCTGTCCTGCCCACCTGACAAACAATATCCAAAATTTCGGTCATGGCCTGTTCCGCTTCATACTTGTAGGCTACCGCCCAGCGGGGAAACTTGGAAGTCGTCCCCAGCTTCTTGCGGTAAGCCAATGAATTTAACTGAATGACCAGGCCATCCACTTCATAATCGAGCTCTTTGCGCTTATCTCGAAACTCCTCAATCAAGGCGAGTGCCGATTCAAAGTCTTTACACAGCCGGTTGTGTTCATTGATAGGAAATCGTAATGTCGACAATTTTTCCTGCAATTCATAATGGGTCTGAAAAGGATTGGCATCGAGAAAACCTACGCCATAAATAAATATGTCGAGCCTGCGCTCTGCCGTGATAGCAGGGTCAAGCAGGCGCAACGCTCCGGCGGCGGCATTTCTGGGGTTAGCGAAGGGCGTTTCCCCTTCCGCCTCCCGCTGAGTGTTAATGCGTTCAAACTCTTTTTTCGGCATAAAAACTTCACCACGCAGTTCGATGTGGTGAAAGGGCTCCGTATCAATTTTCAAAGGGATTGAACGTATGGTTCTTAAATTCGCCGTGATGTCTTCCCCTTGCAGGCCATCGCCACGGGTGGCTCCACTCACCAGCAAACCGTCTTCATAGGTGAGCGCCACAGCCAGGCCATCGAACTTCAACTCCACCACATATTCAATGGCGTCTTCAGGAACATCCGGGAGACCTTTGAGCACTCTCTGATGAAACGCCCGCAGCTCATCCACATTGTAGGTATTGTCGAGACTGAGCATGGGAACCGGATGCACGACCGCTTTAAAACGTTCATCTACTTTACCGCCCACTCGCTGTGTGGGAGAGTCGAGAGTAACGTATTCGGGGTGAGCGGCTTCCAGTTCTTCCAGACGGCGAAGAAGAGCATCATATTCCTGATCAGAAACGGTTGGGGAGTTTTTGATGTAGTAGAGGGAATCGTACTGATGGATGGACTGTTTGAGAGTCTCGATTTCCTGTTTTGCCGTCATAGAAAAAGGGAATTTTTTATCAGGGTTCCAGGGTCACATAATACCCCTGCCGTCCACGCTGGACCAAGAGCAAAATACGATCCGGATTATTCATATCCGCAACGGCCTTATTGTAATCCTCTTCACTGTCCACACGCTTCTGGTTCATTTGCCGAATGATATCACCAGGATTGATACCGATTTTCCCGGCCGCACTGTTGGGAATCACTTCCATGACAACCATTCCCTTGGAAGCCATCAGCCTGTTGGCTCGGGCAAAACGCTCACTGTTCTCCTGGACTTGCAAGCCGAGCCAGTTTCGGGTGAATTCCTTGACATAACCTTTTGGGATGGATGTCACGCGAACCTTCCGTTCTATCATTTTGCCATCCCGCAAAATGGAAAACCGGATAACACTATCGACCGTATAAGAAGCCATACGGCCCCGGAAGTCCGATTTGTCTCTCACCTCATGATCATCGATCGCAATGATGATATCTCCGCGTTTCAAATCGGCTTTCCCGGCCGAACTTCTATCGGCGACACCAACAACGAGAACCCCTTTTTGCCGGTCCAACTGAAAATGGCGCAAAAGCTGGGTGTCCAACTCCTGCACGGAAACCCCCAGCCAGCCACGTCGGACTTTACCATAATGGATCAGTTCATCAACAATCCGCCTGGCATGGTCGATGGGAATAGCAAAACCAATTCCCTCTGCTTTTTGGAAGATGGCCGTATTGATTCCTATCAGGGAGCCATTGATGTTCAATAAAGGCCCACCGCTGTTTCCCGGATTGATCGAGGCATCGACCTGAATGAAGTCGCTGTACACCTTGTTTTTTCCAGCCCGAATGTTGCGGTTCAATGCACTAATGATTCCTGTCGTGACTGTGTGTCGCAAACCAAAAGGGTTACCAATGGCCAGCACTTGTTCACCGACCATTAAATCATCGGACCTGCCCATTTCAATATAAGGCAGGAGCTTGCCTGAGTTAATCTTGATGATTGCTAAATCAGATTTGATATCCGAGCCGATGACACTGGCATCGAACTCCTGTTTGTCACTCAGGACGACATGGATCTTCGCAGCTTTGGCAATAACATGTTCGTTGGTGAGAATAAATCCTTCACCATTGATAAGAACCCCTGAACCCAGACTACGCTTTTGGCTTGCGGTGGGAGGAAGGAAATCCTTGAAGAACTGGTCAAACAGGTTGTTGCCAAAACCTCTGAAGGGATTCCGCGCTGACCGGGAAATTTCTGTTGTGTAAATATTCACAACAGCCGGGCTGACTTTTTCTACTGCCCGGACAAGAGGGGTTCTGCGATTATAGCGTTCATCCGCAAAAGCCAAGGGTGGCCCCATCACGGCAAACACAAAAATAACCCAGAACCATCTTGAGGGAATGCGCACGATAAAGCAGGATAAATAAGTGAAGAGCAAAGCCCTACTCAACTTTGACGGCAATATATATGGTACTCCCTCCCCGCTTGACCAGAAATAGGACGGACGAGCCCTTTTGCACAGAGGCCATGAGGTTTTGGTAGTCCCGCATGTCTTTGACAATGGAGCGGTTCATTTCCGAAATGACATCACCCCGACGGATACCCGCTTCTGCGGCGGCATTTCCGGCAGTCACATCGGAAACCAACACTCCTTCCACACTTTCCAATTTCAGGCTTTGTGCCAACTCCTCAGTAATATCCTGAACCTGAAGGCCCAGAGGATCGGCCTTGGCCACTACCGTTTCCTGCGAATCTTCCAATAATTCTATGCTAACGCTAAGCGTCATCCGGGAACCATCACGAATCACCTCCACATCTACCACGGAGTTCGGGCGTGTTGCGGCAACAATTTTGGGAAGGTCTTCCATATCCTTGACCTGCTGACCGTCAAACATGACAATAACATCCCCACGTTTTACCCCTCCCTTGGCAGCTGGGCCATCGGGAATCACATCGCCGACAAGAGCCCCCTCACTTTGGCTGAGGCCAAAAGATTTTGCCAGATCAGGGGTGATTTTTTGAATCATGACTCCCAACCAGCCACGGGTAACGGTTCCTCTTTCTCTCAGGTCCTTTAAAATTCCCTTGGCGATATCAATGGGAATCGCAAACCCAATTCCTACATTTCCGCCGGTATTCCCTGAAATGATAGCAGTGTTGATCCCAATCACGTCTCCTTCGATATTGATAAGTGGCCCACCACTGTTACCCGGGTTGATAGAAGCGTCCGTCTGAATGAATTCATCATAAGGACCCGCACCAATGCTCCGGCCCAATGCGCTTACCACGCCCACCGTAACGGTGTGGCTGAGACCAAAAGGATTACCAATGGCCACCACCCATTCCCCCACCTCCAGGTTTTCGGAGCTGCCTAACCTCAAAAAAGGAAAGTCCTTATTATCCCCCGATTCGCGGTTGATTTTAATCAAGGCAATATCGGTTTTGGGGTCCGAACCCACCAAGGTAGCGGTGTATTCTTTTTCAGTCCCATTGTCATCAAGGATCACCACAATTTCACCTGCCCCTTCTATCACATGATAGTTGGTCAGGATATGACCCTCCTTGTCAATCACGAATCCGGAACCCATACCCCGTTTTGGCCTTTGGTTCGGGCGCTCACCAAAAAAACGGTCATAAAAATCACGAAAGGGATCAGGAGACTTGTTCTGCCCAGGGCCGGGCCGAGGAACACGGAAATTTTTATGTGCGGTCTCTGCCTTGGCCTTGGTGCTCACATTAACCACAGCGGGGTTTTGCTTTTTTGCAATTTCGACAAATATATTACTCGCAAGTGGCTGGGTATGACTGCTTAACGCAAAAAGGGTCCCTGGAGAAACAACCAGTCCAAAAGGAAGTAAAAACACAAAAACCAGTGAAGGGGCACGATGGACAAAAGATTTAAACATATTTTTTAATCCTCAATTGGACAAACAATCAAAAGTGAATTTCCACAACGGAAAAAGAAGCCCCCAGGAAACAACCCAGGCTCTTAATAAGGAACGGTCAAATAATATAAAGCTTAATACTTTGGCTATTAATTTTCGGATAACAAAAAATTAATTTAAATTAATTTTGCAGGCCTCTAATAATGGATTCTTGGTAATTATATAATGCTTTTTCCTTTATTTACAACCTCAAAACCCTTAGATAGAACCTGCTGAACCCACTTTTGCACACCCTTCTCCAAACTAATTATATATTGACTCGCTTTATGAGATAAAAGATAATCGGCTATGGGTTTTCGCACTGACCTGTCCCTCAAGCCGACCAACCGAAATAACCGGTCAAAATTATTGAGCCTTCTACTTAATCAACGGAAAGAGTCACGTTTTTCACAGAAAGGACGTTCTTTTTCTTCTGATTTTTCCTGTTACTAACTTTGGTATAAGTTATGAGTCTGTTCTTGTCCGCCGTGGGTTTGATGATGGTCTTTGAAGGGATTCCTTATTTTTGTTTTCCGGAACAGGTCAAGTCCTTTGCACGCAAAATTCCGGAAATACCTCAGGGCACCTTGAGGGTGATCGGTTTTTGTCTCATGATGACAGGCTTGCTGGTGGTCTATTTAGGAGGAGGCATAGCATAAAATGATTAAACGACTATTCCTGTTTTCATTATTTGGAGTTTGGTTATTCGTAGCTGGTTGCGCAACGTGGGAAGAAATGACAGCCAAAACACCTCCCCCCCCCACCGCCTCCCCCAGAATTGGTCTATCCCTTTTCGGACATTCCCATTCCCAGTGGATTTGAACGGAATCATTCCAAGTCCTTTGTCTATGAGTCAGGAAGCGGCACCGTCAAAGTCGGACGTTTTTTCTATTCCGGGTGGAGCAAACTGAACGAAGTCGTCAGTTTTTACCAAGACGAAATGGTCAACAAAGGCTGGAGCTTGGTTAACGCCATCAAACATGAGACCACAATTCTGAATTACGAAAAAGACGGCTGGGTTTGCACAATGATGATACATTCCACGCTGGGAAAAACATATATCGAAATTCAGGCAGGACCGAAATAACCCGGGGATACATGAACAACAGACCCGGCAAACAGTTACTGTTAAACTTCCCTTCCCATCCGGAATATGACTTTTCCAACTTTGTTGTTTCGGAGGGATCGCGCATTGCTTTTGAAACGGCAAAGGAATTCTGCTCCGAGAACCCGGCCCCCTATCAAGCCCTGTATATTTTCGGACAGAAAAATTTAGGGAAAACCCATTTACTCCTGTCAATAGGTAATCGCGTGGCAGAGAGAGAGTTGCGTGCAGTCTGCATTCAAGGACATGATTTCGTTGACAAATTAGGAGGCGACCCATCCCCTGAAGCCCAACAAACCCTGAAGCAACTTTTGAATGTTGATTTTTTTCTCATGGATAACGTGGAAAGCCTAACCAACTCCCCAACAGCACAAGAAAAACTTTACCATATCTACAACCAGATGATGGAAAAGGGTGGGAAGCTTGCATTCACCGCGAACCTTCCACCCGACAGAAATTCTGCCATGGAAAGCTACCTGACTTCCAGATTTCAGTGGGGAATGGTTGCGGAGATCAAACCCATTGACGATTCCACAACCGCCAAAATCATTTTGAAGCTCGCAAAAGATATCAACCTGACCATACCGGAATCCATCATCCATTTTTTGCTGTCTCGTATTGCCCGAGATTTTATTTCCATTCAAAATGCGGTTTCCTCCATTAATCAAGAGTCTTATATCCAGAAGAAAAAAGTAACCCTGCCCCTGGTCAAGGCGGCTCTCGATTTATCCTAGCCAACCATGAAGTCCTACAATATCTCCACTAGTCTAGCGCATTGGGCAAAAGAAATGCCGGACCAGCCCGCGATCATTGAAATCCGGACCAGAGCTCAAATTACCTTCAAGCAGTTGGAAGAAGAAAGCAATTTGATTGCATCCGGCCTTCTCCATTACGGCCTGAAAAAAGGTGACCGGGTGCTCGTGATGGTTCCTTATGGAGTGGATTTTGTAACGCTGACGTTCGGATTATTTAAAGCTGGAGCGGTTCCCGTCCTGATTGACCCGGGACTGGGCAAAAAAAATGTTTTGCGCTGTATCAAGCAATCCGAACCTCAGGGAATCATCGCCATTCCTCTAGTCCATGCCGTGAAAACCCTGATCCCGGCTCCGTTCAAGTCGATTAGGCTCTCAGTAACTGTTGGAAGAAAATGGTTCTGGCGGGGACCCACTTTGGATCAGGTAAAAAGAAACGGGCAACCCGGTTACCAGGTTGGCAATATCCCTGAAGAGCAGGCGGCGGCTGTTTTATTCACCAGCGGCAGTACCGGCCCGGCAAAGGGGGTCCTTTACACCCACGGCATGTTCGGCCAGCAAATTCGAATTCTATGCGAGCACTTCGGCATTCTTCCGGGAGAAAAAGATTTACCCACCTTCCCTTTGTTCGGTTTGTTCAGCACAGGGATGGGAATGACTAGTGTGATCCCGGATATGGATCCCACCCATCCGGCAAAAGTAAATCCTGAAAACATTATCCACCCTATCCAGAACCATCACATCACCAGCAGTTTTGGTTCCCCGGCTCTTTGGGACACCGTCAGCCGCTATTGCCAGAAAAGCAAGATAAAGCTTCCCTCCCTCCGGCGCATCCTGATTGCGGGCGCTCCGGTTCCCGGAACCTTGCTCAAACGTTTTGAGTCTATTTTAGAACCGGATTGCAAAGTCCTCACTCCCTATGGGGCAACGGAAGCTCTTCCTGTCACTTCTATAGAGAGACAAGAAATCGTGGGTGACACCTGGGCGCAGTCGGAGAAAGGGGAAGGAACCTGCATCGGTAAAGCAGTGCCAGGTGCTGAAATAAAAATCATCCAAATTTCAGATGAACCTATCTCAAAATGGGAAGAGGGCCTGGAAATTCCCAGGGGTCAAACAGGAGAAATTATCGTAAAGGCTCCCTGGGTTACTAAAACCTATTTCAACCGGGAGGATGTCACGCGTCTGGCTAAAATCCCGGACGGCGAAACCTTCTGGCACAGGATGGGAGATGTTGGCAAATGGGATGAGCAAAACCGGCTTTGGTTTTGCGGCAGAAAAAACCACCGTGTCATAATCGGTTCGGAAACTCTGTTCACCATTCCCTCTGAAGCCATATTCAACCAGCACCCTGATGTCAGGCGTTCTGCCCTAGTGGGTAAGGGTTCGGGAAATGATCGGGAACCCGTAATAATTATAGAACCAGAAAATAAGGATGGAGTCGCTAAAGACCGGAAAACCTTCACCAAGGAATTGCTGGACCTCGGGGCCGCATACCCGCATACCCGTTCCATAAAGAAAATACTTTTTTATCCAGACTTCCCGGTTGATGTGAGGCATAATGCCAAAATCTTTCGCGAGAAACTGGCCGCCTGGGCCGAAAGCCAGTGACCTTTCTCAAGACCCACAAGAATTAAAAACTTCACTATCCTAAATGTTTTCCAACACCTCAGATTCTCAAGCTAGTTCTTTCAATCCCTTCAGGATTTTATGGGGGATATTTTTTATAGCACTGGTTTTTCGTCTATGGGGGGTGACCAATCCTCTACTGGACTTTCATGGCTGGCGGCAGACCCTGACCGCCACGATAGCCTATAATTTTTATGCCGATGGGATGGACCTTTTTAACCCCCGCCCAAACATGATAAATTCGATTTACCACTTCGAATTTCCTCTTTATACCTATCTCGTTGCTCTTCTTTATAAATTTTTTGGTTTTCACGAAATTTTCGGACGAATAGTAGCCATCGCCTTTAGCATGGGTTCCCTCTGGTTTCTTTATCTTTTAGGAAAACGCTATTTCGATAAAACTTCAGCCATTGTGGCTTGTGGATTTTTTGCTGTTCTCCCTTTCAGTGTTTATTATTCCCGTACTTTCATGCCTGAGGCGGCTATGCTTTTTTTCTCCATTTCAATGGTGTATATGTTTGCCCGCTGGCTCGACACCGGAAAATGGAGCGATTTTATTTTCGCGTCACTCTTCGCCACCCTGGCCTTTCTGGTTAAACTTCCCACTCTTTATATGGGGGGGCCTCTCCTATTCCTGGCCTGGAACAAGTTTCGCGGGAAAATTTTCTACCAGCCACGATTGTATTTATTTGTAGTAATGATCCTCGCCCCTCCCGCCCTCTGGTACAGCTATATCGCCAGACTCCAATTTGAAACTTATGGTGGCGCTAATGTCTGGCTGGATATGCTCAAGGACTGGGAAATTCTCTTGACCCTCCGGTATTGGAAACTGATTTTCTGGACCCGACTTGTGGAGAAAATGTTCGCCTTCACCGTTTTTCCATTTTTAGTATTGGGAATGTGGGCAACAACCCAAAATAAAGAACGCTATGTTCTTCATACCTGGTTTTTCTCCATCTGCGCCTATTTTGTGATTGCGGCAAAATACAATTTCATCCACGAATACTATCAGGTCCCCATAATTCCAGTTGGCTGTCTATTTGCCGGGAAATTTATTGCGGATTTTTATAGGCAGAACGCCTCAGGCGCCTGGAACAAAAGGGTTTGGCTCGTTTTAATTATGATCGTATTTATCCCCATTCATTCCATCTACAAACTCAATAAAAGATTGAATTATAATGACAGCTATATAAAACTCGGCGAGGAAATTAAAGAAAACACCGAGCCGGATGACCTGATTATCGCCAATCAAGTCAACGCGTCTCCACAAATATTTTATTATGGACAACGAAAGGGATGGGGAGTCACCTTCGATCAAAAGCTAAAACCTAAAACTCTCACCGAGTATGTCAACAAAGGAGCAAGACTATACGTTATGGTTGGAGGAAACCTTGAGGAGAATGATCCTGAGCTCAATGAGTTTCTCAAGTCCCAACATCAATTCCTGAATAAAGACCCTAAGGTAACTCTGTTTAAACTGATTCCTTAATGATCTTTTTAAAATCGGGATGACAAGACTAAACCACCGCTCCTGAAACCCGCCCGAGGATAGATGGTAAAGTGTCGGCCTTTTTTGTTGCTATGGAGCCTGAGGATAGTTTTCGAGGTGAAATAACCCAACGCCGCACCGAAAAAAACGTCGGATGCCCAATGTTGATTATCGTTAATTCGGGAAAGGCCCGTCAGGGTGGCGATACCGTAAGAAATGGGGGCCACCAGGGGAACCTCTTCATACTCATTGGCCACCACCGTAGCAATGGCAAAGGCAGTTGAGGTATGACCGGAAGGAAATGATTTATTACTCGTATTGGGACCATCGTAAGTGCTGGAATTATTATCCTTGGAAGGACGGTGCCGTCCTGTACTCACCTTTAAAACCGTGGTGAACAATCCGGTGACAAGAAAACTTTCAGCGGCCAGCAAAGCGGTGCGTTCCATTTTCTCATTCTCCCCAAACCGGCCGTAAAGATAAAATCCGACCAAGGCAGGGAAGCTATAAGTTCCGTTGCCAAACGGTTCAAAAAAATCTGACAAGTCATCGGTGGTAGAGCTTCGACTATCTTGTAACTCGCTTTTGATTTCATCATCCAGCATAAAAAAAACACCCGTCACACCTGCAACGAGTGAAGCGGTGGCCCAGTCAGAATTGTTCCAGCGCCAAGGAGATGTTAGAGCATAACCCGTATCGGAAAAAAGACCTTTAAAATATTTGCTGTCCAATTTAATTTTTCCGCGCTGATTTGACCTCTCCTTTTTTTTCCTATGAGTTGAAGAACGGCTTTTTTTTCTGGCCAGCTCTTCGCCTTTACTTGCGAAATCGAACTCCCCTGCGTTGAAAAATAAATCCGTAGAATAATAATCGAGACTCTCCGCTGGCAACTCGACCAGACTTTCCCCTGCACTCAATGGTACCCGGCGGTTGTGGTATTCCGAGGTCACTTCAGCTAAGGCAGGAGTAACCATAAGGCACAGCCCCAGAACAACAAAAATCACCCACCTAAGCTTTGCGAGAATATCAGGATTTGCCATGGTCTTTTGACTTTTACAGTACGGAGCTTGAAAAGGGGATACCTAAACACTGGTGCTCGGAATTTTGTAGTCCCATATAGCGTTTACGGTCTATTAACCATTGAAATCAAGGCATTTTTCCATTAAATGCCAAAAGATGCCTCCCGGTAGAAAAAACCCCGCATAATTCTGGATTTTGGGAATGAAATGGGGGAGGAACTAATCAAAAAAATACCGGCAGGCTAAAGGAAATCCGGCTAATCGCCGATAAAACAAAGGAGAAGTCAATGCATATAATTCAAGGAGGAAAACTGTGCAAACCATTAATCCAAAAAGAAAAGAGACTAAACCTGTTTCCTACCATCTCATGTCGCTTACCCTTATGGTAGCAACGGTAATGGTCATCAACACCATATTTAGCATGGTGCTCCCATAAGGGCATCTCTAAAACAGAAAGACTGAAAACACCTGGATTTAGGGGATTAATTCGCTAAATACAGGCGGGCATAATGAAAATTATGCCTTCAGCCGATAGACAAAGGGAAGATCAACGCACCTATTCAAGGAGGAAAACGTGCAAACCATCTACCCGAAAAGAAAACCGGCTAAACCTGCTTCTCATTACATCCTGCCGTTTACCTTGCTGGCAATAATGGTGTTGCTCATCAATACTATGTACAGCATGGCACTCCCGGACCCCTTGGGAGAAAAAATCCAAAGCCATATAGCAAAATTCCAACCCACCCCTTAACAGGGGAGGAGGCAGATAGCAAAAACTCGTCAAGCTGGGACAACTCTTTGCTCGCCACCCTCTAGCGAGGGAGGCAAATGGCAAGGGCCAGTTGAGCCGAGATAACTCTTTGTTCGCCAAATAAAGCTATTGCAATTTGCCACCGGCGGTTCGCCGGTGCCGAGTAGCCGAAGTAAACCATAAGCCGGGTTTTGTACTTCATGAAACATAAAGTGGTGACCATCAATCTAGGCCTGTTGTTGCCAACAGGCTCAAGCAATCAACCCGAAAGTATCGGGCGGGCCGCCCTCAAGCACTTTCCTATTTGATCTTGCTCCGGATAGGGTTTACCAAGCTACTGTTGTCACCAACAGTACTGGTGAGCTCTTACCTCGCCTTTTCACCTTTGCCGCCGACACGAGGCCGGGTAGGCTGTGTATTTTCTGTGGCACTTTCCTTAAGGT
>JYMV01017334.1_pt1 | contig 12038 bp, 5 predicted proteins | sample 338911 | NCBI WGS metagenome assembly JYMV01 (sample SAMN03354496, study PRJNA234377) | hydrothermal vent metagenome | biome: Deep sea; feature: Hydrothermal plumes at the Eastern Lau Spreading Center, Western Pacific Ocean; material: Seawater | place: Tonga | collected 2009 | depth 2000 m m | reverse complement strand
GTGCACCAGGTGAAATAAGCGCGTTTGCCATCGGGTGAATAAGAAACATTTCCGGGAATGTGACCTCCTCAATTGAATAACCTTCGTAGAAATGGATGCGGCCCTGCATGGCCACCACTTCTTTTCCATGAAGCGTTCCGATTACCAATTGCCCGGAATGTCCTGCTACGGTTGAAACCGGGAAATGAGGAATATCCCTGTAAGGGATTTTAACCGGGTTGTTGATTTCATCTGCCATGGGCCCAAGGCCAGAGCCAAGGATCATCCCCAGTTGTGGGGCGAGTTCAGTTTTAGAGCGAATAAAGGATACTGCTTCCCTAATACGATGGAGCCGGTTCATACCCCGAAAATAGAAATTCTGTTTGTTGGAATCAGGAAAGGGGGTTACAATTTTTTTTAAAAAATGAGAAGATTGAGGTTGAAAGTCCGGTGTCGGAAGTCCACTTGTTTACGCGAGTTCCACATATAAAGACCCGCAAGGTTTTAAAAACCTAGCGATTCTGGCTGTAGATATTTTAAGCACAGAAGGAAATTTTGAAGGCTTCGAACTCTTATGGTCTTGGGAATAGCGCGAGGGATGAGATGTCACTGACATCGGTCTTCCGTTATCGATCTTCTGACTTTTACATTTCCCCAATAATATTCAACATCAAATTGATAAACCGGTCTTTAATCCGATCCATCGTTTTCATGACATCTTCATGGTGAAGGGTTTCATCGGTCATTCCTGCTGCCAGGTTGGCGATATATGAAATTCCCAGAACCTTCATGCCACAATGAACAGCGGTGAGTGTTTCGGGGAAAGTTGACATTCCGATGGCATCAGCACCTAATGTCCGGGCCATCCTGACCTCGGCAGGTGTTTCATAAGTCGGGCCGGTCATAAATTGGTAAACCCCATTTTGAACAGGGATAAAGAGGTTTTTGGCCGTTTTGTTTGCCAGGTCGATGAGTTCCGATGTGTACGTTTCAGAGGTATCAGGAAAACGCGGGCCAAACTCATCTTCATTTTCACCTAACAATGGATTTGTTCCTGAGAAGTTGATATGGTCATTGATGACCATTAAATCACCTGCTTCATATTTTTCGTTTACCCCTCCGGCCGCATTGGTCACAATGAGGGTTTCAATTCCCAGTAATTTCATTACACGGACCGGAAAACCGCAAGTTTGTATATCGTGCCCTTCATAAAAGTGAAAACGGCCTTGCATGACCACTACATTTTTCCCCTGTAGATTTCCACAAACCAGCCGTCCTGCATGACCTGCCACTTTTGAAACCGGAAACCCTGGTATATCGGCATAAGAAATGACCACGGCATTTTGCACTTCATCCGCTAAATCACCCAACCCGGAGCCAAGGATCAGACCGATGGTGGGAGTATGCTTTCCCAATTCGCCCTCAATGAATGAAACGGCTGTTTTGATAGATTGTAAATCGTGTTTCAATGGAATGTTTTTTGAAATTACTCAGTCGGAAGTCAGAAGACTGATGTCCGAAGCTAAAAACAGTTTTTTAAGTTGAATGATGAAGTGATTTGTTCTCAAAGTTTGTCGATTTGAATAACTGTTTTGATGAAGTGTTAGGCTAATTCTGACTTCCGTCACCCGACTTCTGAATTTTTATTTATTTCAGAAGCAAAGCTTTGACCAAAATCAGGTGGGCCAACTTCCAATAATTCCGCGATGGTAGCGCCAATATCGGCAAAGGAATTTCGCGAGCCAAAATAACTGCCACCCTCAACATTACTTCCATATACTAAAATCGGGATGTACTCGCGCGTATGGTCGGTTCCTTTGAAAGTAGGGTCATTGCCATGATCCGCAGTAAAAATCAAAACATCATTTTCTCCCAGGCCTGACATTAACTCAGGAATTCTGGCATCAAATTCTTCAAGGGCTTTGGCATAACCGGATGCATCCCTTCTGTGACCGAAATGAGTGTCAAAATCCACCAGGTTGGTAAAAATGAGACCGGGTTTTCGGGAATGCATATATTCTATTGTCCGGTCAACGCCTTCCATGTTGTTGGCGGTTTTCACATATTCCGAAATACCGTCACCTGCCATAATGTCGTTGATCTTGCCCACAGCCATTACATTTTTACCGGCAGCAATGGTTTGCTTGAGAACTGTATTTCCGGGAGGGGTCAACGAGAAATCTTTGCGATTGGCTGTTCGTTGGTAGTTTCCGCTTTGTCCGATGAATGGTCTTGCTATTACCCGCCCCACAGCATCTTTACCTGAAAGAATTTCCCTTGCCATCAAGCATATTTCATATTGTTCATCAATGGGAATTATTTCTTCATGGGCAGCAATTTGAAAAACACTGTCTGCCGAGGTATATACGATTGGTTTACCTGTTTTGACATGTTCATCGCCCAATTCGTTGATGATGGTGGTGCCCGATGCTGCCGTGTTTCCGATGGTTGCCCGTCCAGTTTTTTTTTCGAATAAATCTAAAATACGAGGTGGAAATCCTTCCGGGAAAGTAGGGAAAGGCTGTTGCATTTCAATTCCGGTGATTTCCCAATGGCCGGTGGTGGTGTCTTTGCCGAGTGAAACTTCTTTGGCACTTCCGTAGGCTCCGATTGGTTGATTCGAAACTGGGAGGTTTAATCCAGGCCTGCAATTCTCAATTCCCAATTTGCAAAGGTTGGGGATAGAAAATCCTGGAACGGTTTCGGCAATATGCCCCAACGTGTTGGAGCCTTCATCACCAAATTCAGCAGCATCGGGTAGTGCTCCTATGCCAACGCTATCCATTACCATTAGTGTGACTTGATTAATCAAACGAGTTTTTTTGGGGACGCACAAAGATAGGGTTTCGGGGTGTATTTTCAATGTTACCAACAGGTGAATGCTTCTTAGTGAGTTTTGGTCATTAGGTAGTTTTCTGCAAAAACCGGGCAGGCTTCTTAGAACCCGTTTTGGTATCTTATTTTTGCGGCTGACAAATTTTAAAACTTAGATCGATGAAAACTTTTTTTGTTCTACTCTTTTTACTTATGGGAATTTCACAATTACATGCACAGGATGACTTGGATTCCGTTCCTCCCGAAGTGTTGCTGGAAAAAGCGGAGAGTCTGATGCAGGAAGGAAATATTGAACTGGCACAAAAATACCTCCATATTATTCAACAAAACTATGCAGACAGCGAGTACGCAGCCAAAGCCGAGGAACTGACCTCACAAAGCGGGCAGTATGAACAAAAACTTCGCACCTCGGAACGGCCATCAACTGAACGCCACACACAAACCAGGCAGCAACCGCGACAACGGCCGCAGCAATACAAAACCCCGGAATATTGCCTGATCATCGGAACCCAAAAAGCCGGTTCAAATCAGATGGTTGTGCGCATTGAATATGGCCAACCAAAAAAATGGATGGACAACAATGCAAAAATGATCCTTGATCAGGAAACCCACAAACCGAAACAATACCGTACAATGATCGAAGCTTTGAACTATCAACTACAATTCGGGTGGGAGTATATGAATACTGAGTTATATTCTGTAGGTGAAAGTACGGTTCAGCAATGGATGTTGAGTAGGTAGGTTTGGGTTTCAAACTGGAAGCTACAAGCTTACTCGTAGGAATGTCCAAGAGGACTCCTTTGGACATTCCTGCGTAAGACAATTTTTCAACCATTCACATCCAATCAATTTAAAGTTCACAGAATTTGTTACTTTAGCACCGTTCTACCATATCTTCCCCCTTGCCAACTTTCAATTTCCGGCAAATATTAACCCTTCTTTATTGGTTATTAATTGTAAAACAATTTCGATATTGATAACTATATTTGCACGTGAAAAATTTAAAGGTTCCTTGCGCCTATACTAACCTTCAATTATGTAAGCTCAATGGAATTACTTTTTGAAATCCAAATTCATTCTTTAAAGAAAAGCCTTTGTAAATGAAAAGTGCCCTGAAATTGACCATACTTTTAATTGTCGGTATCGTATTGTGTGCATTTATGCAATCGCCAGTATCGGCCCAAGACATCCATTACTCCCAATTCTATGCTTCCCCCCTCACATTAAACCCGGCATTGACCGGCAAAGTTGCAGGGGATTACCGGCTTGGATTGATCTACCGAAACCAATGGCGATCCATCACAACCCCTCTGTTCGTTACACCTTCAGCCTCATTCGACCTGCCCTTTACCGTTGGCGCCTCCAATAAACATGCGTTGGGTGCCGGTATCCTAATTCTGAACGACCAATCGAACGATGGCCGGTTCAGCGCCATGCAAATCATGCCTTCGCTCTCTTTCCACATTGGGTTGGGCAATAAAAGCAAACATCAGTTATCTTTTGGTTTGCAAGGTGGGTTTACACAAAAAAAGCTCGATACGGATGGGCTGATCTTCGCAAGCCAGTATAATTCCGATCTAACCCTCAACGAAAACAGCAATGGCGAATCAATTGCCGAAAACACCATTTCGTACTTCGATTTTAATGGTGGGTTTCTTTGGAGTTCGGCATTTTCGGAAGATGTAACCCTATTCCTTGGCGCCAGCCTTTTTCACTTGTTCACCCCAAAGGAAGAATTTTTACAAACTTCTGACAATGAGCTGCCCATGCGAATTTTATCACATGCTGGTGCACAGATCGATTTCTCTGAAAAAATCAGTATTTACCCGGGGTTTTTGTTTATGAAACAGGCTAATGCTCAGGAAATCAACTTCGGCAACACCTTCGGTTTTCATGTTACCAAAGATGCATCCTTGTTTCTGGGCGCTTGGTACCGGGTTAAAGATGCCGCCATTGTTCAGGCAGGTTTAGCCTATCAAAATTTACAAATCGGGTTCAGTTACGATTTCACCACCTCAGATCTGAAAAATGCACGAAATCATGTCGGTGGGTTCGAAATTTCATTGATATGGATTGGCATATTCCCGCAGGCACAGGGCGAGAACACGTATTTGTTCTGTCCAAGATTCTAGTGAATTGAGTTCTACCTGTATTAATATAATTCTTTTAATCTACCCCAAAACGTTAACGAAATGAAGCGGATTTTTGCAGTAACCTTAATGATAGGTATATTATTGACCAATTGTACTTATGCATACAATTCCTTGGAAGCCGACAGTGTACGGCTCAACAACGAAATGGAGAAATTGAAGCCTAAGAAAAAGCTGAAACTTGCCAACCAATTGTTCAAAAAAGGAAGCAACCTCAATGCGATGATTTACTACGAGGAATACCTGAAGGACAACGAAAACAACAGTTATACGATTAATCAACTTGCTGAGTTGAATTATAAATTGCGCGACTATAAAACAGCCGCCCTTTGGTATAAAAAACTGAAAGACCAGCAGGATTTGGGCTATCGCAAAGCCGGGTATTATCATGGATTGATGTTGAAATATTCGGGGCAATACGATGAAGCCAAAACGGAATTCGAGGAATTCATGAAGAAATATAAAGGGGATGATAAGGTAGAAATGAAAAAACTCTGTCTACGACATATCGAAGGTTGCGATTTCGGAAAGAAAGCTAATGCAAACCCCGCATCAAATGTGAAGATTGAACACTTGGGTGAAAATGTAAATAACCCTTTCACCGAATATGCCCCGCGCCCTGTTGGTAATGATGAGTTAATCTACGCATCGCTGCGTTCAGATTCGGCCATTGCCATCAATTTGGTTGAAAAAGGGGCGGATTACCGTTCAAAGATTTATTCTTCCAAATTGGTGGAAGGAGAATGGAGCAAAGGTGTACCGGTTTCTTTCCCCTGGAATAATATTGAGATGCATTCCGGAAATGTTTCTTATTCACCCGATGGCAAACGCGCTTATTTCACCTGGTGCACTGAAGAAAACGAGTTGAAAATGGATTGTAACATCTATGTCTCCGAAAAATCTGGGGGCGCCTGGGGCGAACCCACCAAGTTAAAAGACGAAGTGAACCATTCGCCATATAACACAACCCATCCACACGCTGCTCTGGATGCTGATGGAAATGAGTGGCTATTCTTCTCTTCCGACCGTGATGACGGACAAGGTGGAATGGATATTTGGGCAGCCAAGCGAAATTCCGGTGGCAGATATAGTGATGCTGTCAACCCTGGCAAGAAGATTAACACAAGCATGGATGAAATTACGCCCTATTACAACACCGCCTCAGGAACTCTGTATTTTAGTTCTGAAGGACTGGTGAACATGGGTGGGTTAGATATTTTCAAATCAGAAGGTTCGGGAACAAAATGGGCTGATGCAGAAAACCTGGGTACCCCGATCAACAGCAGCCAGGATGATATGTATTATGCACTCAATGAAGATGAAAGTGCGGCTTATATGGTTTCTAACCGTCCTGGTGTTTTTTCCCTGAAAAGCGAAACTTGCTGCGATGATATTTTTAAGATCAACTACATCAGAGAAGTTTATTTGAGAGGTCATGTTGCAACGAGGAAAAACCCCGATATTCCGATTTGCGATGCCCGTGTTTCGATGTATGACATGGAACAAGATGAAGCAGTTAATCTCTATGCGGAGTTAGTGACCAAATGCGATGAAAAGTTTGTACTGAAAATTGACCCTACTACAGACTATAAGGTGAATTCAATGAAAATGAATTACATCAGTGGTTTGGAAAATCTCCTTTTTTCAAAAATGGATATTTCAGAAGATACTATAGACCACATTTTCTACATTGAACAAATTATGCGAAAGAAAATCAGGTTAAAAAAAGTCTATTTTCCGTTTGACCAATGGAACCTGGTGAATTATTACCAAAAGACGCTGGATTCGTTGGTTATCATTATGAAGGAGAACGAAGATGTACAATTGGAGATTGGAGGTCATTGCGATCACTTGGGGCCAACAGCTTATAATGATCGATTGGGTGAACGCAGGGCAAAATCGACAGCCGACTATTTAATAGGCAAGGGGATTGCCAAAGATCGATTATATGTGAAGAGTTTTGGAGAAGGTAGTCCAGCGGTGGCAAACACAAAAAAAGATGGCAGCGATGATTCTTTGGGACGTGCGAAAAACAGAAGGGTTGAATTCAAATTGTTGACGGAAGGAATGGAAGGGGTGGAAATTGAATATGTGAATGAAGACCCAAAAGGGACCATTTGATTGAACGCTATTGAATCTAAACGGATTTAAAATATATAAACGACAAAATTGTCGATACGAACCTTAAATCAAATAAAAATGAGAGTACGCACCTTTTTACTTACCCTGGTTTTCATAATTAGTTTCTTCTCTTTCAACATTCAAAAAGTAGAAGCGTCCCACGCTATGGGTGCCGACCTCACCTATACATGTGTAGGCCAGGATTCGTTCCAGATAACCCTTAGTTTTTATCGTGACTGTGCTGGTGTAACCGCACCAGCAAGTGCCAACGTTAGCATCAGTTCAATCTCCTGTGGAATAACCTCTATCTTGAACCTGCCATTGATCAGTAGCCAGGAAGTATCACCATTGTGCCCGGCATTTATTAATCAAAGTACTTGTAATGGTGGTCTATTGCCAGGTGTTGAACAATACATTTACTCCGGTATTGCCCAACTTCCTGCACAATGTTCTGACTGGGTGATCGGGTACTCTTTATGCTGCAGAAATGCCATCATTGACAACTTGGTGAGCCCGGGAACTGAAAGCCTTTATATTGAAGCGACACTGAGCAATCTGGGCGGTGCTTGTAACAATTCACCAATTTTCACTTCGTTGCCGGTCCCATACATCTGCGCAGGCCAGCCATTTAACTACAACCACGGAGCTGTGGATTTGGACGGTGACTCCATTGCCTATGAGTTAGTTGATCCACTCGATGCTCCGGGCTTACCAATTGTGCATACAATACCTTACACGGCCACAAACCCACTCCCCACTACAGGGGGGTTCAATTTTAACCAATCAACCGGGCAAATGTTGTTTGTGCCAACGGTTTTGACCCCACCAGAAGAGGTTTCCGTAGTGACCATTCTCGTCAAGGAATACAGGAATGGTGTTCTCATAGGAACAACCATGCGCGATATACAAATCGTAGTGTTGAACAATTGTAATAACCAGCAACCACAACTCAGCAACATTCTGAACCTGCAAGCACCATCTGTACTATTGGACAGTAACAAAGTAGGGGTTTGCCCCGGTGATACCGTAAGGTTTGATTTCATTGGATCTGAACCAGATGTTTCTGACAGCCTTTTCATTTTCGACAACCTCGCCCTATCCATTCCTGGAGCGACATTAACGCATACACGTTTATCAAGGGATTCAATCACCTCTTCTTTTTATTGGATACCAAACCCATTGGACACAGGCGTGAATGTTTTCACCATCACCCTGCAAGATAATGGTTGCCCAATCCTAGGAACGCAATTTTACACTTTCAGCATCTTCGTTTATGATGAAACCTATGCCGGCCCCGACCGTTTTTATTGCGATGCAGGAGGACCACAGCACATTCATGTAGTTGGTGGTTCTAATTTCTCATGGACCCCTACAACCGGAATCATTGCGGCTACTCCCGATAGTTCCGATATATGGGTGGCCCCATTGGTTAACACTCAATATATGGTGACCAGTGATTTAAGCGGTTCATGTAAAAACAAGGATACGGTTTTAGTGACTGTTACCCCCGATTTCATTTGGTCGGTTTCACCAACAGACAGCATTTGTAAAGGGCAAAGCACCCAGTTCAACATAGTGACCGATCCACTTTGGGCACCATATACGTATAGCTGGACTCCTGGCGATAGTTTATCTAGCACAACGGTCAGCAACCCGTTCGCATCGCCTGATTTCGATATAACTTACCTGGTTGAAGTTACATCCGATACCGGCTGTACTATTATCGACACTTTAAGGGTAGTGGTTACGGGAGAAGCGCCCCAAGTGTTTATAAATGGAAACACCAACTTATGTTTTGGGGATTCTACGCAGGTAATAGCTTTACCATGTAATGTAAGTGTTGAAGATGATTTTGATCCCGGGATTGACCCAACTGTTTGGGCGATTAATGCAGGTGCTGCAAATACGAATTGTGGCTCCATGACAGGAAATGCTCTTCACTTTGACGCTACTGGAATTCGGGAGGCAAGAACTGTCGTAATTGATGTTTCCGGTGGAGGCAGTGTATCATTTGCTTTGGCAATTGCCGATGGTTCCAATCCTTGTGAGAATGCAGATATCAATGAGGGTGTTGATTTTGAGTATTCAACAAACGGAACTACCTGGAATAATATCTTTTATTATGATCCAGATGTTTATACAACATGGGCAATTCACACTTGGGATATTACAACTGACATTCCAGGAGCTCTCTCTCCAACCACTCAATTCCGCTGGATTCAAAATCTAAACAGCGGAAGCGGTTTCGACAACTGGTCTTTGGATGATGTGGAAATAGAATGTTGCGGTGATTTGTGTGGAAGCTTTATCTACCAATGGGCACCTAACGTTGGCATTTCAAGTACCAACATTGCGAACCCAAACTTTTACCCAACGGCTACCCAAACTTATACCCTGTCAGTAACCCCTACTGGCACCGATTGTGAAACTGTTAAAACGATTACCATTAACGTAGGCCCGGCCTTTGCGTGGACTTCGATCACCCCAGATTCCATCTGTAAATTCGGCCAGGCCCAGATCGGTGTTTCCCCTGATCCATTATTAGGGCCCTATACGTATTTGTGGACGCCCGCTCTGGGACTTTCAGACAGTTCTTTAGCCAATCCGTTTGCTTCACCTTCAGTCACCACAACTTATATTGTGGCTATGCAATCCGATTCGGGCTGTATAACCTTCGACAGTGTTACCGTAAATGTAAGCGGACAAGTGCCATTGGTTGATATCTCAACAAGCGACAACAATGTTTGCCCGGGTGATGTGGTGCAGCTAGATGCTGATATCTTTGCAATAACCTGTGGACCTGCAATTAACGGTTGCTCGGCACTAAACCCACCGGTATTACACTCCCTTGGAACCGGTATTACGACTCTTTTCGGTACTCCCTTCCAGGGTACTTCTGTAAACGGCAGATGGCAAACTATTTATAAGCGTTCGGATTTAGCTGCCGCAGGCATAGGTCCGGGAACCATTACCCGGTTTGAATTAAACATTGGTTCAAAAGGAAGTACGGCACCGTTCCAGGGATTAACCATTTCCCTAGGATGTGTAATTGATTCATGCCTAAGCATTCCTACAGGTTGGTTGCCCACTTCCACACAGGTTTACGGGCCGTCAGTTTATTCCACTGTAGTTGGATGGAACTCATTCGCATTCTCCCAGCCCTATGATTGGGATGGCCAAAGCAATATTGTGGTCGAAATCTGTTGGTCAAACCCAAGCGGCTCAAGCCCAGGGGGACAGGATGAATTGGTTGCTCAGAGCATGTCCTGCATTTCAGTTATAAGAAGCTACTCGAACCTGACACCAGGTTGTAGCTTAACTCCGGTATTTACATACACTATGCGGCCAAATGCCAACTTCTTCGCTTGCCCGGCCCCTACCGGGAATTACACTTACACGTGGACACCAGCAACAGGCCTTTCGAGCGATACCATTATCAATCCTCTAGCTACGGTTACCCAGGATATCACCTATTCTTTGTTTGTTGATGTTGGTGAATGCGAAGGCGCTGATTTTATCGATTTGTTTGTGGAGAAACCTGTAATCTCTACCTGCGGTCCAGTACAATGTGTTTCTGGTATTAACCTCCAAGTCGTTTCACCCAGTGCAGCATCCTGTGGATCGAATGCCACACTTTGCACTGATACACCATATGCCGAAGTAGTGGGCAATGGAACCCTGTTTCTTGATGGGTTCACCTATCCAGCACCTTATGGAAATTGGTATTGGGGAGCACGCCACCAAATTTTGTATAGCGCGGCAGATTTACAGGCTGCAGGCATGCTGAATGCTGGAACTATTTCTGATATCAGTTTCAATGTAGCACAGATTATCGGTACCACACAATATATCGGTTTCACCATCAAAATGGGCTGCACAGGTTTGAGCCAGATCACAACCTGGCAAAGTGGGTTGACCACTGTGTTGAATCCACAGAATTATACAGTTACCCCTGGTTGGAACACGCATGTGCTTGACCAAACGTACGACTGGGATGGCGTGTCGAACCTGATCGTAGAGATTTGTTTTAACAACAGTTCTTTTACGAACAATAATCCAACCTTCTATACCACTACACCCTATACTTCAGTGGTTTATTTTAGACAAGATGCAGTAGGTGTATGCTCCAATACGGGTATAACCGGTACCGGAAACCAGCGGCCTAACGCGAGGTTCACCATCTGTGATGCACCACCGGCAACGATATCTTATCAATGGACCCCCGGTGCAACACTAAGTAGTGACACTGTACAAAACCCGATTGCCTTCCCTTCTGTGACTACTGATTATGTCGTTCAGGTCACTTATGTAAATGGTTGTGTTCATTACGACACAGCCACGGTTGAAGTTTCTTTCGACCCAACTGATATTTCTGATGACACCACTGTTTGTGTAGGCGACCCTGCAAATATCTGGGCATCGGGTGGGGATATCTATCAATGGACCAGTAGTGACAACTCTATGTCGTGTACCAATTGCCCCAACCCAACAGTGACACCGGATACGACAACCATTTACACTGCGATGATTACAGATTCAATAGGATGCGCGTATGATAAAGTGACAACTGTTTTTGTCAACCCATTGCCACCATTGGATTTAGGCGCTGATTTCTACCTCTGTTTTGGTACCGATACATCTTTGACCGCAACTCCGGGAATGGTTACCTATGCCTGGGAACCAGCAGATGACATTGATTGTGATACCTGTCAGGTCGTTCATACCGCTGGCCCGTATGTTCCTACCACTTTTTCGGTGACCATTACAGATAACAATGGGTGTGTTTCTTCCGATACGATTGACATTGATGTAAGTTTAGGAGCAGTAGATGCAACCGCAAATCCAAACCCAATCCTTGAAGGGGATATTTCGCAGTTGATGGCCGATATCACAGGGACCAATGACTTTACGGTATATTGGACACCTGGAGGATCACTCAATGATTCTACAGTG
>JYMV01039567.1_pt1 | contig 12039 bp, 14 predicted proteins | sample 338911 | NCBI WGS metagenome assembly JYMV01 (sample SAMN03354496, study PRJNA234377) | hydrothermal vent metagenome | biome: Deep sea; feature: Hydrothermal plumes at the Eastern Lau Spreading Center, Western Pacific Ocean; material: Seawater | place: Tonga | collected 2009 | depth 2000 m m | reverse complement strand
CTTGGTGAGTAAAAAACGCCCAATTTCAGCCTGATTATCGGTATTGGTGGCACACCACCATGTGAGCTTAAGTAAGTCGTTGTCTAAATTGGTAGAATTCGAAACAGCAACAACCGCCTCAACTTCACCCAGTTTTAATAGTGATGTTAAGTTGGATGATTCTACTTGCCCCATTCTAGACCAGCGCTTTAAATATGATGGGTAGCCGCCCATGGCGCCAAGCACCTGAGTGACCAATAGCTTTTTAACTTCCTTGATGTAGACTTCGCTATCGCCACTAGGTTTTAGTGCAATAATTTGCTCTTTAAATTGAGCATTAAGCCCAACTACTGTTAGCTTGTAAGTATCAATGCGTATTGCTACTGAGGTTGCAATAAGAACGTTGAGCTTAAGAATGTCTTCAGGTTCGAGCATTAATTAATAATCTATTTAATTGTGATAAAGAATTGGAGGCAAAAGAATCTTTAAAAATAATCAAGGAGCGCTCGCCGATGTTGATTATCACCAGGAAGCGTGACTGATAGGCGCAGTAAACATAAGGATACTTACGTTCTTTTCCGCTATTATCTATTGTGACAATCGTATTGCCATCTAGGAAAAAGGTACGAATGGAATTTGTTTTTTTAAGAAAGATATGATCATTTAAATATTGGAAATGAATACCCAGAGCAAGGCTAAATATTAAACTTGCATAGAAGTTAAAACCATAAAGCCAAACACACAAAAACGTAAACCCATGAATAATAAGCGAAAGACCAAAATACAAGCTTGAAGCCTGAAGTTTAAACGTTACTTGTTCAGTCACTATCACCCAATTCCACACCTAGTTCACCCGCTCGATCAAAAGCAGCGCGCATGGCATGTGCAACGATCAAATCAAAATCTTGATCCTGAAAAGACTCTATGGCCGCTTGTGTGGTGCCGTTAGGGGAGGTAACTTTACCACGTAATTCATGGGCAGAGTCTGTCGATGCATCTGCCATCATGCTTGCGCCTAATGCGGTTTGAATGCTGAGGGCTTGTGCTGTTTTTTCATCTAGTCCTAATGCAACGCCCGCATTACTCATGGATTCAATCATTAAGAAAAAATATGCAGGGCCACTGCCAGATAGCGCTGTTACCGCATCAAGCATACCTTCTTCTTCAACCCATAGACTCTGCCCAACGCTACTTAAAATATCACCAGCAAGTTCTTTTTGAGATGCACTAACATTTTCATTGGCAAATAAGCCAGTGACACCCTGATTAAGCAGAGCTGGGGTATTAGGCATGGTGCGCACAATTGGCTGATTGCCACCAAGCCAGCGGTTGATATCTCGCACGCGTACGCCTGCAGCAATTGAAACAATTAGCGCTCCAGGTTTTATTGATTCTGTTATTTGATGACAAACGATTGATAATATTTGCGGCTTAACTGCCAGCACAATAACATCACAATGGGCAGCAAGTTCAATATTATCCGTAAATACTTCAAGGTTAAATTCATCTTTTCGCAAGGATAATAGCGACTCATTGGTATCGCTGAGTTTAATTTTCTCAGCAGAGATACCATTATTAATAAGTCCAGAAATGATTGCATAGGCCATATTGCCTGCGCCAATAAAACCAATTGTTGTTGAGTTTTGCATTACAATGTTTTTTAAATTTAGTCTGAGACTATTCTACCAAATTAACCAAAGAGGTATTTAACGTGAGTGCAAAAAAATTCAATCCAAAATTAATCATGATCGATGTTGATGGAACCTTAGTAGACAGTGTGCCAGATTTGGCTTACTGTGTGGATGAAACTATGAAAGCCATGGGTAGAGACACCTGGGGTGAGGCGCAAGTGCGTCATTGGGTGGGTAATGGCGTGCCTAAATTAGTAGAAAGAACTTTAACGGGTGAGTTAGAAGGCACACCAGTTAAAGAAGATTTTGACAAAGCTTATCCGATTTTTTTAGAACTATATGCAAAAAATACTTCAGTGCGTTCGTGCTTATACGACGGTGTTATAGAGGGGCTAGATTATATGCAGGCTCAAGGTTACACACTCGGTTGTGTAACCAATAAAGCCGAGCAATTCACGCTACCACTTTTGAAAGATTTGGGTATTTTTGATTATTTTGGCATTGTTGTTTCGGGCGACACATTGGCTAAGAAAAAGCCAGATCCTTTGCCACTACTTCACAGTGCTGAATTTTTTGGTATTGACCCTAAAGATTCATTAATGTTGGGCGATTCAGTGAGTGATGTAAAGGCATCACGCGCAGCTGGTTTTGAGATCATCTGTATGTCATATGGCTATAATCATGGCGATGATATTCGCGATACTAATCCTGATTTGGTGATTGACTCAATGGCTGAATTAACTAGCCACCTGTAAGTCATTATGCTTGTTTAGCTAACAGCTCCGATTCAACCTAAATATCAGTACAATGTGTTTAAGAGACCTTTAAATTAGATATTTTAAATGAGCACATTCGATCAAACTCATATTTGGCATCCGTATGCCAAAGTACCCAATCCGGCCAGCACTTATAAAGTATTGTCAGCCGATGGCGTTTATTTAAATCTGGATAACGATAAGCGCGTTGTTGACGGTATGAGTTCTTGGTGGAGTGCTATTCATGGTTACAATCACCCAACTCTTAACAAAGCAGTTACAACACAATTGGATAGAATGTCACATGTGATGTTTGGTGGTTTAACACATGAGCCTGCCATTACACTTGCCCAAACCTTGGTTGAGTTGACGCCAGATAACTTAACCAAAGTATTTTTTACTGATTCGGGCTCTGTTGCTGTTGAGGTGGCACTTAAAATTGCTCTGCAATATTGGCACAATAAGGGTCAATCGGACAAGCATAAATTCATCACCATACGTGGCGGATATCATGGTGATACTTTTGGTGCTATGAGCGTATGTGATCCAGATAATGGTATGCATCATCTATTCTCAGGTGTATTGCCTAAGCATTATTTTGTAAAAAGTCCATCGATGGTGGCAATGGATGAGGCATTGTTAGACTTAGAGGAAACTTTAAAAGCACATTCAAGTAATATTGCAGCCATGATTTTGGAGCCTGTAGTGCAAGGTGCAGGTGGTATGCGTATTTACAATCCACAATATTTAATCAAGGCTAAAACTCTTTGTCAGCAACATCAAGTGCTATTTATTTTGGATGAAATTGCTACTGGATTTGGACGCACAGGCGAGCTATTTGCTTTGGAGTATGTAGATGTTGAGCCAGATATTCTTTGTCTAGGTAAGGCATTAACAGGCGGGTATATGACATTAGCTGCAACACTCACTAGTGATGAGATATCAAATACGGTTGGCACACTCATGCATGGTCCAACGTTCATGGCTAATCCGTTGGCCTGTAGTGTGGCTAATGCCAGTATTGACCTATTATTAAACTCCCCATGGCAAGATAATATTGCTAATATTGAAGCAATATTAAATAGCGAATTATCTTCATTACGCACTGAAGGTAATGTGGCTGACGTGCGCATTTTGGGCGCTATTGGTGTAGTGGAATTAACTCATGATATCGATATAGAAAAAGCACAGCAACTATTAATTGAGCAAGGTGTTTGGCTTAGGCCGTATGGAAAACTGCTCTACACTATGCCACCTTTTATCATTAGCAAGCAAGAGTTGCTAAGTATTACTACCGCCATTAAAATGGTCATTAAACAATTATGAAAAAACTATTATTACTAGTAAGTTTATTGCCACTATTTTCACAGGCAGCTGATTATGAAAAAGTCAGTGTTGAGGTGGTTGCTGAAAATCTAAATGGAAGTGCATACTATATCCCGGGTTTATCAGGTGCTGCAACGGAATACGAAGGCTTTATTTCTAATGCTGGTTTTGTCATAACCAGCGAAGGTGTAGTTGTATTTGATGGCCTAGGCACACCTTCATTGGCCGACGCCATGCTCAATGAAATTCGTAAGCTAACCGACAAGCCGATTAAACTGGTAATTGTAAGTCATTATCATGCAGATCATATCTACGGCTTGCAAGTGTTTAAAGAGCAGGGTGCGCAAATTTGGGCACCTAAAGGCACTTGGGATTATCTAGATTCAGAAACAGCAACAAGCCTACTAGATTCAAGACGTACCGCGTTATATCCTTGGGTAAATGATGAAACTTACCTGGTAGATCCGGATCGTATTATTGATAAAGATACTAATTTTTCATTAGGTGAAAATCAATTCTTACTAACTTATTTTGGCAAAGTTCATTCAGAAGGCGATATGTCTCTTTTGAGCATAAACGATCAAACACTATATAGTGGTGATTTGATTTTTGAAGGGCGCATCCCTTTTGTCGGTGATGCCGACATCATAAAATGGTCAAAAACACTAGACCGAGTGCGCAATATTGAAATGGAATATTTTGTACCGGGTCATGGAATGGCATCAGATCAGCCCCAAGAAACCATGGACTTAACTTATCGATACCTTAATTTTTTAATCAAACAATTAACGCTAGCTGTTGATGAGATGACACCATTTGATGAAGCCTATAACGCAATTGATTGGTCAGAATTTGAAGATGAGCCAGCCTTTGAGGCAGCAAATCGTAAGAATGCTTACGCTGTATATTTGTATTTAGAAAGAGTGCTTTGATCAGGCGAACCCAAAGGTTACACTCGCCAATAAAGAAGCAACAATAGCTTAATAAAGATAGCCAAACTTCATTAGGTTAATGAATCAATGATATGCTTAATGACATGATTACGGCCGCTGATGAATAGATAATTGTATGTAACACTAGGTTCATTCTCTCCCTCCTTAAATAAGATTTAATTAATGTGTTGTTGTGCCGATTAGTTGATTAAAACTGTACCTTTTTATTTAGAAATTTTAGTTATTGATAAAATTTTTCCAAGGTTATCTACTGACTCAAAGTAAATTTCATCGCCTTTAACACCTGGGATCTTAAATTGAAAGAACGGATTCTCTGATATTGATCCACCAATGTTCGCCTTAGCAGCAAGTACCTTGTTTTTATTTACATTCAAGTGAGTAATGTGATTTTGAGGAATTATAGAGCCATTTTTATTTTTTCGATTCCCGCTTTCCATTGGGTGTTTCATTAATACTCTGACAGTAATAACACCATCTCTTGATTTTGCTTTTAGTTTAATTTTGGCCATATTTTCTTATGTGGTCTTAACCGCCACAACCTCCAAGTGTTACTTTTACTGATCTGCTTTGAGTAAAGCTTGCTGTTGTAGTTGATACAATAGCAGTCACTATAGAAGTTTCAGCCATTTTTATACGAGTTGTGATAAATGCCGATGCCTCTGGTAGTTCAAAATAAGCAGTTAAAGGTGTTTTGTTTTTATGTACATAAATTGCAATACTTTTTACATCTAATATGTTGAGAGCATCTACTGTTATTGGTACCATGGCGCCATTCTCGGCGATTTCCGGTGCTTTTAGTATGAAACTACCTTCTTGAGCATTGTCCATCTTAGATTTAACAATATCCGAAATTTTTTTAAATTCGGACGTGCTTGCTAATACCCTATTCGGTGTCAACAATCCTGCGGCTACTGCTGCTGCAATAGAAGCAGTAGCCATAGACTTTTTTAAGAATAATCTTCTGTTCATTATTTCCCCTATTAGGTTTGAATCACACACAATTTTCTTACTTGTGTGTGAAAATAATATTATGGTCTCAAGTACGAAAATCCTTGTGACTGTAGGGCTGCAATTTCAGCAACACCACTCGGAACAATGTCAGTACTTTCTGCATCATAAAGCTGGTCTAAATCAATCTTCTTACCTTTTAAAGTGTTTGCACATACCTTAAAAGTTACATTTTGCTTTTTAAGATTAGCAATAGTTGCCTGTTGCTTATCAGTTGCATTACCCATAGGTAGCTTTGTACTTGATGCCTCTTCAGGAAGTAGTAGCATTGATAAACCTTTGCCGTGCATGATTACACGAAGATCTAAATTTTTAGCGCCAACTGCATTAATATGATTCTGGATATTTCGAAGTGCGCCAAATTGACGTTTCGCATCGTCATAATTAACATGGTAAGCGATTTGTTGCGTACCGTAACTTCCTGCATTTGCAGTGGTGCTGATTCCTAAAATTAAACCTAGAGCAACCACTGTGGCTGCTAATTTTTGAATTGTATTTTTCATACCTCTCCTCTTTATTTTTTAATTGTAAATCAAGCTCCCATAGCTTGACGACGACTATGCTACGCGTAACATAAAGGGAAATCTATTATGGTATTCCATAATTTTTTAGACTAAATAAAGCTTTTCTTAAGGGGGTAGCTCAACTCTATTGTATAAGTCACTATAGTTAATACATTAAAGTTTTGCAGAATGATAAAAATACAAATACTTAGTCAATCGGGTCCACGTCCAGATACCAACGTACTTTATTTTTGAGTTTAATAGTATCAACGTGCTGATTAAAGGTGGCCAGCATCTGATGAAGCGCCGATCGATCGTTTGATTGTAGGTATAGGTTAAAGTAATAATAGTCTGCTTTTTTCTCAATCGAGTTGGCCACAGGGCCCCAGATTTCTACCGTATCCATATTGACATTTTTAAGCAATCCAGCTACCTCTTGTAAAAATTCCTGAGCATTTTGCTTATTTTTAGCATTGGCACAAAGCAATGCTTGATGGGCAAAAGGTGGCATTGCAGCACTCATACGCTGCTTAAGTAGGCCACTAGCAAACTGGGTATATCGATTAGACAATACATAATTAAACATTGGATGGTCTGGGTAGCGTGTTTGAATCACCACTTCGCCTTGTTCTAGTCCTCTGCCTGCACGTCCAGATACTTGAATGAGCAGCTGAGCTAGATACTCAGTTGCACGAAAATTAATGGATAAAAATCCACCGTCAATGTCTAAAATTCCAACCATGGCTAAATTTGAAAAATCATGTCCTTTGGCCAGCATTTGAGTGCCAACAATAATGCAAGGATCGCCCGAGTTGATTTTTTCTAAATGTTGCGCTAGGGCTTTTTTACGCCTAGTGGTGTCACGATCAATTCTGATAATTGGTGTATCAGGAAAATGTGAGCCAAGCGTTTCTTCAAGTCGCTCAGTGCCGTAGCCATATATTTCAAGGGTAGATTGGGAACAATCAGGGCAAGTTTGTTCTGGCATTTTTTCATCACCACAGTGGTGACATTTAAGGCGATTAATATGACGATGATAAATCATCGAAGCATTGCAGTGGCTACACTCAGATTTCCAGCCGCACTCTGTGCAAAAATACACTGGCGCATAACCGCGACGGTTAATAAACAGCATAACCTGCCTTCCCTTGGCAAGATATTGTTGCATTTTTTCAATTAATAATTTTGATAGGGCTCCGTCAAAATTACTTCGCATGTCAATTAAGCTTACTTTTGGCATGATAGCACCACCTGCTCGATTGGCCAATGTTAGGCGTGTGAGCTTATTATCCATGGCATTTTTTAAGCTTTCTAACGAGGGTGTTGCAGTGCCAAGTACTAGCGGGATGTCGGCTTGTTTTGCGCGAATAAAGCTTAAATCACGAGCTGAATAGCGGAAGCTTGATTGTTGCTTGAAAGAGCCATCATGCTCTTCATCAACAATGATTAAGCCTAAATTAGGCATTGGTGCAAAAATAGCACTACGCGTACCCAAGATAACGCCAGCTTGAGTTTCTTTAGCCAATAAATAGGCATCGAGTTTTTGAGTCTCATTGAGCTGTGAATGAATGGCAACTACGCGTGTATCAAGGCGTGATTCAAATCTAGAAATCATTTGTGGTGTAAGGCCAATCTCTGGCACCAAGACTAACACTTGCTTTCCTTGGTTAAGAATTTCTTGAGTAATTCGTAAATAAACTTCGGTTTTGCCACTACCAGTTACGCCATGTAGCAAAAATCCATGATAAGCGTTTTGTTTGGCAAGAATAGCCTTGATGGCGCGATCTTGCTCTTCAGTAATATCAAAATCAGGTGCTTGTATTTTGTTTGGTAATCCGATGACTTTTTTAATCACTGCGGGCTTACCAAGGCGCAAATTTTTAGGCATCGCAGCTAATAGAACCTCACCAATTGGGTGGTGGTAATATTTAGCAGCCCAGAATAAAAAATCAAAATTGGTGATTCATCCAGAACTTCTTCAACAGATTTTAGTTTTTTAAACTCGCTTTTGTCTTTATTGCTAAGCACAATGCCTATGACTTTTTTGGCGCCAAAAGGCACTTTGACTCGTACGCCAGTTTCTATCTCTTGATCACAAAGGTAATCAAAGGTTCGGTGTAATGGGATAGAAATTGCAACTTCAACGATTGCCATTAAGAGCTAAATTAATGCGATAAAATAAATCATTTTATTCTTAAAAACCCAACTATGGTTGTCATTCAAAACAGTATTAAAGATACCTCTATCAATGAAGAAAGCTTAATCGATACATTGCAGCAAGTGATTAATGATCTTGGCAAGGGTGAAAGTGAATTACTAATTCGTATGGTTGATAAGAATGAAATTCAAAATTTAAACAAAACTTATCGACATCAAGATAAGCCGACTAACGTACTGTCTTTTCCTAGTGACTTACCAATTGAAATTGATGAGGAAATTTTGGGTGATGTGGTGATTTGCCTCGAAGTGGTAAAACAAGAAGCACAAGATCAGCAAAAAACATTTTTAGATCATTTGACCCATATGGCTATCCACGGTACGTTGCATCTACTGGGTTATGACCATATTGAGGATGATCAGGCAAAAACCATGGAAAGCTTAGAAGTGGAAATTCTAGATCGTTTACAAATAAAAAATCCATACTTATAAAAAATTTTTGAAAACTACTATTCTGCGTGTTCCATGTGCCCAAGCCGCTCCATGGCACGTAATTCATCATTAATATAGTACATTTTTAATGAATTTCGCTCCCATGGCGGGATTCCAGCCTCTTGCAAGACCTTTTTAAGGGATTGTGAGTGTTTTTTTCCAGGTAATTTAATGCGTAGACCTTCGGAACGATAGCGAATAGAAAAATTTGGCAAATTTTCTAAATCGGCCTGAATAGGGCACTTATCCAAGTTATTGTCTTCTCGCTCATCAATAAAATACAACTGAGACTGATAACGTCTAATTTTAAAATCACCCCATTGCACTAAGGGGTTGGCGTCAGTTTTTGCACCGATTAAATCTAAAATTTGATCCATAATCTTATCACTAGGAGATAAAAAGCCAAGATCATTTAAATGGTGGCGTAGAACATTCTTCATGCGATGAGTCTCAAGCTTGATTAGCGCTTCAATTTGAATACGACCCTTGTCGTTAATGATGTTGTTTGCCAATAGATCAATATTGGATAGCTCTCGTGTAAGTTTAAGTGCTTCAGATTGATGTTTGGCACTTCTAGCTAAGGTTTTTGTTAAATTTTTATACACCTTTCCAAGTGCTGGGATGATATCAATCCGTAGGTAATTACGTCTAAAATTGGTATTTTTGTTGCTATCGTCCTCAATCCAGTTGAGTTTGTACTTATTTGCATAATCCAAAATTTGCTGCTTTTCAATGGTTAACATTGGTCGATAATGCCATCCTCTGCCTAAGGTTTTTTGCCTAGGCATGCTAGCAAGTCCTGCCACACCTGAGCCACGAAATAATTGAAGCAACAATGTTTCTGCTTGATCATTTTGATGGTGTGCAGTGCATAAAACTTCATTATCTTTTAAATCACACGATAGTGAAAAATAACGTTTTTTACGTGCATTTTCCTCAATGTTAGTTGGTTTTTCTAGATTAATATCAATATTTTTATAGGGAATATTGAGGTTTTCACATAAATTTTGACAAAACAGATGCCACTCATTGCAATGCTTGGAGAGGTGATGATTGCAATGAATAACTCTTAGAGAATCAGGATAGTGGTTGTGTAAATAATGCAGTAATACAATTGAATCGACGCCACCACTTAGACCAAGAACAATTTGCTTGCCCTCGAGATAAGGGTCTTTATTCTTTAAACTTTCCAAAGCCAAGTAGTTTTTCTTGTCTGTTAAGTAACAAATCTTCTGTTGACAGCTTTTTGATGTTGTTCAATTCTTCGATTAATGCAGATCTTAGTAAGGTTTTTGCTTCACTTGGATCACGATGAATACCGCCTAATGGCTCATTGATAACAACATCAACTAAACCCTCTTTTTTAAGATGGACAGAAGTTAGTTTAAGAGACTCTGCTGCTAAATTAGCTTTTGATGCATCCTTGTAAAGGATAGAAGCACAACCTTCTGGTGAGATAACTGAGTATATGCTATATTCAAACATCATCATTGTATCTGCCACACCAATAGCTAAAGCACCACCCGATCCACCTTCACCAATGACCACTGAAATAATTGGTGTAGCCAGTGTTGACATTTCGAATAGATTTCTCGCAATGGCTTCAGATTGGCCGCGCTCTTCAGCACCGATTCCTGGATAGGCGCCTGGCGTATCAATAAAGGTAATGATAGGCATGTTGAACTTTTCTGCCATTTTCATTAGGCGTAAAGCCTTTCGATATCCTTCAGGGCGTGGCATGCCAAAGTTGTATTTAAGTTTTTCTTTAGTTGAGCGGCCTTTTTGCTGGCCAATGAACATAACTGGTTGGCCGTCTAGCTTTGCAATGCCGCCTACAATCGCATGATCATCACCATATGCTCGATCGCCATGTAGTTCAGTAAATTCTTCAAATACATCGTTAATATAATCCAACGTGTAAAGGCGTTTTGGGTGGCGTGCTAATTGTGAAATTTGCCAATCAGATAATGAAGAGAATATCTTTTTAGTGAGCGCAATACTTTTGATCTTTAGCGCTTCTAATTCTTCGGCGATATCAACCTTTACTTTAATATTGTAGAGTGCTTCAATTTTCCCTTCTAGGTCAGCAATTGGCTGTTCGAAATCAAGATAGTCTAAATTCATATCGCGTTATAATCGTTATTTTTAATAATATTTAAATTATAGCAGATGGACTTACTCACGCTACTATCTTTAGCCTTCGCAACATTTGTTTATGCAATCTCTCCAGGGCCTGGATTATTTGCCGTATTGGCAACTTCAACGCGCTATGGGCCTGTTGCAGCGTTGTGGCTTTCAGTAGGACACGTAATTGGCGATATTTTGTATGTATCAATCGCTATGTTTGCGCTTAGCATCTTGGCACAAACAATCGAGCAAAGCATGATTTATGTTAAATTTTTTGGAGCGGCATATTTGCTTTATATTGGCTATCAGCAGTGGAAATCTAAAGGGGTGAGTTTTTCTGTTCAAGATGATAAAAAATCCACACTCAAATTGTTACTTGCAGGCTTTGTGGTGGGTGGAACCAATCCAAAAACCATTATTTATTATCTGTCATTTTTGCCGATCTTTATCGATTTAAACAACCTAACGCTGGCCACTGAAATTGAGGTAATTGTAGTAGTTGGTATCACTGTTTTATTTGTGTTGAGCTTGGCCAATATATTAGGATTGAAATTGCGAAAGCACATTGAAAACCCAGTTGTTATTCAAAAGGTTAATAAAATCACCGGTATCACTATGATGTTGGTCGGTGTTTTTGTGGCTTTATACTAGTAATTAATATGACTGAATTTTTGGCTTTATTTGTCTTTGTCTTTGTGTGGAATTATTAAATGAAATGTTACAGCGGAGTGCTATTGTTGGCGCAGTGATGACAATTACTGCGCTAATGGTACTGAATAATATTAAATTAAGTGTTTTTATCAAGACTAATAAAGACAAAGCGTAAAATAAATGATTATGAATATTGACATAATCAAGAGAATAACATGGATGTAATTTACTGGCTAATTCCAAGTATGATTTTTGTTGGTGTTGTGCTCGTTGTGCTTTTAATGATGGGGGTTAAGAGTGGTCAGTTTGAAGATCTAGAAGGTGAAGGGCAGCGTATATTGTTTGACGAAGATGTAGATGTTAAGATGGTTGAGAAAAAAAACAAATAATTAGTCTTGACATTCGTATGTCTTTGTAGATAATTCGCAATTAATTAGACAACAAAAAAACATAGGTA
>JYMV01018729.1_pt1 | contig 12040 bp, 7 predicted proteins | sample 338911 | NCBI WGS metagenome assembly JYMV01 (sample SAMN03354496, study PRJNA234377) | hydrothermal vent metagenome | biome: Deep sea; feature: Hydrothermal plumes at the Eastern Lau Spreading Center, Western Pacific Ocean; material: Seawater | place: Tonga | collected 2009 | depth 2000 m m | reverse complement strand
TGTTCCTTTGCTATTATTTGTGTCTAAGTGTACAATTTAATGTTTAATATCATCCATAGTTATCTCTTCTTTCCAACCCTAGTTATCTCTTCTTTCCATCTCTATTTATTTCATATTACCATGCCTATTTTCCCTCATTTTCATCCTTAGTTATATCTTTATACCATCCTAGCAATTTCTTCTTTCAATCCTTTGCTCCCTTCTCATCATCACTTTCTGCCCATCTTATCACACATTGATATCTCCTATTCTTGTAATCCGGAGTGATCCTACTAACCGTCTACTGTTTTCTTAATCATTTGTACGAAAGGATATGGATGATATTAAACATTAAATTGTACACTTAGACACAAATAATAGCAAAGGAACAGTGCCATACTGCTGTTATGCATTTCAAAGTCACAGTAGCATCGTGAATAATGAACATAACACGTACCATAAAATGGATGTGAAAGTCTCTAGACTGCGGTACTCTTAATATTTGTAGAAAAATTCTACATCTTGGCATGCACTTGAGGACTTCCGTATGACAAAATAACTAACAACAAGTGCTGTAAGATCATTAGTAAAGCTAATTTTGTTGTCAGAAATAGAAATACAACCAAATGATTCAATTGTGTTTAATATTGTGACCTTTTTGTATGCTGGTAGCATTATCTGTTTATGACGTACATACTATAAGCATGATCTAACAGTAAGCAACACGAGAAGAAGACATTAAATTATCCACGCTATTAATATGCTAGGATATATACACAGTGATGACAACCATATTTGCACGAAGCTATCATCATTTCCAGCAAATTGAGCAGCAGAATGACATTTTGTTTTCCTTTCCGATAGGTAAAAGAATGTTTCTTCATTTGTACGATATTCCTTCTACATGTAAATGTTAATAAGTATTACAATGCAGTGGCAGTTAGTACACATTTTACATAAGCTTTAATACCTGTTTTTTTACATGTATTATGCCATTATGTAGGTCTTTCACTGTCTTGCAACACACACATTTCAACATTGTATTTAAGAAATATTTCGGAAAATGTATCTAACCGGAAATGTATTACATCACATGCATGGTGTTTATGTAACTATGACATAGCTGAAAATAAAATGACAAGCTTTTCAAAAATTCTTTTAAGGAAGTTTGAAAATACCAAAGGGTTATTAGAAGCCATAATTTGAAGGACAGATAATACAATGACCAAAATAAATGGGACAAAAAGACAAACAATGATCGACAAAATGCTACAAAGAAATCTGAATATCGACAAACACGAACTTCACTTAAAACTCAAGTACTCCCGAAGGGAAAGCAATTCCTGCTCCACATGTGGTACCCGTCGTGTTATTCTTGGTAGAAATCCCGTGGTAAGTCATGAAGAGTATAATGACATGAAGCTATCCTAATTACAAAAACATTATCAAGAAGCATGTGTGCACTTCCGGTACCAAGAAAAACATTATCAAGGAACATATGTGTTCTTCCAATAACCCTAAAAACATTGTCATGGGACATGTGCGCTCTTCCAAGAACACGAAAAACAAACAAAATTTTAATTACAATGAAATTAAAAAAGAAAGGAAATTGTATACTTCTTTTGACTTAGGGTTGTCTTACTTACCTTGTTTTATATTATTTTTAGATACAATTTTGAGATGTTATTCTTTGTTAAAAATCTTTATTTATCATATCAAACAAAACAATTTGAATACAACATACATTTCCAGTTTGTGAAAATACAAACACTCATAATAATTTATTGTGTTAAACACATTTAAATACATCTTATTATATATCAACATCTAATGCAATTTAATAACATAAAAACAAACAAATGTCTTCTTTTGATTGGTTGCCGCACCTTACTCTACCGGGAACAGAAACGTTCAACACATAATATTACACCAAACATCACAATACATTATATTCGTAAGAATATGCATAAATGGAATAACATGTTCATGTTATTTTATTTTTAGATATTTTTTTAAAATAAAATGAGACCAACCATTTTCTTATCGGGGTATGATCGAGGTTTTTATCGTCTCAGTTTGTTTTGTTCAAGCAGCATTTTTTCCGTAATGGAATCGAAACTTACAAAAGATATATAAGAAAATTAAAAGATGGTAATTTTCGCTTTAGAATGTTTTCCCGACAGGAGACAAATGTTTTACAGCGCACCCTACTTCCGGCTAAGAATATGGTTGGTGTCTTAACTCATACACATTTTTTATCAGACATTTTTCTGCATCACAATATGATTGTGTTCTCGTAAATACAATTAGATAAGTCATATAATCCATACTTAAATAATTATGTCAATCCCTTTCTTAATTTCACCGGGAGAACGAGATACGAAGCAAATAAATTGATTCTAATGTGAGAAGTCATGTGACTAGATGAACTTTAACCTATGGCAAATCATACCTATGAAAGACAAGGCCTTTTTGAAAATTATCACAATTATTTATTGTCGACATCCTTCTGCTGCTGTTTCTGCTGCTTTTTGTGCTAATTTCTCTGGTGTCAAATAAGGATGATATCGGTACATAGCTGACGGATAATGTAGTCCACTATTGTCTGTTGACGGGTATGAAGAACTCGTAGGAACTGAGTCCCTGAGTCGTAAATTATTACCACCCAATAACGGGTGTAAAGCAACAGTCGGAAAAACGAAGTTCGAATTAGCAGCCATTCCAAACAGTCCTCCATACAATGTGTACAATGATCTATCTGTTGGTAGGTAAGCAGAAGACCCCATCATGGATGAAGGCATTGGGCGCCATAGTGGCCATGGAGGATGAGGAATACTGCCTTGTTTGTCTATACCAGTACCATCTTCTGAAACATATTAGTATCATGTATTTAATCATAAATATATATAGAGACAGTATTTAATGACATATTATGTTAGATCCTTAAAATATCAAAATGTTAGACATTATTACTTCAATTGGACATACATTTTGGGAAAAGCCTAATTAATAGATGTAATACTAGTATGTAAAATGCAAATCAACTACACTCGATTTTATAAAACTAAGTAGAATCTATTTGGCAGAAAAAAAAACATTGAAAAAAAGCCCTAAGATCTTATCTTCACAAAAACCATAGTTAAATTACTAGTTTATCTTATCCTGCGAATTTCTCTCTTGATACAGTTCTAATGTCATTGTGTAGAAGTATTTATTAATTTTACTTTTAAGTTAGCTATTGAAATTTGAAGTTATATATATTTGAAAGTGTTTTTTTTCCCTTATCACCAGCAAGACTTTTACAGGACTTGACTATGGGTTACACAACTGGTATATTATAAGAAACAGGAACTGTCTACCCTTCACGAGCACCTGGTGTTCATCTTGCCAGTTTTCGGTGTTGTGTTATTGGTTTTGTGGTAGTCCTGTCTGTCTATCCTTCACGAGCACCTGGTGTTCATCTTGCCAGTTTTCTGTGTTGTGTTATTGGTTTTGTCGTAGTCCTGTGTGATTTTGTCTGTTTATATACTTATGAGTTTTGACTTTCCCTTTGTAAGATTGTTCGGAGTTCGGTAATTTTGTTATTACCCTTATTGGTTATTGTTGATTCACCCGTCGGTTCTCTTTAGCGTTTATTTACACACCTCTAGTCATATATTCCCTATGTTGTTTAAGCTGTTCTTCTATTTCTGACTCAGAGTATGATCTTAATGGAGATCTGGCATACGTATGCTGTTGTATTAAACTCTCCATACTCTCTCTGTACAAAAATGGGTAAGATGGGCAATCTGAACCAAACGCAGAACTGCAAAATAAGAACACAATTGATTAATTTGGAAAGTTATATACATGGACTGTATTCATCTGCATTCAAATGATTAAGCTTGAGATATATCATATATAATTTAATTTTACCCCCCTATGAATTTTTAATAAAAAATATTTCAAAGTGATATTTTAAATAAGAAAACCGTTTTTGACTAATTTCTTATTATTGTGATTTATCAATTGACAGTGCATTTCTTAAAACATTGAAATATGGATAGACGTTTAACTATTATTGAAAGCATCATCACATACAACAACAGATGGAAGATACGAAAACGGTAGTCAGAAGGCGTAATTTGAAGAGGGACAAGACAATACAATGATCAAATGAAAAATAAATAAAAATAAAGACAAAAATGGTCCACAAAACGCTACACCGAAAAATAAAAGAATCAGCAACAAGAACCATTAAAACCGGGGTGAACTCAGGTGACTTCTAAATTACATTGTAAAATAAATAGTGATAAAACAAAGTAATGACATGCATAGACGATCTGCTGTTTACTACAAAACATAAATGGACAATAACAGCCAATATACTTCAATTAGTCTTAAACTTTATTATGCAAATTATATGTGTATTAGTTAAATCTGATAGTCATGATATAGCTCACAAATTGTTGAAAGTGGCAAAAACCGCCAATAGCCCTATTACTCAATAACGGCGTCCGTATTTAGTGGAAGAAAAGTTTGAAAGTACCAAAGATACTGTACATAGAAGAAGGTCAGATAATGCAATGGACAAAACAACAAACAAATGTTGACAAGATACTACACAGAAAATTAAAGATTGAGAACACCAACACCACAGAGAACCGGATATGAACTCAGGTGCTCCGAAAATGAATAATAAACTTCATTTGACTTTGAGCATACCTGATGAAGGCGATTCTAGAAACGCGTCGAGTCTACTAAATTAGATATACATATACGTTTTTATTAGAAAATCACTACAAATACTAGCACATAAACATCAAAGCTTATCTTGATGTCCTTCATCATTTGATCATTTATCTTAAGGTTAATAATGATGACAATAATTCATACCTTTCTACGTGTGTTTGTATGTGTAAAAAATATTGTTTTACCTATCCTATTTCCTATCTAACTATGTGAAAAAGATGTATTAAGGAATGGGTTTAAAATAAATGAGATATATTTATTTCATTATATACCTTTCAAATTCCGTTAATCGTGTAGAATCCCGGAACCCCTTGGCAAATGGATTACTGTCTATCTTCAGTTTGGTTATCTGTAAAAAAAAGTTTCAGACATTTAAAAAAGATATAAAATGAAAAAGAAAATATCACACCGTCAGAACAGTTCCAATATTCAATCAGCATAGTACAGGTAATTTGATGAAAGGTGACGGGCTACGATTTAATTTTTTTTTTATAATCACTGTATTAAAAAGTATTGAAAAGTTTATAGATACCAAAGAGGTCATCAGAAGCCTTACTTCAAAGGACAGACAATACACTGGCCAAAAAGACAACCAATGGGCGATAAAATACTACACAGAAAACACAGGCAACACGAATCCCACTAAAAACGAGGTGAACTCTGATGTTCTGGAAGGATAGGCCGTTCCTGTTCCACTAGTGGCACTCGTCGTGTTACATTTGTTAAACATCCGGTGATAAGTCATGAATGAAGAAAAGGACAAGATTGTGATTACGATAAACGGAACATAATAATGTAAAATAGAAACGATTTGAAATGCATGAAATAAATCATACAACTCACAAAACAAAACCTAAAAACACATGTGTGATCAAGTTTATAACATAACACTGACATCATCGGAACTTTAAAAAAAAACATCAAATGAAGATGAAATGAGTTTAAAAAAATAAATGGCTGTATATTTACCAGTTGATTTTGATACGCTGTTACAGCTATAAACGTAGATTCAGGAAATATAAACGTCTTAAATTCCTCCGCGTCTAGGCTTGACACGGATGTTTGGTTTGAACCGGTATCTTTTTTCTTTACGATGTGAATTCTAGGCTGATATTTATGCATGGAATTGAGAATAATCTGAAATGAACGAAGTATAACATTTGTTAATAATTAGCGGAATAATATATATGGTTGTTTAATATGCTTTCTAAACGTGTGAATATGGAGCAAATGTCTTGTTAATGAGCGAAATAATTCTTTCAATTTTTCAGGTGCTCGTGTTTCAAGATAAAAACTTTTAAAGTACAGATGGAATGTTTTGTAAGATTGATGTAGAAAACAAACGAATACTGGATTTACCAATATTCTATGAAATTATTATTTTACAAATATTTACAGTTCCTAAATAATGTAATTAATTAAAACTATTATCAATCCGTCTTGGGGATAGGTGATCATGTCCGCTTTTGGTTTTCCTGTATGGGTACTTTGATTTGCTTGCTCCCAAAATTGTTTGGCTTTTCAATCTTTGGAATATGAGCGTGCCTGGTGGGGATTGTTTCGGAAGCGCGTCGTTAGCACTTTATTGATTGTCTGCGTTTTATTTACAAAATTTGAAATCAAATACATTTTTTGTATATGCTTACGGCAATAAATATATTAAGTTTTGAGAAGTGCATGACTAAAGAAACAATATCTTCATAATCAAAATAATGGAAATGAACACAAAATGGAGACACGAATTCACCCAAGTGTGCCTCATGTTATAATTAGTGCTGTTTTGTAAATAAATATTGCTTTACTAGTGAAGATCTGTCCAACCCTGAAAGGAATAAAGTGTACTTCACTTAGGTCTTGTAACCATGCGTTGGAAATAATCGATCGAATAAAAAAGTAACCGTCACATAATATTAAAAAAAGGAATGTTCAATTAAATTTGTGATGTTTCTGTCATTCTGTTTTAGAATAAATATGTTTCCAGGATAGACGTACTACATTATCAATGTAAGACTCTTTTATTTTGGAAACTAGCATTGCGAACCTCTCTGAAAAGTAAACCGACAGTAGTACAAGCAGATCAGTTCTGACACTTGTTTTCCTTTCTCATAAAGCAATTCGATTTTACGAAGAAGATTCTACCAATATCAAATTATATATATCTTTATTCTTTATTGTAAAACATACTTGGCAAAACCAACCATATTTCACCCTTCAACAAACAAAAATCGTCAGCAAGCATTGGGTTACAAAGTCATTTGATATATATATGATTACATTACTTTCGTTTTTCATTGAAATGTTACAATATGATTGGTTATGAAGTAGTCACACGATTATAAAAGAGATGTTTTACATCCCAATAAAGCTCAAACACTTGCACGTGCCTCCATGACGACGTCAGATGTAAACAATCAATGGCGTAGTAATTTCGAACAGCAAATAATCTAACAAATAAAATTCACAACGAAAAATTCAACTATATTAAATTTTGGTGTGATTTAAATGTAATTATAAGAATTGAATCGCGCTTCATACAAATAATGTGCCTCGATCCACGCTTTTACACGCCTATAAAACTACAAAAAATGCATTCAATTCTTAGATATATAGGAACCATTTTGTTTACCTGATTATTCTTGTCCAGCATATTATTTGTAAGTTTAAGTTTTTCAAATGAAACTGTTTGTTTCATAAGCTGATCTCCTGTATATGGAGAATCCGGATGCATATAGAGCCTTGTTGGAAGAGGAGGATCGGCTTTACCGGCAACCAGCCACGATGAGCGATGATAAGCATATCTGTAGCGTTTGTTGTCAACAGGAACTATGTCCATTAGTACCATGTAGCGGGTTTCAGGATCAATGCCAGTAAATGATACTCGTAACGTTGGAAACATCCGTCTGAAAAAATGAATTCAGAAGATAAATATAGGGATAACATTATTGTTTTGTCATTGTGGTATTTATTATAGTCATTTATAACATATTAATCATACGGTTTTATAACATTAAAAACAATTTTAACGAAACTATCATTTTGAATACATATGTTCAATATACTTGGAGAGAACAACTAAAATGTACATAACTTGTATGAACATCACCATGTGAACTGGTCAGACATTATTATATCTTTCAGCAATTGCTGATCCACTGTACTTTCGATTTAGGAACACAAATTTGAAGATACCTAAGGGATAATCAAAATGACAAACAAGGATCTACAAAACACGCAGCAGAAAACTAAAGATTGAGCAACACAAACCCCACTAGAAACCGGGATGAAATGAGGTGTCCGCCATGTTTCTCTTGTTACAAGCATCTTGCGTTTTTATATTAAATACACAACATGATGTTTTTTTGTGTACTTTACTTCAGAAACAGAAAGAAACAAATCCGTTCTTTACAACAACTTGAGTCAAAGTAGACCAATCCACGTTATTGCAACGTTTTGTTTGTTTGTTGAAAAACCCAGTCAATATAGCAACCACAACAACACGAACCACGGATCTATCAAACCTCAAAATTCAACAGAAATTCGATTGGCTTTCGATTTTGAGCGTACCTGATGAAGGTTATTCAAGAAACACGTCATGCGCACTAAATTTGATACGTTTTCACGGCTACGATTTTTTTGGTTCTGAAATTTAAAAATTATTTTCTTTTTAGATCATTATATTAGAAATTTAAACCAACCATTTCAATCACCTTAATTCTACATATGAAAAAACCCAAAACAATTATTATTTCTATATCTAATCATATGGATACTTCGTAATGTGTTATCATTTGTGTCATATATTTAGCAGTAGATATTGTCCGGTATTTTTATTTTTATTTCTGTTTTATTTTTGTTTTACTTTCACTTGCATTTTTATTTGTTTATTCAGACTGTAATTGTTTTATTAATTTTACCTTTATTTGGTGTTGTTTTTTTGTGGTTTCCAATGAATTAAAATTAGAAAAGTATATTGTTCCACAAAAAACTATACAAAGATTTTATTTTATTAAGCAATATTTGGTTTATTATAAATACGATAAATATTACTATTTGATATAAATCAAAATGTTATGATATTACAATCCAATGCTGCACTGTCCCAGTATTTCTTCTACTGGTAAATAGGTACCGTGGTAGCCACTACTTAGCATGTTTCTAGTAAACATATTATATATTATGTAATCACCATCTCTAAATTATCATTGAAAAATGTTTAACATTTTATTTTTTGTTGTTGTTGTTGTTTTGTTAAAAACATTTTCCAGTTATAAAAGATTCCACGCTTCCATTTTAATAACTTGTTTTAAATTATCAACATGTAAGTTGTCATTAAGTAACTCAATATATAGTCAATGGTATATACATACATGATAAGCAGCATGTGTTTCTGTATACATTTTGTTTTTGGTTATTTGTCATTTGTATTTTATACGATTTCTCCTTTAAGGTACATTTCCTGTAATACTTTGTTTTCTTTATTCGACTGTCAATTGTCTAATAACAACACAGTAACCAATTTGAGAAGCTTACTGAAAATCCGAAAATCTTTTATAAATACATTTTGAGATGGTTTTGTTGTCATAGTTTGGGTTGAGTGTAAAGCAATACACCCCTTTCATTCCGATAGTATGGAGCTAAGAGTCAAGGTAAACTTATTGTCCCTTTTATAAATGAAACCATGAGACAATGACATGCCAAATTAAATATTGAAATTTACATGATACAATGTATGCATAAAACTTACATTAATTGACTTATTGCAATTATAATATGTATTACGTGATTGCTTAGGGCCATCTACAAATGTATATTTTTTGCAATGCGTTTATTGGCAAATGTGCATTCATATATAAATATCATAAACTAATAAAAGTCATTGCATTTGTAGCTTAAATATAAGAAGTTATAAAATGTAAGGACTTAATATTTGATAATGATGACTCTATACGGATAATATAAATAATACAAAGAAAATTACAGAGGAAACAGTTCTGTGTTTATGAGCACCAAAAAAGGGAAAACATAAGAACACACACACACACACACACACACATTGAAGAAAAATACAAATATTACAAAATTGGGAGCCATGGATACCAGCCAGCAAATGTATCTTGCTTTCTCTATTGATTCAGATTTTTGAAATGATATTTGTTAGTGTAAATTTTATAAAAGTAATACATTTACATAATATTGAAAATGTTGTAATCGCCAGTTCTTATATAATGACTGCAGTAGTTAGCCAGGTGTTACAACACCAGGTACATATACACTTAATTATATAAAATGCATCAGTTTACAATAGCACTGTTTATCAGTAGAGCTATCGCCCACTAAGTACATCAGGTACAATAACTCGTAGCTAAACGATTCTAAATCTGTCAATGTGTGCATGTCACCGGTAAAAGAAAAAGCATATGGCGGTATACCACTCATGGATACCGTCTGACACTTCACAATGTATCGACCATGCTCATCTCTGTTTATTTTGCTTCTCATTGACACTACTCCAATTTCAAAATATTAGTTTATACAATCCAATTGAGAAAAGAGCTTTATAACAATAAAAGAAACCGACATATACCACATGTTGACGGAAGAATGAGAATCAAATACCGTTACACATGCTTCTCTCAGTCTACAATAAAGTGAAATGCCAAGAAATATCATTATATAACAAAGGCGGATGTAGGGGCATCTACTGCCTAAAGTAATCTCTCAATATATATATATATATACATGTTCGATATCCTTAGCTGATCGACCGTTAGGAATGGACAATTTATTTCCCCCCATCAGAGCATGAAAATTGTTTGCACAACAAACTAAAATCGGATTATTTCTTTTGTGGACATGACAAATCTTTATTTTATTTTTTTATTTTACCAAAATTTCTCGTTGAATACTGCTAAGTCAGATTACTTATTCTTTTTCATATTTCAGATCAAATTATGTTTTTCTTTTAAATTATGCGAAAGAAACTTTTTGTTTTCAGATAAAAAATATACCCCCTGACTGAAAGTTAAATGTTCGGTGCCTTATGGGATTTCTGTATCTCAACTCCTTAGAGTAACTATCATACAAATACGTAGATATCTAAATTAGTGCGCATGACGGGTAAGAAACGCGCTGTGCGCACTATTGTTCATAGTCAAAAGATTGGGTATTGAAAATAGATGTTATATACAAGGAAAGAGAGAGGCAAATCTTTTTAGAGGCACATCATCTCATTTCTGTTTATTGTGGCAGTTCGTGTTGTTCGGTTTCCTATAAAAAAAATTATCTTATGCTTCACTGGTGTTGTAATCATTGAACTACTTCCTCTAAATAGTATCTAATTGTTATTTTTGTGGTGTTTCTTGTTTCACCCTTGTTGTCTTGTAAAGACAAGTAACAATAAAACAAATGCATATTTTTTGTATTGCTCTTTCTTGCTGGTATTTTACCATAATCATTTATATGTACACAATAGTAGAATCCAATCACACCCGTAAAACCAGTATTACAAAATAAGGATTGAAATTCAAAGATGTTAATTAACCAAATTAATACGTAGGGATCGTTCTTCATTGACATTAGAAAATATTGCAACATATTACATTGTAATGTTGCATTTGAAATAAGGGTAATAACACAATTACCGAAATCTTCCAAATAAGGGTAATAACAAAATACGATTCTGTGGTCTAAGTGTTATAGAAAATATATATGTCAAACATTAATACCATGACATCTGCAATTAGTAGCATATATATCTTTATTTCTCATAACCAAATTACAGGGTAAAGAAATTAACGAAATCAATCAAATACATATGACTAATCTCCCTTTAATTCCAATAATGTGTTAAAGAATGTAATACTTTTTAAAAAAAAGTGTTAAAGTGCAAACAAATAAATAACAATCTTGATCATAGACCATTGATAGACCGCCTGTGGGAATGATCCATTGCGCATGATCATGATTTATGGAGTTGAACCCTAGTATCATCAGGTCGAAGTGTTTTGGGTTCAACCCTTTTAATGAAATGATGGGAAATGTCATAGAGGGTGGCCCGTGTTAAGTGCGTGTGACCATCTAATAGTTTACAAAAAGATAATAAAATTGTGATTTATGTCTTGACGTGCACTTATACAATAATAGAAGACGCTAAGGGCCACGGTTGCAGTTTTTTAAAATTTTACTTTATTTATAAAACAATTATACACGTAACAGAAGTATAAGTAATAGTTTACACATTACACATTGACAATTCCCATCATTTCATTAAAAGGGTTGAACCCAAAACACTTCGACCTGATGATACTAGGGTTCAACTCCATAAATCATG
>JYMV01015934.1_pt1 | contig 12041 bp, 13 predicted proteins | sample 338911 | NCBI WGS metagenome assembly JYMV01 (sample SAMN03354496, study PRJNA234377) | hydrothermal vent metagenome | biome: Deep sea; feature: Hydrothermal plumes at the Eastern Lau Spreading Center, Western Pacific Ocean; material: Seawater | place: Tonga | collected 2009 | depth 2000 m m | reverse complement strand
CATATTTATTGCCCGTTTCAGCCTTTGCCGCCGCACTGCTGTAGGCAATGAGCGCTTGCTGAAGTGCGTACATACTCAGGTCTGTAGTGACTGCAAGCGGGCACAACCCTCGGTTGTCCTATTGATTGACAAGTCTCAGTCTATGAAAGTTGCCACGGCAACTGGTAATTCTCGATGGGACGAAACATTTGAAGCGCTGAAATCGCTTTTGGCCGATTACGACTGGCGCATTAACCTGGGCGCTAAATTCTATCCAACGACCGACCCCGATGATGCTTGCCTGGTTTCTTCAGGACTGGACTTGGATTTCCATTCATCGTTCGAATTGTTGAGAGACACAATGTTTGCAATCACTCCCTCGGGCCAAACCCCGATGGCTGCGGCACTTCAGCAAGCGCTCATTGCCTACAGCAGTGCGGCGGCAAAGGCTGAAACGGGCAATAAATATGTGTTGGTGATTACCGATGGCCTGGAGACCTGTAGTGGTGACGCCGGGTTGATGATCTCCGCACTGAGAGACATTGGGGTTCTCACGGTTATTGTGGCCTTTGATTCGGCCGGTGTGATTGCGCCTCTAACCAGCTTATCGGTCAAAGGTGGTTTACCGATTCCACGGACAGCAGTCAGCGACAAGGTTTACATTTCCGCCGTTGATGCAAGCAGCGTAAAAACGGCAATCAAGCAAGCCCTGGACATGACCCTGTTGGAACGTTGCGATGGTCAGGACGATAACTGCAGCGGGCAGGAGGACGACAATGCGCCGGATCTGGCATGCAACCTCACCTGCAATGCCGGTGTGGGCGGCGTCCAGAAATGCAGCAACGGTAAGTACATTGGATGCTCCGAATACGTGAAAGTGGAGATTTGCGACTCCAAAGATAACGACTGCGACGGGCTTGTTGACGAAGAATGGAGCAATTTGGGTAGCGTGTGCACCGTTGGAAAGGGCGAGTGCTTTAGCACTGGTAAGTATGAGTGTAACGCGGACCAGCAAAGTACGGAGGTGTGCAATGCCACCGTCATTACTCCAATTGAAGAATTCTGCAACCTCAAAGACGATGACTGCGATGGGTTGGTGGATGAATATGTGACCAAATCCTGTGATACGAGCTGCGGTGCAGGAACAGCCGCTTGTAACAATGGTGTCTTCACGGATTGCACGGCTCCACCACCCAAAGAGGAGACCTGCAACGGGATTGATGATGACTGCAATGGGGCCATCGATGACGTTGTTCCTGTTGCGTGCAGCGGCGTTTGTGGCAACGGATTCCAAGTCTGCGAAGCGGGTAAGATAACGGGTTGTTCCGCAGATGCCGCACCGGAAATCTGTGACGGAAAAGACAATGACTGCGACGGGTTTATTGATGAAGGCGGGGACGGTAACACGTTGATTGTAAGCTGTGATGTCGGCAACGGCCTGGCCGGTGAATGTGGAAAGGGAACACAGAATTGCGTCAATGGTGTGCTTCAAACTTGCATTGCTAACGAGCTACCCGTTGCTGAGGTGTGCGACGGTAAGGACAACGATTGCAACGGAAAGATTGATGATACAACCAACGGAACCCCCATTACGGTGGCTTGTTATGACGGCCCGGGCGGTACTCAGGGCGTTGGAGTCTGTCTTCCGGGTCTACGGACCTGTCTGGGAGACGGAAGCCTCGGCGTGTGTATTGGGGCCGTCGTGCCCGGAATTGAGGTGTGCAACGGCAAAGACGATGATTGCGATTCTGCCACCGACGAAAATGCCTCTGATATTTGTATTTTGGAGAAACCCGCAGTTTGTTCCGCTGGTCTTTGTTTGTGCGGGCAGGGCGACAACGGTGTCTGGCAGTGCTACCTGGATTAGCGCTAGACGAGTGTCCGCCAGTCTTCGAACAAACTTTCTAACACCGCTTCAAATTCGGGTGGCGGTGGCGCTTCAAATTGTACGACTTCTCCGCTAATGGGATGAGTGAATTGCAAGCGAAACGCGTGCAAGGCTTGATGAGTCATTGCCTTGATTTCTCGACTGCCCGGACCCCGAACTAATCGAACGCCGCCGTAGGCCGAATCGCTCACCACTGGATGACCATGATCGCTAAAATGGACACGGATTTGGTGTGTTCGTCCGGTTTGCAAACGGCACTCAACCAATGCAAATCCGCTTGTTCGTCCCAGGACTTTCCAGTGTGTGATCGCTTGTCTTCCTTGCTCAACTCTTGAGGAGAATCGCTTACGGTCCTTGGCGTGCCGGCCGTGCAAGGTGTCGTAGCTTCCCGTATCGGCGATTTTTCGGCCGTGTACAAGTGCAAGATAGCGGCGTGACATGCTTCGATCGCTCAATTGTTCGGACAATCCCCGGCGAGCAGCATCGCTTCGTGCCACGACCAGTAGCCCCGAAGTTCCACGATCTAATCGATGGACAATTCCGGGTCTGAGCAATCCCTCCGTGGCATCCGGATATTCGGCCAGTTCGCCAAAATGGTGGAGCAATGCGTTGACCAACGTCCCCGAATCGTGACCGGGTGAGGGATGAACCACCATATCGGCGATCTTATTGACCACAATCAAGTGCTCGTCATGAAAGATAACATCGAGCGGTAGATCTTCGGGTATTGCCTTGCTGGGCGGAGGGGGAGGCAGAGTGACTTCAATGAGTTCGCCACCGCGCAGCTTCAGCCCGGCCTTATTCGGCTTAAGTCCATCGACCAAGACGTCACCCGCATCAATGCGGACGGACACTTGCGAGCGGCTCAAATCGAGACTCGCAGCCAGGAAACGATCCAAGCGTTCACCGGCAGATTCAACTGGTACCTTAAGGGTCACTTGTAAACCGTAGTGTGTTTTGCATTCAACAGCAATGCTTTCACAAGCTCAATTCTTACTGTTAGGATGCCGCCTATGGGACGAGAACTTCTCAGAAAGCTCCCCAAAGTGGATGAGCTGCTAAAACGCCAATCCCTGACCGTGCTCTTAGATCGACTGCCGCGAGAGTTGGTGGTCGACACTGTTCGCGAGGTGTTGGATTCTCGACGACAGGCGTTGCTTGACGGAAATGACGATGAAAAACTCGTGACTTCCGAGCGTATTGAAGCCGAAGTAAATGCCCGGGTTGAGGCCCGTCTCACGCCCGGATTGCGGTCAGTTATCAATGCAACCGGTGTGGTGCTTCACACCAACTTAGGCCGTGCCCCGTTGGGCCGTCACTTTCTTGAGGCGGCCGTGGATGTGGCTGCCGGCTATTCGAATTTGGAATACGATCTGGGCGCTCGCAAACGAGGCAGTCGCTACGTTCACACGGCGGACTTGCTTCAGCGTCTAACCGGTGCCGAAGCCTCTTTGGTCGTCAACAACAATGCTGCGGCAATGGTTGTTATGCTGGCCGCGCTGTCCAACAAGCAGGAAGCGATTGTCAGTCGTGGTGAACTCATTGAAATAGGCGGCTCGTTTCGATTGCCGGAAATCTTTGAGGCCAGCGGGGCGGTGCTCAAGGAAATCGGCACGACCAACCGCACTCATCTTCACGACTATGACACAGCCGTGGGCCCAAACACCGGAATTATCCTGAAAGTCCATCGCAGCAATTTTGCCATTGTCGGCTTTACCAACGATGTTCCGGCAGAGGACCTGGCGGAACTTGGCAAATCCAAGAATATTCCGGTCTGTGAGGACCTGGGCAGCGGTTGCCTGGTTGATTTGAGCCCGTACGGCATCGATTGCGTCACCGTGGGTGGACAAGTGGCTAAGGGTCTGGATCTGGTCACATTTAGCGGCGACAAACTCCTTGGAGGACCGCAGGCGGGTATCATTGTGGGCAAGAAGAGCTTGGTGGATCGGATCAGGAAACATCCTTTCACTCGGGCGCTTCGAGTTGACAAACTCACGTTGGCCACCCTGGAACGTACGCTGATTTCGTACTTAGACGGTAGCTGGCGTTCTGCTGTGCCGATTCTAAAAATGCTGACTTTGAGTTCGGATGAGTTGCTACTTCAGGCTCAGGCGCTGTCCGCGGCATTTTCATCACGCCTGGGTGATTTGGCAGAGATCAGCATCGTGGCTTCAGAAGGCCAGGTTGGTGGCGGCGCTCTTCCGGAGACCGTTTTGCCAAGCCACGCCGTATGCGTGTCACCTAAGAGTGGTTCCAACAATCGAATAGAAGCAGCGCTGCGTCGCGGAGAGTGCCCGGTTATTTGCCGTGTAAACGATACCGGTCTTCTCTTTGATGTCCGCACGGTTCTTGCCGATCAGCACTCTTTGTTGGTTTCTTGTGTGGCCTCAATCATAGCGCCCTGAGGTTGTTTGTTTGCCTTGTCGTCGCCCCGGAACCGCTTTTGGCTTGACACTTCGTAATCGCGAAGCGTACTTTCCCGCCTCACGCGCTTATTTTTGCGTGAGTTGAAGGAGTAATAAGTTATGGCAGTGAAACTGCGGTTGGCTCGATACGGCGGAAAGAAAAACGCATACTATCGTATTGTTGCAGCAGATGGTCGCGCGCCCCGAGACGGGCGTTTTCTTGAGCAGGTCGGCACATATAATCCTCTAAAGGATCCCGCCGATGTGACCCTAAAACAAGATCGTGTTCAGCACTGGCTGAGCGTGGGTGCACAGCCTACCGACACGGTTCGTAATTTGCTCGACAAACACATGGAAGCCCCTGCCAGTTAAGGCGGGTAGCGTAGACAAGGATCCCCATGCAGGACTCCACCTCTTATGACGAAGAAAGCAACGAGCTGGGTGTACGTGCTCTTATTGAGTACATAGCTCGAAGCCTGGTCGATGAACCTGATGATGTTGAGGTTATAGAGATTGCCGGTGAACAAACCTCGGTGATTGAACTCAAGGTTTGCAAGGACGACCTCGGTAAAGTAATTGGTAAACAAGGGCGTACTGCCCGAGCGATGCGCACCATCTTGACTGCAGCATCCACGAAGGTACGCAAGCGTTCCGTACTTGAAATAATCGAGTAGTTGTTAGAACGCTTTCGTTCAAAACCTTCAACTTGCTATGAATGATGCCACCCCACTCTTAGAAATTGGCCGTCTCGGTCGCCCTCATGGTATTCGTGGTGATCTGCGCATCTTTCTACACAATCCAAAATCTGAACTGGCCGACCAACTGAAGACCTTGTTTCTGGTTTCTCCCGCCGGCGAAGAGTTGACGTTGACCGTGCTGAAGAGCAGGCGAAGTGGTGATGGTCGCGCGCTAATAGTTTGTACTCACGAGTGCAAAGACCGTGAAAGCGCAGAGCGTCGAACCGGATGGCGTTTGATGTACCCGGTATCTCAATTGGCCTCGCTCAATGAAGGCGAGTACTACTTTTATTAACTCACAAACGCAGCGGTTGTGACTTCGAGTGGTGACTCAATAGGCATCGTTCAAGAAGTCATGGAATCAGGCGTCGATACGTTGCGTATTGTTCGAGCCGATAAAAGCGAGCTCATGGTGCCAATCGTGCGTGACTTTGTTCTGAGTATTGATATCGAAAAGTCACAAATAACGGTCATTGACGATGTTGAAGAGCTTTTGGGCGTGGAAGAGTGATGCGATTCGACGTTCTCACGCTTTTCCCTGAACTTTTTCAATCTCCACTTAAGGCATCAATTCTCGGTCGTGCACTCAGCGGCGGCTTTATTGATGTGGAACTACACGACATTCGAGAACATACGACGGATAAGCATCGTTCTGTTGATGACTCTCCTTTTGGCGGTGGAGCGGGCATGGTCATGATGCCGGGACCTGTTGTATCCGCCATTGAGTCCGTAAAGGCCGAGCGAAATGTTGCTCGAACCATTCTACTCTCACCCTCGGGAAGGAAATTTGATCAGGCCTATGCGCGTGAGTTGGCGCTGATTCAACCGGCCAATCTACTTTTTATCTGCGGCCGTTATGAAGGCGTGGATTCACGGGTTGCAGAGCAATGGTGTGACGAAGAATTGAGTATAGGTGACTATGTGTTGAGCGGTGGTGAACTCGCGGCTCTAGCGGTCATTGATACGATTGCCCGCCTGATTCCCGGGGTCCTGGGTAACGATGAGTCAAACGTGGACGAGTCTATGGAGGATGGTCTTTTGGAATATCCCCACTACACGCGGCCGCGCAGTTTTCGGGATTTGGATGTTCCTTCTGTTTTGTTAAGTGGTAATCATCGTGATATTGCAGTCTGGCGTCGCAAACAGTCGCTTGAGCGAACCCAAATGCGTCGTCCGGATTTGTTCAATCGTCTGGAATTGAGCGTCAATGACAAAAAACTCCTTGATTCGTAGGGTAAAGTGAGTATCTTTCTCGCCCTGCTGCACCATCCGGTGCTCACTCGCCACGGAGACGTTGGGTCCACTGCGGTTACCAACGTGGATATGCACGACATTTCCAGAGCGGGTCGTACCTATGGTGTGCAGCGGTTCTTTATAGTAACACCCATACAGCTCCAACAGGAGCTATGCGAGCGCGTCGTCCGGCACTGGACAGAAGGTCGCGGGCAACGAAATCATAATCGTGCCCAGGCATTCGCCTTGATTGAATTGGCGAATACATTGCAGGACGCAGTTGATCGAGTGACAGCAATAAGCGGCAAAAAGCCTTTAGTTGTGGTCACAGGTGCTCGTTTTGGTGAAGGAGATACTCCCTTTTCCAAAATGCGCGAACTCATCAAAGAGGACGCGCAGCCTGTTTTACTGTTACTTGGAACTGGGTGGGGTTTAGCGCCGGAAGTGGTAGACGTGGCAGATTACCAACTCCCGGCCATTATCGGGCCTGAAGGCCCAGACGGTTATAATCATCTGTCAGTGAGATCGGCTGCGGCCATTCTCATGGACCGATTGTTAGGAAGTGAGCGAGGTACATCATGAATACGATGCGACAAATTGAAGAACGTGAAATGCGACAAGATCTCCCTCAGTTTCGTGCAGGAGACACACTTCGTGTCCATGTGCGAGTGATCGAGGGCGAGAAAGAGCGTGTTCAGGTGTTTGAGGGCGTTTGTCTGCGCCGGCATGACGATGGAATTCGCAGCACTTATACCGTTCGCAAAATGAGCTACGGCATTGGTGTAGAGAGAATTTTCCCGTTACACAGCCCACGTGTTCAGAAGATTGATATCGTCATACGCGGACGCGTTCGTCGCTCCCGTCTCTATTACTTGCGCGACCTCTACGGTAAGAAGGCTCGTATTCGCGAGCTCGATCGCAAGTAGTCAGTTTCTTCAAGGGCTAGTTTATGTCACGGGTTTCGGGTACCAAGAAATCCCGCTCGGGTCATTCTCAGCAATCTTTGGGCTTTACTATCAAGCCCTCTCCACCAGAAGTCGGGGAAGTCGAGCATTGGGCTCAGGAGCGCGCTATTGCGCCCGTTATGGGTGTAGACGAGGCAGGACGTGGACCGCTTGCTGGTCCCGTGGTTGCCGCAGCCGTGGCATTACCCGAAAAATTTTCTATAGTGGGTCTCAACGATTCCAAGAAATTGTCGCATGCACACCGCGAACATCTTTTTGATGAAATTCAGAAGGTAGCAACAGCCTGGGGTGTTGGCTGTTCTGATGCCGCAATTGTCGACGAGATTGGAATCTTAACGGCCACTTTTAGAGCCATGTCCATCGCGATAGATGAAGCCCTGAAAGCCGGCTTCAAACCGGCCCTCGTAATGGTGGACGGTAATCTCATGATTCCCCAACTGACTCTTCCGCAAAAGACCTTTGTCAAAGGTGACGGGCGCAGCTTCAACATTGCTGCAGCCAGTATTCTCGCCAAAGTAACCCGAGACCGGATGCTCGTTTCTTTTCACGAACAATGGCCCGTTTATGGATTCGATAAACATAAGGGCTACGGTACTGCGCAACACCTAAAAGCCCTGGCCGAGCACGGACCCTGTCCTGTGCATCGACAGAGTTTTAGACCCATTCGCGAGCTTAGCTAGTTCTTATTGCGCCTGGGCCAACATGCCCAAAACGGGACCCAAAAGTCCCATAACAGGACTCCCCTTGAGCCGCTGATCGCCCATAAGCCACTGATTTCATTTATTTCCTAGCTTGGAATGAGATTCGCTACCTGAATGGGTGTGAGATTTTTTTCAAGCTCCTCATTATCTCTGGGCCGGTATGGTGAACGGTTGACCCTTGTCTGGCTTTGGATGAGAGGTTTTCGAATTTTGGCCACGAATTGGCGTACGCACGGTGGCGAGATTGATATTGTCGCAATGCGGTGGTCAACGCTTCATATTGTCGAGGTCAAAACCCGCAGCAATTCGCGTTTTTCACCGCGACGGGCTGTCACACGAAGCAAGCAGAGGCGCCTGGTTGTCGCCACCCGCGACTTTCTAAGAAAGGCACGCCCGCAAATTTGTCGTATTCAATTCGATGTTGTTGAGGTGTGCTGGTGGCATTGGTTTCCCAAGATTCGGCCGATTTGGGATGCGTTCAGGGTGGATCAGATTTAGGCGGGTTTGTTTAGAGATGGCTGTTGGGGACGCAATAGTATTCCAGAGTGAGTTCATTGTAGGTGATACAACTGGAGTCACCGGGGCAATTATTGCTGTCGGGGCTGCATGTCTGGGAACACACGCCGTCGTGTCCACGGTATCCAATACAGATATCTTTCATGCATTGAGGGTGCGTTTTCACCACGCAAGTGAGTTGTCCGTCTTCGGTTTCAGTATCGCAGACTTTCTCAATGGTTTTGTCAAAGGGGCAAGGGTTGAAGAACTCATCTTCGGCGCAACCCATAGTTCCAGCGCAAAGAATGAGCGTGACGATACAGAGATGTGCAAATCGATTCATAGTGGTTCAGCCTTTTGTGAGCTGTTTGACCAGCCTGTTTGGAATCAGACGCCGAGCTTGTTTGAGTTGTGCAATAATTCGGCGATGTTGGGGGCGCTGTAGGTCGTTGAGTAGGGTTTTGAAACTCACATTGAGTTGTGTTGTACAGTCAATGAGTTCTTTTGACTCCGTGTTCTTTTTCATGCGCGTCGATGTCGTGTAGGCAGAAGAAATCAGGTCAACTGCTTCCATGAGTGAATCAATCGCTTTTTGGACGTGGACTTCTTCTTGAGCCGATTGTCCAGGGTCAATATTGGGTGCTTTCACCACATCGATGAGTCGCATCCGAGTTGCACGGGCAAAGGCAGCAATGGCCTGGTCCATGCGATCTCCGGCCTGGCGCAGATTGGCCGCGACCGTGAAATGCTCTGGTGTTCTTGTCTTCGTGTCTCCACTAGCCAATTTCAATTACCTCGTTTCGGTAGAGCAACCAAGTCGGCAGTGTATCTGCCGTCTGTTTGCGGGGTCAAGATGCACTACGCCTCCATGGCAGGTAAAGTACAGGGAGATGCGAGTGTGTTTCATCATCTTTATTCTCTTTTCGCAGCCCGTTGCGGCGTTTGAGGTACCGATCCAGTTGCCCAAAGAGCCCATGCGTTGCGTTTATGAAGGGGTTTTGCCTCTTACGGGCACACAAATGCGCTGGGAGTATCAAACAAAATCCGACGGGTCTTACGACATTGCCATGCCGAAAGATTTTAATGTCGCATTGCTCAAGCGTCATCTTGGAGACGAATTTGAATCTATTTTGGACTGGAGTGCGACCGGTCGTGACAGGCATGCCGGAAGCGGTCAGAACACACGTATTTACACCCAAGCAAAGGTGAAACTCAGGTCGGGAGAAAGCGTTGTGTTTGAGAGTACTCTGGATATTGAGGTGGTGTGTACGGGTCTAGCCAAGGAGATTCAGGTGGGCCGGAGCTGGCGCTGTACAGAAAGCAGCGTCGATGGTTGGACCGTGACGCCGGCTGTGATGCCGCAGAGCAGTGGTGAAGAGCGTCGCAAGATTGATATTGGTTACACCTTGCTCAGGAAAGAGAGCTTCGAAAGTGACGCAGTCGGTAAAGTGGATGCACTGGTTATTCAATCCAAAGACAGCGAAGGGAATGTTCAACGTGTCTGGCGCGACCTTCAATCACCCTGGTGTGAACTAAGGAAACAGCGTCTCAAGATTGGACAGGTGGTCGGCACGGTGAACTTGCTGTCGAGAGAGACGCGCAGTGTTTCAACAAAGAGCGATGGAGTGGAAGACACCTGGGAATGCGGCTCCTTCTTGAACGGGTCTAAGAGCAGCAGCGACGGTCAACAGCAGAGTAGTTGTTGCTTTTGGCTCCTTGTACTTGGTTTACTGAGCGCTGTTGCAGTACTGGTATGGCGTAAAACACGAAAGCCTTGATTCTATTGCAGAGAAGCATTCAGGCCGCTATTCTGTGTAAAGTAATCGTAACAAAATACGAGTGGAATTCTAATGGGTGATGCCAAAACACGAATTACGACCGTCAAGGGAATCAGCGCAACCGTTGCGCCCGGCAACGAATGTCTGGTGGTTATTTACGGTGGTACTTTGGGACAAAAATACGAACTTTCGGATCATGTGGTCTCGATGGGGCGCGATCCCGATAACAGTATTATAATTGATGTTGATAGCGTGTCGCGCCGTCATGCTCGTATCGAGACCTTCTCAGGCTCTAAATATCTGGTCGATCTCAACAGCACAAACGGCACTTACTTGAACGATAATCTGGCCGTGCGTGAGCAGCTTTCCAACGGAGACTTTATCAAGGTGGGTGACACCATCTTCAAATTCTTGTCCGGTGCCGATATCGAGCGTTCCTACCACGAAGAAATTTACACCATGACGGTCACCGATGGTCTCACTCAGGTGCCCAACAAGCGATTGCTCCTGGAATATCTGGAACGCGAATTCAGCCGCGCCAGGCGCTATGAACGTAACCTGTCGTGCGTCATGTTCGACATTGATCTTTTCAAGAATATCAATGACGAATATGGTCATCTTACCGGCGATTTTATATTGAAAGAACTCGCTCAAATAGTGGCTCGCCGTATTCGTAAAGAAGAGATTTTTGCTCGCTACGGCGGTGAAGAGTTCGCCATCGTCCTCCCGGAATGTAAGGAAGTTGCAGCTGTCGAGTTCGCCGAGAGCATCCGGAGTATTGTCGAATTGCACTCTTTTGATTTTGAGAACAACATCATTCCCGTGACCATCAGTCTTGGCGTTGGTCACATTAGAGAAGCCATGGCAGAGCCTTCAGATCTTCTGAAGGCCGCCGATCAAAATCTCTACAAGGCAAAACGCGCCGGTCGTAATCAAGTTTGCGGCTAGTGCTACTTTAGGAACACGGGGGCAACGGACATGCGTATTGCAGTGCTCGCCCTTATGTTTCAACTTGCATTGGGCTGTGGTGGCTCCGAATGGACTTCGCTGGCCGGCGGCGAATTCAAATTTCCCGACGAACATGTTGTTTCTGGAGCGGCTATGGCTCGAATCTCCGGTGTGGGAATGGATACGCTGACGTCACACATTGGACAATTGCTCCCCGCGCTTGCAGGCAACAATGATTCGGGCTGGACCTGCATCAATGTCGATCAATTGCTTGAATCGGGCGTCATCAATATTCCCATTGCCCTGGGGCCTTTTACCGCTGATTTAGCTGCTCGTGAATTAGAACTCTGCATCGATCTCAAAGAGATGGACGTCAAGTTTGTGGAAGGTAGTCAGCCTGCCGCATTACTTTTGACGGTGTCTCATGCGCGAGTTGCGTTGGCCAAGCCGGCGGTTCTTTCAGGCACAGTTCAGTTCCTGGGAATCACCGGAAGCGCAGCTTGTCGAATAGATAACAACGTTGACCTCGATGGCCCCTTTCCCTTTCTTAGCGAAGTGAGTTTCACCACTGAAGCCGTCATTGATGTAAGCGACGAAGGTTATTTCAGTCTTAAATCGACCTCCAAAAACCTTACGATTCATGAATTGGGGGCCAAGGTAACTCAGGACTGCAGTCTGCCGGAATGTAGCGACAAGAATCCCGGCAACATTGGGGACCCTTGTCTAGAGTGCGATTTTTGCACCAATAATGAACTCCACCAATCGGTTCTCACTTTTCTCAAGAACACCATTGATCAACTCTTTGATCCCTTGTTGGGGGCCGTCTTTGACAGCATTGGTGCACTTGTCTTGGATGAACTTCTCAACGGTCGTCCGCTCAATATTTCGGCCTCGGTTTCGTTGGCTAATTTG
>JYMV01007170.1_pt1 | contig 12041 bp, 5 predicted proteins | sample 338911 | NCBI WGS metagenome assembly JYMV01 (sample SAMN03354496, study PRJNA234377) | hydrothermal vent metagenome | biome: Deep sea; feature: Hydrothermal plumes at the Eastern Lau Spreading Center, Western Pacific Ocean; material: Seawater | place: Tonga | collected 2009 | depth 2000 m m | reverse complement strand
TCGTGTCCGGCATCGGGTTCTGCATCATTCCAGCCGTTGTAGAGATCGACGAGGGTCTGGATCGATTCAACAGGTGGGTCGAGATGAGTATCTTCCAGTGCCTGGAGCAAGCTGTAGGCCAGCAGCGCCGGTTCCTGTGCCTTCTTGTATTTTTTCATCACCATCAAGATCCTGGCATGATGGATCAGGATGATCCCCTGCTGAACTTGTTGCGCGGTTGACCCACACCATGATCTGGCCACGGCCTCTGCGATGAGTTTCTCGGCCTCTTCGAGCTGTCCAGTTCGTTGCAGCAGGGTACCCAGGTTGTCCATTGCAGAGATGGTGATCGGGTGATCACTTCCAATCACTTCCAGCGACTTCTCCAGAGCTTCGATGAGGAAGGGCACCGCCTCTTCAAAACGGCTCAACGCCTGAAGGGTAGCACCGAGTCCATTGATCGAATGGAGGGTGTCGAGGTGATCGTTGCCGAGAGTGCATCTTCTTCGCTCGAGAACTTCCTTGAACATCGCTTCTGCGGTGTCGAGATTGCCCTTTTTCAGGAGACACATCGCCAGTTCGTTCTTCGATTGGAGCGTCTCGGGGTGGAAGTCGCCCAGCAACTTTTGTTGCTGCACGTGCCGGTCCCGGAAATATCTGACAGCCCAATCGAGTTCACCGAGTTCCTGTAACAAATCTCCGAATCGTTCTTCGGTTGGGCTAGATGGACAGGAACCCATCGAGTCATCGGTGATCCGGCAGCGCGTTGGGCTCGGGCAGCTTCCAGAAGACCGTTACCCTCCTGAAATGCGTATCCGTGGATCCCATCGACAGGAATTCTGGAAAAAGGTGCGGATGGGGTGAATAGCAGCGGCTTGCCCGGCAGATGTGGCAGAAACCCTACCGGGACCTGGGCCACCCTCAGAGCATCCAACTTTGCCTGCCATTCGGCGGCAGACTTGTCGTGCCGGGCTGCGGGGTCGGTCTTGTGCCAGCCGTCGTAGAGATCGATGAGGTTATGGATCGCCTTCTGGCTGCGCTTGTGAGTCGCTCCGAATCGAATATCGAGGATGGAATGTCCCTCCAGAGCGGGTCCCTGGGCGTCCTCGAAGCGCCCCAGCGCCACCAGGGTCATTGATCGCCCAGTCAGGTAGATCCCGAGATGTCGATCACCGTCTAAGAACTTGAGTCGCGCCCCTGCCACCGCTTCTGATGACAACGCATCGGCTTCGTCGAGTCGGCCGCGCTCTCGAGCCAGCGATCCCATGTTGTGGATCGAGAGGAGCGTGGATCGGTCGTCATTTCCCAGCATACGGCGTCTGCCTTCGAGCGCCTCCTGGAAGAAGGGAAACGCAGCAGCCAGTTTGCCCTGGTCCTGGAGCAGCGCCCCCATGTCGTTGATCGAGCGGAGTGTACACGGGTCGTCATTTCCCCGAATGCGTCGGTACCCGTCGAGCTCCACCTGATAGAAGGGCATCGCCTCATCCAGTTTTCCCTGGCCCTTGAGCAGCAATCCAATTTTCTTACGTCGGTTCGAATCGAGCAATTCCTCATAGAATGGAATCGCCTCATCCTGTCTTCCCTGGCGCTGCAATAGAGCGCCCATGCTCTTGATCGCGCGAAGTGTATCCGGGTGATCAGTTCCCAGAACAGTGCGGAATCCGTCGAGTGCCTCCTGATAGAAGAGAATCGCCTCATCCGGCTTGTTCTGTTCCTGGAGCAGCACGCCCATGTTGTAGATGGAGCGAAGTGTACTGCGGTGATCATTTCCCAGCACACGGCGCCTTCCTTCGAGCGCCTCCTGAAAGTAGGTCCTCGCCTCATCCTCTCTGTTCAGCAGTAGGAGCAATGTCCCCATGTTGTTGATCGAGCGAAGTGTATCCGGGTGATAATTTCCCAGCACACGGCGCCTACTTTCGAGTGCCTCCTGATAGAGGGGCATCGCCTCATCCAGATCACCCTGGCTCTTGATCAGCGCCCCCATGCTGTTGATGGTACGAAGTGTCTCCTGATGATCATTTCCCAGAACGAGACGCCTGCCAGCGAGCGCCTCCTGATAGAAGGGCATCGCCTCATCCGGCTTACCCATATCTTTGAGCAGAGAACCCATGTTGTGGAACGAGCGCAGTGTACTCGGGTCGTCATCTCCCAGCAGTTGGCGATAACCATCGAGTGCCTCCTGAGTGAAGGTCATCGCTTCAGCCAGTCTGCTCTGGCCCTGGAGCAGCACCCCCATGTTGTTGATCGAGGCGAGTGTACTCCGATGGTCATCTCTCAGAACCCTGCGGTACCCTTCGAGAGCCTCCTGTTGGAAGGTCATTGCCTCATCCCGCTTGCCCCAATCGCTGAGCAGCGAACCCATGTTGTGGATCGATTTGAGCGTGATGCGGTCATCACTCCCGAGGATCGTGCGCCGGATCGTCAGTGCCTCTTCCTGCGGAAGTGCCGCCAGTTTGTGCAGACCGAGACGCTTGAGTTCCAATGCTACCCTCTCCAGCAAGCGGGCACGCACCCGCGGATGCCCGGAGAAATCCTTGTCGATGGCCGCGAGTGCCGGCTCGAAGTAATTTTCCATGACGAGTTTTTTTGCAATTTCGATCCAGTCGATGTTGAGGCCATGCTCAAGGTCTAAAACGCGATCCTCCAGCGCCTGACCCGCGAGTCCCGCTTTCACATGAGTTGCTCTGATCCCGGCCATGATGTCTTCACGAAGATGCAGGGCCACCATCCACAAATCGATTCCGCCGAGTTGTCTGAGTAAAATTTGCACTACCGATTCAAAATCTTCGGCGCGCTCCTCTGCGATCTTGGTCGCGGCATGTGCGTTTGATCGCTCCATCAAGGCCCATGTGAATACCGCCGACAGCGACAGGATGACCAGCGCAGTGGCGGTCAGCACGACGCGGTTGCGTCGGGCGAATTTATTCAGCCGGTAAGACGTGCTCGGTGGCCGTGCTTCGACCATCTCACCCGACAGGAAGTTCTCGATGTCGCGGGCGAACTCCTGGACCGTCTGGTATCGACGTTCCGGTTCCTTTTCGAGCGCCTTCATCACGACCCAGTCAAGGTCGACCTCGAGGCGTTGAGTCAGCTGTTCGGTGCCGATCTTGAGGGTGCTGGCGTGATCGCTGGTCGCACTCTCGACGTCAGACCTGATCCGAAGGCTGGGGCGAATCGGCTCCTCGCGGCTGATCCTGTCGAGTGCTTCGGCATAGCTGCACTTTCGCAGTCCACCAAGTGCCATCTCGCCGGTGAGCAGCTGATAAAGGATTGCCCCCAGGGCGTAGATGTCGGAACGGGTGTCGATTTCCGCTCCCTCCGATCTCGCCTGCTCCGGGCTCATGTACTCGTAGGTGCCGATCAGCGCGCCATTTCTGGTGTGAAGCGTTTGTTCGCAGAGGGGTTGTTGCAAGCTCTTGACCAGGCCGAAGTCGATGATCTTGGCCCGTGTCACGCCATCGATGCGCGTCACCATGATGTTGGATGGCTTCAGGTCGCGATGGATCACCGACTTGGCATGGGCATGCTGGACGCCGCTGCAGATGTCGATGAAGAGACGCAGTCGCTCATCGAGAGTGAGTTGCTCGTTCGAGCAATACTCAGTCAAGGTCTGACCCTTGATGTATTCCATGGCGAAGTAAGGATGATCATCTTCGGTGGCGCCGGAGTCGATGATGCGGGAGATGGCGGCGTGATTCATCAGTCTGAGAGCGTTCTTCTCTGCCTCGAAGCGGGCCAGGACATCTTTGGTGTCGAGCCCCGCACGGATGACCTTGACCGCCAACTTCCGATGCGGTTTGCAGGTCTCTTGGCACAGGTACACATCGCCAAAGCCGCCCCGGCTGATGAACTCGAGTACCTTGTAAGGGCCGATCATCTTGGAAGTTTCACCCTGCAGAGCAGACGATGGAGTTTCTGGTGATTGGTTTCTTGCCAGATCCAGGATCTCAGGGCACCCGTCGACGATATTATTCGCAATCCTTGTCAGGTCATGAATGCCCGCTTCAGGTTCATCGGGATCGGTGTTCAGCTCGGATGAACCAGAGTCATCTGTTGAACTATCTTGCGGCTGCTGATGCTCTTCATCGTTGCCGGGATGCTGCAGATCGGAATCACCAGTGTCACTTGATTCGGGATCTGGATCTGACCAGGGGGAATCCGAGGTTGAATGTTCTTTCATCGGCACCTGTTCTCCACGCGCGGCGGGACCATGCGGATACCGTGCGTACCTGGAGATCCGGATCTGTGCGGCGGCCGGACAGCCTGTTCTGGTGCCTGAAAGGTGCGCTATAGCCCAGAGTGAATGAGATGACGCAGAAACAACCAGAGCAAGGCACCCGGGGCTTGCTTCGAGAACTGTGGAGGGTGAGCATCTTCAGTCAGAAATCCACACCGTGCAGGTGGGCTCGGGATGGGTGGGATCGAGGAGGACGGGAATGACAGACGGTTGTCAGGACTCACCAGGTCAGCCAGAAGATGGCGAGGAACCAGCGGAGTCCCCCGCCTCTGAAGGCGTGGCCGACGATCCGTCAGTCGATGGAACATCGGGTCCCGGATCCGAGTTCAGCCCGCCGACCGCTTCACCTCCATCGAGTCTGACCACGGGGGTGCTGCATCAGTTTGTCCAGGGAGATGACGACGCACTGGGTCACTTCATCAGACTTGAGGAAAAGCAGTTGCTGAGTTACATCGATCGCAAACTGTCGACTCATGTGCGTGGACCTGGCGACATGGATGACATCTTCCAGGAATTGCTGATCACCCTCCACAAGAAGCGTGTCAGTGGTGATCTGGAAGTGATCAACACTCCCGCATTCATGGGACTGGTAAAAAAAATCATCGATGGATTGATCAGCCATGCCGTGGAGGCGGCACACAGAAAGAAACGGGATGTAAGACGCAAGCAATCTCCCGTCAACAAGAGCGTCTTATCTTCGATGGGGGGTGATCTGTTCGATCGCCTGGCAGCAAAGGTGGAGTCTCCATCCCTACCCGCGCACAGGGCCGAACAGGTGGCTGCGGTCAGGAGATGCCTGGAAATGATGTCAGAAGACGATGTCGAAATCTGGTTCCTGGTCATGAACTGCGACACCAAGAAGAAGTACGAGTCGATCGCGAAGGAACTCAACATCACAGCAGGAGCTGCCGCAAAACGCTTTGAACGTGCCAGCAAGAATCTCCAGACGTTGCTCCAGCGGGAATATCCAGACAGCATCTGATGCTCTATAATCCGCCGAGGCGAGAGTGTCCACATCCTCAGCGGCGAAGGGAGCGAGGCCACCATGTCAGGAGCAGGGATCGGGCGGAAATGTGCTGGCGGCGCTGTGCAGTTTCTTCATTCCAGGACTCGGTCAGTTGCTTCAGGGTCGACTCGGTATGGCGATTCTCCTGTTCATCCTTGCAGGGGTGCTGTGGTTCTTCCTGCTCGGCTGGGTGATCCATCTGTGGTCGATCATCGACGCAGCAAAGTTCAAGCCACGCCAGGAGTGACGAACTGGAGTGACGAGCAGCGCACCGGATCAAAAGGTCCAGAACCTCAACCCGCACCCGACCGCCGATGACTGATCGCTCAGGGACAGAAAGGGGAGGAGGCGCAGTCGAGACCGTCCGGTGTTGGATCCGGACCGCAGTCGCCAGGAGTCGGAGCAGGAGGATTTGCACCGAATCCGAATAGCCATGCCAGGCCAAAGATGGCGTCAGCAATGTCAATGAATCCATCATCGTTGAGATCTCCGCTGTCCGCACAAGGGAGAGCTGGACCACTACTGAAGAGATAGTTCAAGATATACACGAGATCTGCAACATCCGCGCTCCCATCTGCGTTGCTATCAGATCTCCAGAAATCGTCATGGATACAGGAGCTACTACCGGATGAACTCAGGCACCAACTGAGTAGGGTGCCCGTGTTTCCTGCGACAGTATCGGAGATGTCCAGTGTCCAGGAACCGGATGTGCATTCGCCGATGAAGTCGGCCATCGTACCGGGACCAGATGGCTGCATCGCAGCACCCCCGGCATCATATGGGCTTGCATTGGCGATACCGCCATCGTCATACATCAAAAAGATATCGCTAGAGTTGCCCCCGAGGTTTGAATGAATCGTGACCATCGTTCCCATCGGACTGGAAACACTGATCAGGAGATCGCCCACAGCAGGGTGTTGGATCTGAACAGCGACATCCAGATCAGACAGAGTCAAACTGGAAACACTGGAGATGGAAACAACTGCGGGACCGCCTCCAAGATCTGGAATTGGTGTCACGGATAGATTGCACTCCAGTGCGTTGCTCGTGGTGGGGGAGAGACTGCAATATGCGGTGTCGGCGACTACTGTCCCGGTCATATCTGTATAGACATGAAGTCTGAACTGGTCTGATGATGGATCATTGAGAGGGAAGCAGTCGTTCATTGGCGATCCGATCCTGGTTCCGATCGAGACATAAGTCGCACCAATAAATTCGTACAACTCGACGAGATAATCGTTACCGAGTGGGCCCTCTGTAACCCAGCCCAGACCCACCTCACTCGTGTTGCAACCGTTGATATTACAACCGAAAGCCGCAATCTGCTGAGCACTGGTGCTGGATGTCGGTGTCAGGACATTCCGGGGTGTAGGGGGTTCTTCGACATCGGGTGTGCTTGTGAATCGCTGGGTCATCTTGAGTATCCTCCGTCTCGAGGTTTCTGGAAATCGTAGGTGGTTCCAATTTGCGCCTATTTGAGTGAGCCTCTCAATCGCATGGACAAACATCGAACTGGGCGCAATCGAGGCCGTCCGGTGTCGGGTCTGGTCCACATTCTGGGAATGGTGATTGAGGTTCAGGACCGCCGGAGAATAGATATGCCAGTTTGAAGATGACATCACCGATATCCACTGATCCATCGTCATTGATGTCACACGCATCCATGCAGTCGCAACTACCAACACCTGCGCTTGGAAACAGGAAACTGAGCAAGTTGATGACATCCGCGATGTTAAAGTTACCGTCTATGTTGGTATCGCATCGCCTGAACCACTGTTCGCAGGGAGGTAGTTCGATGACGACCTCGTCGCTGCAGCATTCAACGACGCTGCCGTCGTCATTCTTGTGCATCAGGGCGAAGGGCAAGGTCAGCACATCCCCGGCCGTGGCACAGGAGATCGGCACCACGATGGTCCCTGATCCTCCATTCGCGATCTCGGGATCGAATACAATTACGTTGTCCGTGATGGCTACCGTGCCGGAGGTCGTCGCGACCACGCCAGGAATGACCGCCTTGTGCACAGCCACTCCCGAGAGGTTGATGAAATTGAAGGTGAGGATGCGCAACTGATGTTTTTCAGGGTCACAGTCGATCCTGGGCTCTCCATCGAACTCGAGGCAGGGTCCGGCAGCTTCACAACAACAGGGTTCGCTCTCGACGGTGATTCCGCAAACGGTTCCTACCACAGTGCAGCATCCGGTCGAGTCCGGATCACAGAAGTGGATGTACGAAGTGGCGTCACCGGGCAGAGTGGCCACCACTGCACCATCGCAGACGATATCGAATGAATCGAAGGCGGAACTGGTGGTCCAGTAGAGATCCATCTGACCAGGTACTGGATAGACGCAATCCACAGCGATGGAACCGCTGATGAATTCAGACAGAGGTGTGTATTGGTCCCCCCCGAGAATCACAACGGTATTCACGGTGGGGCTTCCCAGAGTATTGCATGTCGAGATGACAGAACTATCGAGGGGTGCGCTCACTGCACAGGAGTATTCAGCGGTGGCAATGTGATGACAGCCAACAGGCAGGGTGCAGCCACCGGTAAATGAAAAAACGGTACCGATGGTATAGCCCGCTGACCCAGTGGTTCCGCCCAGCACAGCAGTCTGAAGAAATTCAGGGCTAACGCACGGCTCTAGGCTGGTGATCCAGCTCCCCATCACCAGAGGCGAAGGGAAGCCAGTGGAAAGGCCGAGTATGGCGGTGTCGTGGCAGACTCCCACGGAGAATCCCTGGAGTGGAATCGACGCCGGCGCAGAGGGCAAAATTTGCAGGTACAGGTCGATGGTGATCTCATCCCCCGCTGTGCAGTTGGGGACGCTGGGAACGAGAAAAAAGGCGTAATCTGAGGTAGGTGTTTGCGCTTGGGCCGCACCACCCACGAGCCATGACAGCAGCAGTAGTAGCGGAAGCAGCAAGTTCGTCGTTGTAAGTTTCACGGGATAGTCTCCTTCTTTTTCAAATAATCCTGATCTAATCGCCATGGGGGCCACCGTCGTTTTCATCGCAAGCCGGGAAACTCTCGCAGCCCAATGATCCTGGAGTCTGATCGACTCCGCACTGTTGATAGGGCGGCCACGGTGCTGGCCCACCGCCAAAGAGGGCCTCGAGGCTGTAGATGGAATCACTGATATCTACCGTCTCGTCATCGTTGCTATCGAGCGCCACCAGGCACGGAACAGTTTGGCCCTGGAACAGGTATCCGAGACCACTGACGACATCGGAGATGTCGAAGGCACCATCGGAGTTGGCGTCACCACGCAGGAACTCTGGCGGCGGCGCGGTGAAGGGGAGGACGCAACCCTCCGGGCAAGCCAGACACCAGGTGCCGGCCATGCTGGTCAAATTGCCGACACTGCTCGGGATATTGGCCTCACCGATGGTGATATCGAGGCCCATGTAAAATGCCCCGTTGTGGAGAAGGTACAACTCCTGGCAGCACTCCAGACCGGTCGAGGACCAGGCGATGTAGCCGTCCTGGACTCCATCTGCGTCGATGTCAAATGTTGTATCGCAATACTCGACGTCGAGACATGGCGGAGTCCCTCCCCCCGGAACGGAAGCACAGCGAAACAAATCACAACACTCATTGAGAGATGCATCGTGAATGCTGAACTGAAAACAGATTGGCACCCCAGGAGACGCACCAATTATAGTTGTCGACAGATTGATTGAATCGCCGTCGCCCAGGCCATTGAGTGCCTGCCACTCATCGGTGATGAATACTCCAGGCGGATAGACGATATCCATGAAAAGGTGATCCGCGATAACAGGTGCTTCTCCGGATGAGTTCGTCAATGTGAAGGAGTAGTTAACAGTGCCGTCGGAATTCAGCACGATAGTTTCCTGGCTGATCGTCATGCAAGCTGGATCACATTCGTCGGGAATATAGTTGTTGTCGAAGTCCTGAGAAAATCCGGTATCGATATCGCACTCATCTGGAATACTGTTTCCGTTACAGTCTTCTTCACATTCGTCGGGAATGTTGTTGCTGTTACAATCATTCGAAATGCACGGGATATCACATTCGTCCGGTCGACCATTACCGTTGCAATCGCTGCTGAATCCGCTGGCGATGTCTTCCTGGTCTTCGGTTCCATTACCGTTGCAGTCGTGTAGAAGCCCGTTGGCTGTGAAGACGTAGGCTGCTCCTGCATCGGGAGCCAGATCATCATCTCCAGGAGCCCCGACGGCGATGGTACGGCCCGAGATTGCGACGGATGTGCCAAAGCCATCCCCGTCTGTGCTTGCAGTAGGTGTTAACTGGTCGACGACGATCCACTGGCAGGTTGCCAGATTACGCTGGTAGATTGTCACGCTTCCCGGTGTCGGATCCTGGGATTCACCGATGACCAGGATGTCCCCCTCAAGGGCCATTGCCTGGTAGCCGGGTGCGCCGCAGCCGCTGCTGCAGGACAATTGCTGGGTCTCGAGCCATTCACCACTTTCTGGATCGCGCTCGAAACTCCGCGCGCTCGCAGAAGGCCCGTTCGGGCCCGCAGCGGGAGCGAAGGCGGAGATGATGAGAACCCCATCACCAACCGCTACCGATTCGCCAAACGCTTCCAGCGGCTGAGCGGTGGATGAGTGCAACTCCTGTTCGAGGACCCAGCTGCCGCTGGCTGCGTCCCGGATGTAAACACTGGCACTTCCCGTGTCGGGTCCGAGACCCGCCGGGTCAGAAGGCCTTCCGACCAGGATGATCCCATCTCCCAGGGCAATACTGCTGCCGAAGGACGCCCCATCGGACAGAGGTGGGATCAATTGCTGCAGTTCGATCCACTGGCCCGACTGTGTGTCGAGGGTGAAGAGATGCACACTGTCGCTCGAGGTCGCTGAACTGGCAGGATTGCCGATGGCGAGCAGGTCTCCACGCACCGCAAGCGAAGTACCGAAAGCACTGGCGCCTGCGGCTTCGAGGATCTGGCTCTCAGCCCACGCTCCCGTTGCATCGCGCTCGAATACATGAACAGCGCCGTTTGCGGGGCCGGCCGCCCCCACACCGACCGCACCGATGAAGATGAAATTCGCAGAGGTGGCGGCCGAACTGCCGAAGTGTCCCATCGCCGAACCGTTGGATGGAAGCAACTGCTGGGTCTCTTGCCACCCCCCCGTTGCGGCATCGCGTTGAAAAATGGATACGCTGCCACTGTCGACACCCTGGGCGTCAGCCAGCGGAGTACAGATCACCAGCTTGTCGTCATCGAGTGCCATTTTCTCGGCGAAATTGTCACCGGGACCAGGTGGTTCCGGAGTCAGTTTAATGTCCTCCCAGACGGAAACCACGCATGCGGGGTCGAGGAGGCAATCCGGATCTGCACAGTCGATGTCCTGGTCACAGTCGTCGTCGATTCCGTTGTTGCAGATCTCGGTGGGTGGGGGGGTGCCCCCTAGCCAGTAGAAGGACTGAGCCTCGTAGCAAACTCCATCTTCTGTGACGATTGGGTTCGGATCGTCAGAGTCGCAGTAGTAGAAAGGAATGGCAGATTGGGAGTAATCCACATCTGCAAGGCAAGTGTATGTGGCCCGTGCAATCCAGTGAGTGCACACTGGAAGTTCGCAGAAAGTAGAAGGCTGGCGAAAGAATGTACTAAATTGGCCCCTAACAAAACAGGCTCCATATAAATTTGGGGCACTTATGCCTATCATATTTCCCTGGATCGCAACTGAACTGCCGAATTGTCCTCCCGGAATTGGGTTACTTAGATATTGCTCTGTAAAAAGATGATCAGAGTAAATCCAGTTCCCGCATTCCTTTCGCTCAAATACCACTGCCCCGCCAATGTTATCCTGGTTTGCTGGAACGAAGCTGATGTCGAGGGTTCCGTCACCCTCCGAGCCATTCCAGCCAGCCACCTGTACGTAGTAAGACTCACCACCGGTCACCGTCACATCCACCGAGGACATGTAGTTACCGGGACCGCACCAATCGTCGTTACTGGCCAGACAGGCATCGCCGGCACTCGGGCAAGCTACACCGGAGTAGACGATCAGCACGCTGTCGTCATCGGTACCACTCTGGGCACAGGTTTCGATGGTGGCAACTCCCGAGGCGGATGCGGTGTACTTGAACCAGACGTCGTTCTGGACATTAGGGTCACAATCGCTCGGGCCATCGAGTGTCGATCCGGTCAGGTCGTATGCGTGAGATCCTTCACCCACCGCTACGGCGTCAACGCAGTTATCTGCGCCACCGGCACCGCCACCGCCACCGGAGGAAGGGTCGCCAAAGTTGAACCCATCATTGCCTGGAGTCCCAACGATGATGGTATCGCCATCGATGGCAACGGAATGACCGAACCTGTCAAAATTTGCCGCATCTGGATCCACGAGGTGGGCTTGTGCCTGCCAAGTTCCACCTGAGCGCTCGAAAACAGTGGCGGTACCGCAAGAGTAATTTGATAAAGTAGATGCCCAGTGGCTTCCTACGACGATCGTGTCGCCCGATACATCGACAGAAGTGCCGAACCCACCAGGAGGAAAATTTCCCCCCGACAAGACAAATGGGTCGGTCAGTTCACCCTGGACTTGCCAAATACCGACTCCAACGCGCTCAAAGACAATAGCGCGTTCCCCCACCCAGCCACACCCGACGACAAGCGTATCGCCGGAGATAGCCACGGCTTGCCCAAATCGTTCACCCGATACACCATTTGGCGCAACAAGTTCCAACTGTAACCATATGTTATTCACGTATCTAAAAACAAAGACACTTCCGGTTCCTCTCTTAGCTGGGGCGCCAACGATAATAGTATCGCCAGAGATAGCCACGGCGGTTCCGAATTCTTGAAAAGGTAATCCGAGAGGATCGT
>JYMV01014351.1_pt1 | contig 12043 bp, 19 predicted proteins | sample 338911 | NCBI WGS metagenome assembly JYMV01 (sample SAMN03354496, study PRJNA234377) | hydrothermal vent metagenome | biome: Deep sea; feature: Hydrothermal plumes at the Eastern Lau Spreading Center, Western Pacific Ocean; material: Seawater | place: Tonga | collected 2009 | depth 2000 m m | reverse complement strand
AGGTGTTGAAAAATACTTGAAATTTTTGAATAATATAGATAATGAAAAATACGTTGACAGTTTTCTAAAAATTGAAAAGTGGCTAGATGAAACTCCGCCTATTCCTGGCGAGCTTTTCAAGCAATGGATAAAGGGCATTTATCAAGATAACTTGTTGATACAAAACAAGATGTATGTTGGGAATAAGCGTATTTCATTAAAAAATCTCAATATGCCCGTTTTTACTCAGGTTGCTGTGGGTGATCATTTAGTTTCACCAGAATGCAGTATGCCATTACATTATGCAGTCTCAAGCACTGACAAGGTATTGAAATTATATCCCACAGGACATGTTGGAATGATAGCTAGTTCATTTAGTCAAAAAACTGTTTTACCTGAGCTTGGCCAATGGCTCAAAGAAAGGTCATAAAAAAAAGGTAGTCATTCACACTAGTATCTTGGTGTGAATGCGGTTATCCAAGAGTGCATTACACTTTTGTTAAGATCAGCAAAAGCCTTAGCATTCTCGTTGAAGGTTTTGATATTCTGACGGGTAGCATCAATTGTTGCTAGTGCTATCTTGTTTTGAACATCTTGAACCTTACCAATCTGTTCGTTTGATTTGCGTACAGCATTTTCTGTTGCTTCTGGAAGAGCAGTGTTGATTCCAGTCTTGTTTGCAAACTCTCTTTGCAAAGCAATAGTTGAATCTACAATGTTCTGAAATGCTTCAGTGTATTCTTGCTGTAGGCTTGTAACAGATGTTTGGTAGTTTGGGAATGATTTTCCAGCAGCGTTAACCTGTTTTTCGACAGTTGCTTCCACAGTTGAAAAAACATCTTTCTTGATTGATTCGTTACTCATGGTGTGTTGTGAATGGTATCACTATATATACCTACTGGTAATAAAAACCATTTATTACCAATTACTACCATTTGCAATTATTTTTTAGGAGTGACTGGAATTACAATAACTTGCACTAAATCACCTTCATCCATATTAAGAGCCTGCCTTTCTGCCTCAGGAATTGATATTCTTCCATTGCTACCAATAGTAGTCTTGAAAGCGCTCCATGAGAGAAAGTTTGGCATCATGTTTTGTAGATTGAATGGATTTTGGAAATTTGTCTGAAATGGATTCATATTCTTCGTGAAATCCTGCATCTTAGATGTATTTTCTAGCCACTGCCTGTATAATTCAGCTGGATCGTATGGGTTTTTCTTTCCTTCCATTACCATTAGTTGGTAGGTTATCTTATAAAATGATCGTTAATTAAGAAAATCTGACACGATTTGAAAGAATGCCTTTGGTTTTTCTACATATGGTACATGTCCGCATCCTGCCATCTTGTAAAACCTGCAATCATTGATTCCTGAAACAAAAGACTGCGCATATTCAATAGGGATTACATGGTCATTTTCACCCCAAACAATTAGTGTCGGAATTGTGATTAACTGTAATTTTTCTGTGATTGCCTGGGAATTACTCAATCCTAGAAGGGTTGACATAAAGGCCATCTTTGCATTTGGTAATTGCATCCTTTCTATGAATCCAGAAACAATCTTTTCATCTATCTTCTTACTGCCAGACATAGCTTGGAATGCGTTCAAGGCGGAATCAGTATTTGGGTATAATGCAGCTGAAATGTATGCATCTAATGCAGAAGTTGAATGTTTCATGACACCAGATGGCGAAACAAGAACGAGTTTTTTCACATTTAGATTTTGATTTATCATGGATTCAGCAGCAATCTGGCCCCCAAGCGAGGAGCCAATAATATTCAGCTCTTTAATTCCAACTTTGCCTACAAATTTGGATACAAATTCTGCAAAGTAATCTGTCGTATAATCAACCATTGGCTTATCACTATATCCAAAGCCAATAAGGTCTGGAGCAATAACTCTGAATTTTTTAGCAAAAAGAGATATTACACCTTCCCATCTTTCCGCAGAAGCCCCCAACCCATGAAGCAAAAGAAGTGTATCTTCTGAAGTCCCTTCCTCCAAATAGCGTATCTTATTGCTATCAACTTCAGCCGTTTTTACAGTCATACTTAGCTTCGCTAAAAATGTCTAAAATATAAGATTTTATTAGTTCATTAATTGATGATTTTCACTAAGAATCTTTTGCTCAACAAGTTATTAGACACAAATTACTATTTCAGACATGAATATGGTTTTCTTCTATTTGGCAACAGGCGTGGTTGTGGGAATTTTAGGCGGTATTTTTCTTGTATCCTTTTTCTATAATCCCGAAAGCCTGTTTATGCCACGCTAGTTTTTAATTCAAACTATAATTCTTTAGCAACCATTGGCAAAAATGCACCAGCATCAGACACAACTCCTAATGCTTGCCACGTACCACGATCCATTAACTTTGTAACAGTTGGCTGGTTTATGTCTACAACAATTACCTTAACATTAGCAGGCAGCATATTTCCCGTTGCAATTGAATGTAACATAGAAGCTACCATTATGACCAACGATGCGTCCTTAAGTACATCTTTGTACTTTTTCTGAGCCAACGAAATATCAGTAATCACATCAGGTAATGGACCATCATCACGTATTGACCCAGCCAATACAAATGGTACTTTCTTTTTTACACATTCATACATTATTCCTCTTGTCAGTTTTTTTGACTTTACCATTTTTTCAATTGACCCAGCATTAAAGACTGCATTGATCGCTTCCATATGGTTTCTGTGACCCCTTACTGCAAGTGTTCCATCACGAATATTCATTCCAAGAGATGTTCCCAATATAGCATACTCAATATCATGAACTGCAAGCGCATTACCAGCCAAAACTGCATCAATATATCCACCACGAATAAGTGCTGAAACTGATTCAGTTGCACCCGTATGAACAATTGCAGGACCGGCAACTAAGACGATTTTCCCGCCGTTCCTTTTAGTACGTCGCATATCCTCTGCGACTTTTCTAGCTATATGCTGTATTGGTCTCTCACTAGAGCTTCCACTTCCCATAAATTCAAATACATTCATTCCTTCACGAGGTCTTTCCGGAGGAATTATTTTGACACCATTTTCTCCTACTACAATTTTATCACCTTTTTTTATCTGACGTATAGGAACACACATAGCTTTTTTTGCCTTAACAACAATGCATTTGTCCATCATCGTATTGTCAACATCAATCCATTTGTTGTTGAGAAAAATCTGCGTTTGATTATTTGTAGTGCTATAAAAATTATCAGGCATCACCATGTTTTTTGACGCAGCCACAAGTTTTACATTCTTTTGACTTTTGGATGTAGCACCCTGACGATAAACATAGTTTAAGATTGTTTCCAGATTTTTTGCATTCTTTCCTATTACAAGGAGTTTTGCATAGCTTTCATCCTTCTTCTTCTTGCCAACCTTGATTTCTAAAACCTCGAATGAACCACCATGGTCCATTATACCGTCAAAGACCTTTGTTAGGATCAGTGAGTCTATAATATGTCCACGCAGTTCTATTTCGGATGAAAATTTTACCATGTGTTCTTATAAATTATTGGTAAGTAAAACGTTACGACAAAATAATTTGATTATATACTATACTGGAAGGCTAACATCACCGTGATACTCCTCAATATTATCTGATTTTAACGAGTTTGTGATGTTGGTTTTCTCCTCATCAGACAATCCTTGGGCTATTGCCTTGGCAATTCCATTTTTATCACACAGCACAAGAAGGTAACCGCCATCATCAGTTACAACAAATCCAGATGCGCCATTAACAATTGCATACAAATTTTCTTCGCCAACAGGTTCCCAAACGTTTGTTTTGTTGTCCTTTAACGCCAATGCGGGCATAGCTTTACCATTTGCAAGTTTGTTCAGATATTCTCTTGCTTTGTTTACACGTTTTTGACCTTCTTTTAGAGCCAAAAAGTACTGCATGCTATTTGGTTGAAAGATTGTTATTAATACATTTTATTTTAGTAATGCTATGAATAATTAATGGTTTTATGTCGTTGGTGTGGGAAAGAGATTCAAGAACATTCAGAAGAAGAAAAAACATTTTGTGCACAAGCTTTGACGTACCATCATAGAGACAGGAAAACGTGAGAATGAACCCAATGTTTCAGTAAAACTTTACTGATTTAGTGTTTTTCAGCGTGTTAATAACACAAAAACATTTGAGTGATATATTATTCAGTGATATTTCTTACGATTACCTTTTTTTCTGGGATGATGACTGTTCTTTTTCTTCTTTGGTTCATTATAATAATCATCAGCAGATTTTTTTGGATTTAATATATTGAGCATTCCTTCTTTAATTCCATCATTTTTCTTTTTAGTATTTTTGCTTTTGTTTTCATTTCCAAGAGATTTGAAAAAACCCATTTAAATTAAATGGTGTGGGTTATGATAAATGTTTTCAGAATGCGTATTATTATGTAATATAGGGTCAGTTCCGACTAAAGCTTTTCATCAAAAGAAGAAAAACCGTCTTCCACGTCTGGCGGTATCAGTAATAGCGGTTTCTGGAATATTTACTGTAGTGACTGTGTGATCATCAGAAGAAAAAGCCTCATCCATGAGACTTAGTGACAGAGTTTTAACATCTGCATAAGTGGTGGCAATACGTTTCATATTGTTTTTCAGATTTGCTTTGATTCTCTTAGTGGCGGATGATTCCTGATTAAATTTAGTTTCAAATTTTACAAGTAATCTATTTGCCTCATTAGATCTTTTGGTGGCTTCATCCTCCAATTTTTCTGTTGAGTGAAATTGAACTTCAGACTTTTCAAATTTTGCCTGTTTAGCAATAATTGTTGCCTTCAATCCAAATGTTGCTGTATCTGCATCTGTAGGACTTAATTCTGCAGTGGCATTTGTTATATCCTCTATAGCCTTAGTGATTTTTAATAGATCCTTTTCTGCATTAATTCTCTTGATTTCGTCCTCAGTAACCTTGGACTTGATATGGGCCAAATATGAAGAAGCCTTTTTTGCAATATCTCTTTTATCCGAAACAATTACCTTCAATTGATCAACAGAATTTTGTTTAGCGTTTAATTTTCCATGGGCTTGAAAAATATATTTAGTGACAAGAGCAATGTCATTTTTCATATTTTGGGCTATGTTTCTGGTCTCAAGGGAAGTATCCAATGCTTCCTTAAGCAAACCAGTTTGAAACTCGTCAATATCATAGTTTGGGCTAGTTAAACCACGAATGAGCTGCTGAACAAGTGTTTGACGCCTTACTGTAGGCTTTTTTGGGCGAATTTGTCTAGAACGTGTAGTTCTTTTGCTACTCCTTTTTCTTGCCATAATTATAATAATTTCAACCTATTTTTAAAGTTAAAAAATTACTTTCTTTAATACTTCATAGAAATAAATTCACAAACAAACATCACTATTCTAGAATACTCGAAAGAATATCGCGTAACTGCTTATTTCTAATCTCATTATTTGCAGTCTTGAAGAATGATCGCAATTTTTCTTTTGAAATTCCTTCATCTAAATAAAATTTTGCCTGAAAAGCCATTTCTAACTTATCTATTTCATGTAAAAGATTTGCCTCCTTCGAGGAATTTTTTTGGAAATCGTTCCAAAGAACAATGTACTGTTGTGAAACATTACTAGGAAGATTTTCTAGAATTTGTATCATGGCTTTATTCTCTATGTTAATTTTTCTCTCGCCTTTAATCTTATCAGGTGTTATATCACCAACAACTGATTCAGCTAAGTCATGCAGTAACGCCATTTTAATGATTTTTTCTGTATCAAGACCTTCCAGATCGGATAATACCATTGACATCATTGCAGTTGAATAACTATGATCAGCAACAGATTCTACGTCATCAATATCCAGTTTATTTTTCCAGCCTTGTCTTGGAATATTCTTTAATTGCAGAACTTTCTGAAAAAAACTTTCTAACATTTGACTAGTAACCTATTACGTCTTTTTAAAAGACAACCTTAAATTCATAGCAATTTGACAGGCGGATGTGCCAGGGTAGCTCAGCCTGGAAGAGCACTCGGCTGAAGACCGAGCTGTCGCGCGTTCAAGTCCCGCCCCTGGCAGTTTTTTATATAAAAAATGATGAGATGATAATATTTTAATACAAGGCGCTATACAAATTCTCAGAATTTCGTTTGAAAGAGAAAAAAGCATCAGAATTGCAAAATTATGAAAAAGACTACTTGTCTAGGCTAAAGGGTAAGAAAAGTACTAAATCACTGGAACGAAAAAAACCCGCAGCAAAAAAAACTAAGAAAAAAGTGTCAAAAAAACCAACCGACACTAAAACAAAAAAACCGCGTAAAAGTGATAATAAAAAAGGCATGAATTATGATGATGATGACACTGGCGTTGTTTTAATAGATGATGATTTAGTGCTCGATGAGCAAACGGAATTAGAAGAACGAAAAGCATACTTGGAGGAGGCACGTTCTCAGGATTCTTCTGATTAAATAGAATAAATCTTTATTCACTCTCAGATTCATATGAAATATGCGTGCATTGTGTTTGATCACAGTCAAGCCGGGAATTATTGACGGAGTAACGGAGACGCTTTTAAAAAAACGTAAAATTTCAAGTGAAATAATGACTGTTACTGGAAGAGCTGATATCTGTGCCCTCTTACATGGTTCGCTAAACGACATTAATAATGCAGTATTAGAATTTAAAAAAATAAAGGGTATAGTTTCAACTGAAACACTAGTAGAGGTAGAGGTGGATATGGGATGGTAAAAGCGGTTGTTCTGGTAAAATCTCCAAAAAAACTTATTGCCGCAAGATTAAAACAAGTTAGTTTGGTTAACGAATCTTTTTCTGTCAGTGGACAATTTGACGCAGTTGCTATCATAGAAGTTAATGATTTGCCTCAAATCAAAGACGTAACCATTGAAATTCAGAAAATTGCAGGCGTTGAAAGAACTGAAACTATGATTCAGGTACAATAATAAAGGATTTACTAAAGTTAATTATTAGAAAATCATGAATATTAAAAAAGTTGGAAATGTTATTCTGGCAGTAAAAGATTTGGATAAATCAATTGAATTTTATAATAAAATTTTAGGTTTGCCGATTAAAAATAAAAGAGAGAATTGGGTTGATCTTGGTCAGTCTGGTGCGTTACTTAGTCTTCATCCTGCATCACAATCATCTCCACACTCAGGCTCATCAATAGACAACGGAATTCTTATCAGCTTTGTAATTGGTGATGTTGCTTCTGCTGTTGATGAATTGAAATCAAAGAACGTGAAAATTTTTAGAGAGATACAGGAACGTGACATAGGAAAAAATGTAATCATATTAGACCCTGATGAGTATATGATTTCCTTGTTTGAACCAAGTTTTTCAGCTGAAAAAAATATACAAACAGGCGGATACATAGGATTCACACCTGCATAAAATTAATTATTTATATTAAATTTTTCTAGATTCTAGTTTATTTTCCAATTTTTTTTTCAATTCTAAATTTTCCTTAAGAATTTTTTTATTTTCTTCCTTAAGCAGTGAGATAGAATTTTCTTTTGAATGCATTGGGTGTCCCGGTGGAATTAACTTATCAATTGACATATCAATAAGGCCTGCTGCCATCTGATGATACATCTGTGTAAAATCTTCCAACTTTGGATTCAATGCTGCATTATCAGTAGAGAGTTTTCCTCTTAACGCAAGTGTGTTCATTAAACCCTTAGGAACATTTCCACTTGGGGGATAACGTACCAAATCTGGTATGAGACTAGAAAAATCTGTTGTAAAACCATATGTATCAAATAATCTTTTTGTCGTAAAATAATCCATGCTTTTTAGTTTAAACCGGCATATTTGTTCTTTATCACGCGTAACTGGAATGATATGACATAAACACAGTTAGCTTTTATCAACTTGAGCTGATCGCTGATCAGCAAATCTAGGTCTCGGTAACTTATAGCGATCATATGCCTTTGAAAAAAAAATGATATACAGGGAAAAAAGAAAATGTCTCAAATGCGGAAAAGACATTGAAGCTATGGAATTACATAAGATTGTAATGTATCTCATTGAGGATGAGTTTACGGAACATCACTATGAACATGTGGAATGCCCTGACAGATTTACAGTTTGAATAGATTTTATTGAACAAATTTTATGATAAGATATGAGATTAGGGATTAAAACAGACGACGAGTTTTTGATTAAACTCAATGAGAAAAATATACAGATTCAAAACAATTTTCTTGAAAAAATCAAGGAAATTGCGAAAAAACACTCTGTAAATGTCATGCTGCAGGATGGTGCGGTAAAAAAACAGGAAACCTTTGACGTAGAGAAAATTCATCAGATTTACAGTGATATATCTGAAAGATTAGAGACATGGACACTGGAAGGAATTTCAAGCACTAATGATGAGGGTATTCGGAGAAATTTTATCAAATTGAACATTAATCCGGGTGACCACATAATTTCATTACATCTTTCAATACAATACCATGTGGTATTATTTTATCAGCCAAACTATAAAGTGATGAAAAAACAAAAAGAATTATCAGATTTTATGGATAAGACGAAAAAACAAGAGGGTGAACTTACTGAAAAAACTGACCAGGTAATACTTGAAAAATTAAGGGCCGGAGGATACAAGAAATTTGATGCCCAGAATCTTTTTGAAATTTTGTATAAGGACGATAAAATCAGAGAAAAAATCATGAATGAAACCGAATTACAAACTGACGGTGATTTACAAAAAATTAACCAGCACAAAGAAAATCTCCTAAAAGCTTTGGATGACTTGCTTCTTGAAACATACCAAATGGAGCCAATACTTATTGATGAAGCAAGACTTGTGACAGGCGAGGAAGGTTGTGTGTGTAATATAGACATTGAAAGGATTGAAAATGACCAGAAAAGTGGTTTGATTGATTCTAAGAAAATGTCAGCCAGTACAAAAGAAAAAATCAGTGCTTTGATTGACCAAGTTCTAACGGCGATCACATAATTGTGCTAAACGGTAGATCTGGTAAAAATGAATGGGGTGTCAACTGGCTGATCAAGTGTCCAATATGTCGGCAATGTAACAGTCTTGACAACATCAAGGTTGAAATGATCTATTACATGTCCCCAGCCCCACTTTGATTTATCCCTGGAATCTTTTCGCATCACATGACTACCAGTAAACACAAAGAGAGGATTCACTTTCAAATCTGGCACAGACATAATTCTGGAAATCACACTGTTTGATAGCATTTCACCAACCTCCGGAAGTCCTGCTATGAAAAATGCTGGTTGGGACAGTCCAAGCGATGTGAAATCAAACTGTGTTGCGTCTGCCGCCATAGGCTGAAAATCTACTCCAGTACTTGATGAGATTTTATTTTCTAATTCTACAAGGTTTTCATCAATTTCAATTCCGAATGACTGTAGTCCAGCTACCTTGGCACAGTATGCAATTCGGCCATCCCCTGAACCAATATCAATTACCTGCTTGGCACCAAGATTTTTTGATTCTAAGGCTATTGCGTATGCTGAAAGTATCCATATGGGATAGAAAGGCGTATAGCTCGTATCATGCTTTATGCTATCTAACCAATAATTATTCACGTCTCCCTCATAGACTATGCAAGCAGTGCCTAGTATGTCCATTTCATAAGAACCGGTGTAAATTGAATTGCTTTTAGCAAACTTGTGAAGCAGATCCAATTCGTGTTCAACAATGGAGAATGATTCTGATGAAACAGGTATAATCTCATGAATGTGGCTGCCGCCATTGTGTCTTTTCATAAATTCAGTCTTCAGCATGACTATTGCATTAGCAAGTGTCTCGTCCACAACATAGCGAAATATTGCTTATTTTTGAACGTATCAAATCTGTTAAATTTGGAACAAAATGCTATAGCTACAAATAACCAATTAAATCAAAAAAATGGGAATTAGATGAACGTTAGATATGATGATGTTGTGAATGCACAGAAAACACAGGACGATGTGATCAGAAAAACATCCCTGACTTTTTCAGATACGTTTACTCAGCTGACAGGCTCTATTGTTTACTTGAAAAATGAGTTTGAACAAAAAACAGGCTCATTCAAACTACGTGGAGCATATTATAAAATTAAAACATTGTCTGAGACGGAAAGAAAAAACGGTGTGGTTGCTGCCTCTGCTGGCAACCATGGACAAGGCGTTGCATACGCATCAGCCATGGAAAAGATCAAATGTACTATAGTTATGCCAAAAAATGCCTCCCCAGCAAAAGTTGCTGCTACAAGAGGATACGGTGCAACTGTAGTTTTGGAAGGAAAAAATTATGAGGAGTCATGGGCAAAGGCACAAGAAATTGCAAAGACAACTGGTGCGACAGTCATACACGCGTTTGATGATCCACAAATCATAGCGGCACAGGGTGTAATAGGCTTGGAGATAATTGAGCAGCTTCCTGACGTTGACGAGATTTATGTCCCAATAGGTGGTGGCGGACTGGCATCAGGTGTTTTGACTGCGGTCAAAGCTAAAAATCCAAATGTGAAAATTATCGGTGTACAGTCAAAATCATTTCCATCAATGAAGAACTCGCTAGATTCAGGCAAGGTACAAACAGTTGATGGTGGATTTACTGTTGCCGATGGAATCTCAGTAAAAACACCCGGCACACAAACATTTGAAATTATTAAAGATGGAATTGACGAAATTGTTCTTGTTGACGACGATGAAATCATAAATGCCATGTTCCTTTTAATGGAAAGATCAAAATCTGTAGTTGAACCGGCTGGTGCTGCTGGACTTGCGTACTTGATAAGCAAAAAGCCATCACCTGGAAAAAAAGTCGTTCCCATACTGTGTGGCGGCAATATAGACATGTACTTGCTTGGCCAAATAGTTGCAAAGGGACTGGCTACGATGGGCAGGATGGTAAAGATTTTCATTTTGCTGAAGGACAAACCTGGCGCACTGAAAGAAGTTGTTGACGAGATTGCATCACTTAGTGCAAACATTGTAGAAGTTGTTCATGACAGACTAAGCTCAAACGTGCGCGCTGGAACAACAGGTGTGACATTAAGCTTAGAAACAGAAGATCAAAAACATATGAACAAACTAATACAACATTTGAAAGAGAAAAACATCGAGTTCAAGGTACTCACATGAAAAATACCTTTAAAAAATAATTAAAATCATAAAGGAATCATGGCGATAGCGAAACCAAACTAACATTAGTTTAGTATAATTGTATGATGGGATCTGATTAATTTTAGCAATATAACACAAAAATCCTACCTGGTCCGAACCATTATACGAAATGTTCGATAAATCTGACAGATTCAAGAAAGATTATGTAGATGCTTTACCAAGCAGGATTTAGAATGAACGATAAGGAAAAAGTTGAAGCGGTTAGGAAAACATTATCTCTCATTCAAGATATGTGGGTCTTATTCATGATATTATGGATTCAAAAATGACAATGACAGAAGTAGATGATTATGTCAAAGATAACTTTGAACTTGATTCATCAAAGTCAGATTCGTGACCATAACTAAGACCTACGTTCAGGAACTAGCTGATTTTTGTACTTCCTGACCTTTCTATTTTTTATGACTGAATTATTGCAAATAGAAAATAAATTGAGTGAAATACTTGACGAATTGAAAAAGATGAATGAGAGGTTCAAATATTCTTCAGATCCAGACACCAAACAAATACTAAAAGAGTTGAAAGAGATGAATGCAAGAGCTAGAGAAGAAGAATACAAAAAAAATTACAATAGTGACCCCAATCGGGAATAAAATCTATCTTAACAAATTAGATTCCAAACACATACAAAATAACACCCAGTATTGGGAATCCTATAATAATCCAAACCACTTTTCTTTTCATGGCGAAACTGTATTCAGTCCCTCATATACAGATGTTCCAAACACATACACAAGAAAACCCAGTATTACAATACCTATCAAAGTCAAGTTTCTGTTAATTCGTTTTGATCTTTTCATGTAATTTTCTTAGTTATGGTCACGAATCTGACTTTGATGAATCAGGTTCAAAGTTATCTTTGACATAATCATCTACTTCTGTCATTGTCATTTTTGAATCCATAATATCATGAATAAGACCCACATATCTTGAAT
>JYMV01011258.1_pt1 | contig 12046 bp, 12 predicted proteins | sample 338911 | NCBI WGS metagenome assembly JYMV01 (sample SAMN03354496, study PRJNA234377) | hydrothermal vent metagenome | biome: Deep sea; feature: Hydrothermal plumes at the Eastern Lau Spreading Center, Western Pacific Ocean; material: Seawater | place: Tonga | collected 2009 | depth 2000 m m | reverse complement strand
AGTCCCATAGATTTTAAGGCGACAGAATTAAATTTCTATCGCCTTAAAAATTAAATTATTACATTGAAGCGTCAAAGCCAAACCACTTAATAGCTAGTTCGCTAATTTTTCCATTTTTTCTTGCGGTATCAATAGCTTTGTTAAAATCTTTCAAAAGCTGAGTGTCTTCTTTTCTTATACCAACTCCCACTCCTCCACCGAAAGGACCTCCGGAATAAACAGGACCAGTTAAAACGACAGGCTTACCAGATTTTTCTGCAAAGTCTGTGATAGCTAGAATATCTGCCAAACCTGCATCAATTCTACCAGCAACCAAATCAAGATTTACTTCATCTTGAGTTTTGTAAGTTCTTATATTTACTTTACCCACTAAACCTGACTCTAAAAAGTCTTGATGAATTGTTGCGGTTTGAACACCAACAGTTTTTCCTGCTAACGCTTCGGTCAAAGTTTTTAAAACTTTTTTAGTTGCAGAATCTGTATTTGAAAGATTAATAGGTGAAGTATCTAATCCTTCTAGACTTGAACCTTTTATGACAGCTAATGATGCTCCATCTGATGCATAACCTTGAGAAAAATTAATAGTTTTTTGTCTCTTTGGAGTTATAGACATTCCAGCCATAATCGCATCAAACTTTCTCATGATCAGTCCTGGTATCATGCCATCCCAGTCTTGCTCAACAAGAGTACAATCAGCTTTCATGTAAATGCAAAGAAAATTAGCAAGTTCAATTTCAAAGCCAATTAATTTTCCTGATTCATCTTTTGCATTCCATGGTGGGTAAGCACCTTCTGTTCCTATCTTTATACTGCCAGCTTGAGCACTTGAAGAAAGTATCGCTAATGCAGCAATTGAAGATAGAAAAAGTTTAAATATATTTTTCATTTCCCCTCCTAATAATGAATAATAGTAGAATTAAAAAAAAGATTATTCCAGAAAAAATAATACGTGAAATAGTTGAATTATCTATGAATTCATGATGGAAGAGGCAAAATTCCAACGACAATCGAAGCTAGGAATGAATACTTCGTCTAATTTTGAATTGCCAAAATTTTCGGAAAGAACTTTAAGCCAACCATTAACTTGTTTGGGTTTTTTGGACAGACAACCAACTTGAGCTGTAATAACACCATCTGGTTTTAAAATTCTCTTCAAAGCTTTCATATTTTTTGCAGCTAAATCGATGCAATATTGATCATCGTTAAGATCTACAAAAATTTTATCATATTTTGAATCTTTCACGGTTTTAATACTCTCAAAGGCATCTCCCCAATAACATTTTACATTATTATTTTCTTTTACTTCGCCACAAATTTTTGGAAGATGTTTGTAGCAAACTTTGACTACTTCAGGGTCCAACTCATACCAATCAATTAAATCAAATCCTTTTGCCAAACATTCCCTAGCAACACCACCATCTCCTCCACCAATTATAGCTGCACTAGAATTTTTATCGTTTAAACTGATGGCTGAATTTACAAATTGTCCACTGTATTTTTTTTCATCTTTTTCGGCAACTTGCAGTTCACTATCAATAAAAAGTGCATTTCCAAATTCTTCGAGTTTCAAAATTTCTATATGCTGTCCAACTTTGGATACAAAATTCTCCAAAACATCATTTACAACATAATATTTTTTATGCCCAGATGTACTATAAATATCGTCATATAAACCCACATTACTTCTATCAAAATTTCTGACCACTACTCTTTCATGTTTTATCTCTTTTTTAAGAATATCTAATGCTGCTGTTGGAGAAATTTTTGCACAGGTAAAAAAATCAAAACTAATTATTTCTTTTTCAGGAAATGTATGGAAGCTCATATGACTTTCGGCTAAAAGGGCAACCATGGTAAATCCACGAGGTTTAAACTTGTGTTCAGAAATATTAAGAACTGCTACTTTCGTCTTTTTAGCAATTTTGTAGATAATTTTACTGTAAAAACTAGAAGAATAATCCTGTTTTACACCCAAAAAATCTATTGTAACATGTTCACCAACTTTTTTCATACTTAAAACCTTTGTTTAACGACTCTTATATATTTTTATACTTGTTATTTTTTTTATAACAACTAAAAAATACACTGTTAATAAGCTGATGGAGTTTTATTTTGAAAAATAATTGGTCAAAAAGTTCCGCAAAAAAATATATTAAAAAATACAAAAATATTGGCTTTTCTAAAGATTTGGCCCTTAGAGTATATACAACGCGCTTATTAGGAAGAAATAAAGAATTGGTTTTGCATGGTGGAGGAAATACTTCAGTTAAAACAACGATTAAAGACATTGATGGCAAAAAATATAATGTCTTGTGTGTCAAAGGAAGCGGATGGGATATGGCAGATATAGAACCTGAAGGCCTTCCTGCAGTAAAATTAGAACCATTGATTGCGCTTAAAAATAAAAAATACCTGTCTGATGAAGATATGGTTAGTTATCAAAAACGAAATTTGATCAATATCAAGGCACCTAATCCGTCTGTTGAAACATTTTTGCATGCTTTTTTACCTTTTAAATTTGTAGATCACACTCATGCTGATGCAGTCTTAAATGCAACTAATAGACCAGGAGGATTAAATTTTTGCAAAAAAGTATTTGGAAATAAAGTTAGCATAGTTCCTTATGTAATGCCTGGTTTCATGTTAGCCAAAAAAATAAATGAGATCTACTCAATAAATCCAAACATAAACTGTTTAATATTAATGAATCATGGAATATTTACTTTTGCTGATGATGCTAAAGAGGCTTACGATTTAATGATCAAATATGTATCACAAGCTGAAAGAGCTATTAATAAACTTAAAGTTAAAAAAATTAAACAAATCAAAAATTTCTCTACAAGATTTAATGCTCATGAAATTGCTCCAATAATAAGGGGTCTTTTATCTAATAATAAAGATCAAAAATTTGTGGTTAATTATAGATTAAATAAACACTTAAAATATTTCATGAATGGAAAAAATGTTAGATCCTATTCATCAAAAGGAACGGCAACACCAGATCATGTAATTAGAGTTAAACCTTTTCCATTAATAATTACCCCAAAGAAAAATTCTTCTATTGATGAATTTAAAATAACAGCAAAAAAAGCTTTCGAAAATTATAGAAAGAAATACATCAATTATTTCAATGTAAACAAGAATAAAGTTAAGGGAAAAAAAGTGATGTTGGACACCTCTCCAAGAGTTGTTTTGGTACAAAATGTTGGAGTGTTTACTATTGGGAAAGACTTAAATGCAGCAAAAATTGCTGGGGATCTAACTGAAACAAATGCTAAAGTTATTGCCTCTGTTGAAGAAACTTCTGCCTATAAATTTATTCCAGAAAAAGATATTTTTGATGTTGAATATTGGTCATTAGAACATCTTGAGGGTAATGTTGTTGTAATTACCGGTAGCACAGGAACTATAGGCTTTGAAACTTATAAAATGTTTAAAAGTTATGGAGCTGAAGTTGTTCTGCTTGATTATAATCTAGAAAGATTAAAAGATTTACAATCTAAAATTAAAGAGCTTTGTATTCATTGTGATGTAAGAAATAAAAAGAGTGTGAAGAAAGTTTTCAATCAAATTTGTGAAAAATATGGAGGAATAGATATTTTAATTTCAAACGCAGGAACAGCAACTAATGGAGCCATCGGCGAAATTGACGATAACGTATTAAGGCAAAGTTTTGAAGATAATTTCTTTTCTCATCAAAATTGTGCGTCGGAGGCTATTAAAATAATGAAGAAACAAAATATCAATGGTTGCCTACTTTTTAATATTTCAAAACAATCTGTAAATCCCGGAAAAAATTTTGGTCCCTATGGATTACCTAAATCTGCTTTACTTAGTTTATGTAAACAATATGCTGTAGATTATGGATCGTATGGAATCAGATCTAATGGAGTAAATGCTGACAGAATAAGAAGCGGTTTAATGAATGACAAAATGATCAGAACAAGAGCCAAAGCAAGATCAGTTAGTACAGATGATTATATGAGAGAAAATTTATTATTGAATGAAGTTAAAGCAGAAGATGTTGCTAAAGCCTTTTTTCATTTAGCTACTTCAAAAAAAACTACTGGAGCGGTTCTAACTGTCGATGGTGGTAATATAGCAGCTTCTTTAAGATAAATTTTGACTGAAAATATGAAAATAAAACCAAATATAAAAGCTCCTAATTTTAAGTTGCCATGTACAGACAACTCTGTTTTTGAATTAAATAATTTTAAGAAAAAAAATATAATTTTATATTTCTATCCTAAAGATGATACCCCAGGATGTACTATTGAGGCTAAAGACTTCAACAAATTGAATAATTTAATTTCTAAAAATAAATCGTCTGTGTTTGGAGTTTCAAAGGATAGCATCGAAAGTCATCTAAAATTTAAAAAAAAATATAAACTTAAATTTAATTTATTATCTGACGAAAAATTATCAGTAATTAAAAAATATGGTGTTTGGGGCAAAAAATCATTCTTAGGGAAGAAATTTATGGGAATTATAAGGACCACCTTTTTGATAAACTCGAAAGGAAAAATTCATAAAATATGGTCAAATGTTAGAGTCAAAGATCATGCAAAAGAAGTATTAGAAGAACTTAAAAAAATTTAAATTTTCACTTAAATAATTTCTTTAATCCATCTGTAGATGCTTCACAAACACCTTTTTCGGTTATCAATCCTGTTACATATTTAGCTGGAGTAACATCAAATGCTATGTTCATTGCTTTACTTTTTTTTGGGTAAATTAGAATTTTTTTAAGTTTATTGTTTTCATCCAATCCTTCTACATGTGATAATTCTTCTGAATTTCTCTCTTCAATTGGAATATTTTTTAAATCATGAGTTTCCCAATCTATTGTAGAGCTAGGTAATGCTACGTAAAAAGGAACATTGTTATCTTTTGCGGCTAGTGCTTTTAGATAAGTTCCAATTTTATTTGCAACATCGCCTGTAGCAATTGTTCTATCAGTACCGACTATGCACATATCAACTTCACCTCTTTGCATTAGTATTCCACCTGCATTATCCGCTATGATTGTATTGGGTACTCCTTCTTCATTTAATTCATAGGATGTAAGGGAAGCACCTTGATTTCTTGGTCTTGTTTCGTCAACCCAAACATGAACCTTAATTCCTTTTCTATGTGCATGGTAGATTGGAGAAGTCGCAGTGCCCCAATCAATTGTTGCGAGCCAACCAGCGTTGCAATGAGTCAAAATATTTACTGTATCTTTCTTTTTATTATGAATTTCCTCAATAATTTTTAATCCATTAAGTCCAATATTTTCACAAAATTTTACATCTTCTTCACAAATTGATTTTGCTTCTTCTAAAGCATTATTATTTACACCTGATAATTTTTTTAGCATTCTATTCACTGCCCATTTTAAATTTATTGCAGTGGGTCTAGATTTAATTAAATTTTCACGGCTTATTTTAATAAATTCGGGATCATTGCTTTCCATAATGGCTAAAACTATTCCATAAGCTGCCGTAGCTCCTATAAGAGGCGCTCCCCTCACCTCCATGGTTTTGATAGCGTTTATGGTGTCTTTAACTGTTTTAAGATTTTTTACTTCAAATTTATGAGGAAGTTTAGTTTGATCAATAATTTTTACTGCTTGATCTTTTTCATCAAACCAAATTGTTCTAAATGCTTTTCCATTTATATGCATTATTTTTTAAATAGTACTCTTCCAGCTATATTTTTTAATTTGTTTTTAGTTTTTTTTGTCATCAATTTTGGATTAGTAATAATAGCTGTATCAAGACAATTGTTTGCGGGGTCATTTGACATTATTTTGGATTCAAAATTTTCAATAACCAATTTAATCATATTTTTGGCATTTTCAGCATTCTTCATTAAAGTTTTAATTACCATTTGCACATCAACATTTTCGTGATCTGGATGCCAGCAATCAAAATCTGTGACCATGGCCACAGTGATATATCTAATTTCAGCTTCCCGAGCTAGTTTTGCCTCTGGCATATTAGTCATTCCAATTACATCTGCATTCCAACTTCTATACAAATTTGACTCGGCTAAAGTTGAAAATTGAGGCCCCTCCATCACAACATATGTTCCTCCTGACTGATATTTAATTTTCAGTTGTTTAATAGCATTCTTACAGGCATTTGACAGTCCCTGACTAGTAGGATGAGCCATAGAAACATGTGCAACAATTTCTTCATCAAAAAATGTTTTTTTTCTTGCAAATGTTCTATCTATAAATTGATCAACTAAAACAAATGTTCCTGGATCTAAATTTTCTTTAAGAGAACCGACAGCCGACACTGAGATAATATCTGTAACGCCTAATTGTTTTAAAGCATCAATATTTGCCCTGAAGTTTATATTTGACGGTGAAATTTTATGACCCCTTGCGTGACGTGGTAAAAAATTAACATTTTTGCTTTTATACTTAAAACTTAATATTTTATCTGATGGATTTCCCCATGGAGTTTTGACTTTATTCCACTTTGGTTTTTCCAAACCATCAATATCGTAAAGCCCACTACCACCTATAATTGCAAGTTTGTTTTTTGTCATAAAATATTATAATTAATATGATCTTTTTTATTAACTTTGAAGCAAAAAATGGATTTGAAAAAATATATACGTTCAATTCAAGATTATCCTAAAAAGGGAATACTTTTTAGAGATATCACTACATTAATTAAAAATAAAGATGCATTTAGAGATTGCATAGATCAAATGTCAAAAATATTAAGCAAAGTTAATTATGATAAAATAGCTGGCATTGAGTCTAGAGGATTTATTTTTGCATCTCCCCTTTCATATAATCTATCCAAACCATATGTTTTGTTAAGAAAAAAAAATAAATTACCTGCAGAAAGATATTCTGTTGATTTTGAATTGGAATATGGAAAAGCAACATTAGAAATACACAAAGATTCAATTAAACCTAAAGAAAAAGTATTAATAATTGATGATTTAGTAGCTACAGGAGGAACCGCTGAAGCTGGAGCTAAATTAGTTGAAAAATCTGGTGGAATAGTTTCTGGATTTATTTTTGTAATGAATCTTTTTGATTTAGGTGGAAAAAAATTAATAGAAAGTAAAGGGTATAAAACTTTTAGCTTAATTGATTTTCCTGGACATTAAAGCTCTTTTTTTAACCAAACTTCGGGCGTAAGTTCATTTTTAATTTCTAAATTTATATGATACTCAAAAGGTTTTGAACCTCTTCTTTTTATATAATCGTATGTTTTTGAAATACCGTTTTTCAAATCGATTTTTGTTTTATAATTTAATAGTTTTCTTGCTTTGTCAGCTGAACAGTTAGCATGCTTTACTTCTCTCGGACGATCTTTCTTATAAATTGGCTTTAAATTGCTTCCAGTTATATTAGAACAAATTTCAGCTATTTTATTAATGGTTACAAACTCCTCATCAGGACCAATATTAATAATTTGTTTATTTAAATTTTTTTGATCTAACATAGGTAACAAGCAACTAAGACAGTCATCTATATAAGAAAAACACCTTTTTTGTTCACCATCACCATAAATTATTGGAACAACATTTCTAAAAGGATCATCATATTTCTGTCTAGGTCCAATAATATTATGTGGAACTGCTATTACCCATTCAATATTATTTAATTCACAAAGATTTATTAGAACGTTTTCAGCGGCAACTTTTGAAATGGCATAGGGGTCAATAGGTTTCGGATTCATATCTTCTGTAAAAGGTGTTTTTTGATCACCATATCTTGCCATAGATGAACAAAATATTATTCTTTTAACTTTATTTACAATTGCAGAAGTAAAAACTGAAACTGAAGCCATATAATTATTTCTCGTAATTTCAACCGGAGAAAATACTGACAAACCTTCATGTGCTGTTGCAGCACAATGATAAACAATTTCCACACCCTTCATAACCTCAGTCATTTTTTGTAAATTACAGCAGTCAAAATTAAAAAATTTGATTTTTTTTGGTACATTGTCTTTGTAGCCACCTGACATATTATCTATACCAATAACTTCATGATTTAATTCAGATAATTTTTCTGCTAAATGCGAACCTAAAAAACCAGCCACACCTGTAACTAAAATTTTCCTAGATGGTTTATTCATTTTAGGTTTTGTATATATTTAAATTCTATAAATCAATAATTAAACTTCTATACCTTTGGGCGATACCAAGAGCTTTTACCCATTATCGCATTAATTAAACCTGATAATCTTTGATAATAAATTTTCTTTTTTTTGTTAAATATTAACGTATAGATCAGAACTTTTATAATGGCTGAACTCATTTTTGGTAAAATAATAAAGAAAGAAACAAAAAAACCCTTATATTTTTTATGATAATTAAATGTAGACCACATCCAATGCCAGTTTCTTGACAACTCCATTTCAACATTTATCGATTGGTCATGTGATGCTCCTCCACCATGGTCAATTTTAATTTCCGGAACTAAATAAATTTTTTTTCCATGACTAATTAATCTCTTACATAAATCTATTTCCTCAAAGTAGAAAAAAAAGTTCTCATCAAAAAAGCCAACTTCCTTAAACTCAGATATATTTAAAAACATGGCAAATCCTTTAACATTTTCTACTTCAACTGGAGAAATATTTTTTAAGTAATTTTTATCAAACTTATTTTTTTCTTCCTGAATGTAAGGTGCCATAATAGCAAAATTATGAACTTTTTCTGTAGCCTTTATGAAGTTTTCAAGAGCTGACGAATCAAGGCTAGCATCGGGATTCAAAATCAACGCATATTTAGTTTTAACTTTTTTTAATCCTATATTATTTGCACTCCCATAACCAATATTTGCTCCCGTTAAAAAACATTCTACATTATTGAATTCTCTTTCTAAATTTTCTTTAAAGCTTAAGTTATTCGAATTTTCTATTACCAAAACTTTAGCTTGCTTATCGATTGAATTTAAACAATTTTTTATTTTTTTTTCGCTTTTAAAAGAGGCTATTACTATAGTGATATCTTTAATTGACATTATTTAAACATAATTAATTTTATACTCTAATTCTTTTAACACTTTAATTTATTAGATCAGACCTTTTTTGTAAATAAATATGAAAAAATTTGTTGTGACAGGTGGTTCTGGATTCATAGGAAGTAATTTAGTAAAATTTTTACTTAAAAAAAATTATTTTGTCATTAACATTGATAAACTAAGTTATTCAGCAAACCCCTACAACTTAAAAAGAATATTTAAAAACAAAAAATACAGATTTTTTAAGCAAGATATCAATAATCAAACTCAAATATACAAAATTTTGAATAGATATAAACCTAATGGCATTTTTAATCTTGCTGCCGAAACCCATGTTGATAGATCTATAGATAGTCCTATAAACTTTGTTAAGAGTAATATTCTAGGTGTATATAATTTGCTTGAAGCCTTAAAAAAATACTCAAAAAAAAATAAAAAAAAAATAAAATTAGTTCATGTTTCTACGGATGAAGTATATGGTGATATAGAAATAGGAAAAAAGTCTAAAGAAACGTCTTCCTACGATCCTAGTTCTCCTTATTCGGCAACAAAAGCCAGCGCAGATCTTTTAATCAAATCTTTTGTAAGAACTTATAATTTACCTATTGTGATATCTAATTGCTGCAACAATTATGGACCTAATCAATTCCCAGAAAAATTAATACCAAAGCTCATTTACAATATTATAAACAATAAACCTTTACCGATATATGGAAAAGGAAAAAACTCAAGAGAATGGATATATGTAATAGACAGCTGTGAAGCTTTATTAAAAATATTTTTTAACGGAAAAACAGGTGAAAGTTACAATGTTGGATCTAATGAAAATATTAATAATGTTAACTTAACAAAAAAATTACTAAAAATAGCAAAAAATAAATCTTTAAAGATTGGTAAAAAAGTTAAAATAATATTTGTAAAAGATCGGCCGGGACATGATTTTAGATACGCTCTTAATAGTAACAAAATATTAAAAAAATTAAGATGGAAAACAAAAATATCGCTACATGAAGGATTATCGCAAACTCTTGACTGGTATATAAATAATAAATCTTTTTTTAATAGTGTTCCAAAAAAACTTCATATAGATAGACTTGGTTTAAAAACATGATTAAAAAAGGCATTATTTTAGCTGGTGGAACCGGAACTCGTATGAGTCCGTTGACTAAGGCGGTCAATAAGCAGTTATTACCAATTTACGACAAACCATTAATTTATTACCCTTTATCAGTTTTAATGCTTTCGGGCATAAAAGATATTTTAATTATAGTTAATAAGGGGCAACTAAGCCAATTTAAAAAAATTTTACCAAATGGTAATAATTTAGGAATTAAAATTACCTACGCTGAGCAAAAATATCCAAGAGGACTCCCAGATGCTTTTGTTATCGGTAAAAAATTTATAGGAAAAAGTAACGTTGCATTAATTTTGGGTGATAATTTCTTTTACGGTCAAAATTTAACAAAAAAATTGAAAGGATGCGTTAAACTTAATAAAGGCGCAACAGTAATATTGCATCCAGTTAGTAATGCATCTTCTTATGGTGTAGCCAGCATCAATAAAAAAAATAAAATAACAAAAATTATTGAGAAACCAAAAAAATCTTTTTCAAACCTTGCTGTAACTGGTCTTTATTTTTTTGATAATAATGTGGTGAATTACACAAAAAACTTAAAACCATCAAAAAGAAAAGAAATTGAAATTGTTGATTTATTAAATAAATATAAAAAAAAAGGCAAGCTATCAGCTGAATTTTTAGGTCGCGGTGGTGCTTGGCTTGATTCAGGATCAATTAATAATTTTTATGAAACCTCAGCTTTTGTGTCTGCTCTAGAAAAGAGACAAGGCCTTAAAATAGCGTGCTTGGAAGAAATTGCATTCAACAATGGATGGATCAATAAAAAAAATGTATTAAGTGCTATAAAATTCTATGGTAAATGTAATTATTCTCAGTACCTATCATCTTTAATAAAAAAAAATTAAAGTAAATGATTAATAATAATAAAATAGTTGTCACGGGAGGCAGCGGGAGATTTGCTCAAAGTTTAAAAAAAATAAAAAGTAAATATAATTTTATTTACCCTAGTACAAAATCACTCAATATAATTAATTTAAATTCTATTAAAAAATTCTTAAAAAAAGAAAAACCTTCGTCTGTTTTGCATCTTGCTGCTTTATCAAGACCTATGGTTCAACATGATAAAAATATAAGCAAAAGCATAAATTTAAATATAATTGGTACAGCTAATTTAGTAAATATTTGTTCTGAATTAAAAATAAAATTAATATATTTTTCAACTAGCTATGTTTATCCAGGGGAAAAAGGGAATTATAAAGAGCACGACACTCTACTTCCTTGGAATAATTATGCTTGGTCCAAGCTGGGTGGGGAGTGCGCAGTCCAAATGTACAAAAATTCATTAATACTAAGAGTAAGTATGACAGAAAAACCTTTTATTCATAAAAAAGCTTTTGCTAATGTAAAAATGAATTTTTTGTTTCATGAAGAGCTGGCAAAGATTTTAGTAAAAATCATAGATAAAAAAGGCATAATAAATGTAGGAGGCGCGGCTCAAACAGTTTACAAGTTTGCAAAAAAATATAATTCTAAGGTCAAAAAAATATTTGTTAAAAAAAATTCCATATACAATTATCCACTAAATCCATATATGAATTTGTCTAAACTAAAAAAAATAATAAAATAATTTTCATCTAATGCATGTAATTAATACAAAATTTAAAGGTCTAAAAATAATACAACAAAAAAAAATTGGTGATTCTAGAGGCAACTTAAGAGAAACTTTTAGAAAAAAAATTATAAAATGGGATAATTTAATTTTTGATTACACTACTGTATCGAAAAAAAATGTATTAAGAGGTTTCCATTTTAATTCAAAATTCCCACAAGCTAAATTTGTAACTGTTTTAAAAGGAAAAATTTTGGATTACGTAATTGATCTAAGAAAGAAATCAAAAATGTTTGGTAAAAGTTTCAGTATCATTTTATCCGATAGTAATTGCAAATCTTTATATATTCCTAAGGGGTTTGCTCATGCTTATTAT